>Ga0307968_1001865_pt1 | contig 17415 bp, 18 predicted proteins | sample OrgLakmetagen650_FD_201834 | JGI IMG/M metagenome (GOLD analysis project Ga0307968, IMG submission 201834) | Saline water microbial communities from Organic Lake, Antarctica - #650 | ecosystem: Environmental > Aquatic > Non-marine Saline and Alkaline > Saline | place: Antarctica: Organic Lake... | reverse complement strand
GCCGCTGCCCCCCCCCACCCCCCCCCCCCAGCCCCCCCCCCCCGGGGGGGGGGGGGCAAATTAAGGGTGAAAGGGTGGATTCAACTAAGAGGCAAACGTCATTTATTCATTTGGCGCAGCCAAATTTCTGGCAGCTTTTGGGGGGGGGGGTATTAAGTCTGTTAAGGCTACACTCATTTTCAGCAAAAGCACCCTAGCCAATTGGCTACACATCCAAAAGCCTTAATAGAAACACTGGTGAGACAAGAGCGTGTGTGTGCGCGCTGAAATAATTGGGCAAGCAGGTCGTGGACATGACACCTGTTGCAATAGTGTGTGTGTGTGCTGTGTGTGTTTTTGTGTGTGTGTGTGTGGGTGCGGGTGCGTGTGTGTGTGTGTGTGTGCGGTCAGAATTGTGTTCCCGGTGTCGCAATCACTGATTGCCCAGCATTCCTGGCGCAAGCACTTGCTGTGCAGTCACACATTCACAGTTTGTGCAGTCCCTACAAGCATATTTTATCGTGTTTGTGTGTGTGTGTGCGTGCGTGTGTGTGTGTGTGTGAGTCAGCAAGGCACGTTGGCTTGCAAGGATAATGGAAGGCTGCTTATGCAGCGGGACCACTCCACACATCAGTCCAAGGAAGGGATGCACTGCAGTACTCTAATCCCAACTAGATTGTTCAGCTTCCTCTCTGTGGTGGAGGAGAAGCACGGTACATGGTACCAAATGCGCGCCTTGTCCTTCATCAACGGTTACATGGAAAGTGATTTTCTGCTGCCTGCTTTTCTTCTCTCCTTTTTCTTGTTCTGTTACTTTTATCCGGTGTTTGTACTCATTCTTGTTTGTCCGTTACTTTTGTCTGGTGCCGGGAAACAAAACAGAAGCGCAGGCAGAGCAAACGCGCTGTGCTTGCATTAAAAAAAATCCATGTGAGTACGAGGTGCCGTGATTCAGATCAGAAGCGCGGGCAGAGGAAACACGCTGTGCTTGCACCGCGGGGGTCGATTGAGATAAACGCAGGAAGAGAGAGAGCAAAACTCCCCACGTCAGATCAGGAGAAAAGATTCCCCACGTCAAATCAGGAGACAAAACTCCCCACGCCAAATCAGGAGACAAAACTCCCCGCGTCAATCAGGAGACAAAACTCCCCACGTCAGATCAGGAGACAAAACTCCCCACGTCAGATCAGGAGACAAAACTTCCCACGTCAGATCAGGAGACCTAACTCCCCACGTCAGATCAGGAGACAACGCCGCTGGGGTATTGGGTAGTGTGAAGCTTTTTAAACACCAAATAGTTTAGTTCCACAACAAAAAGATACTGTGACGCCATATGTGAGGAGCAAGGGAAGGTCTAATCGAATGAGATCAGGGGATGGAAGCAGCTGGGGACTTGAAAGGGTTCCTAATTAGATATGTGATCTGTGTTGAAATAAAGGCGTGTCTGACTGGTGCGGACAAGCTAGGCAGCACAACTGACAGAGCATGTGCACTGGAGATGTTTGAATGTGTCGTAGCTTTTCTTTCTGCGTGCTGGCGGACTTTTGATAGCATTCTGTGCAAACTGTAAATGACATACCTATATGCTAAGAGCAATTCATTGACCAGTGGTTGGGCAAATGATGATTGTGTGATTTTGATGAAGTTTAAAATGATACGAAAGACAACAGCATCAATAGGGTCAGTCAAAAAGACACAACTAAAACACGCACCCCCCCACAGATACCCACACCCACACCCACCTCGAAGTCCTTGTTGTATGTTGCAGGTGTTCCCTTCATTTAGGGTCAGTCAAAAAGACACACAACTAGAACACGCCCCCCCACACCCAGACCCACACCCACACCCACACCCACACCCACACCCACACCCACACCCACACCCACACCCACCTGAAAGTCTTTGTTGTATGTCGTAGGTGTTCCCTTCATTACACACATCACACCAGCTAGGTTGCCTTGCATGCGGCCTGCCTTGCCCCTGTGCGTGTATTTGTGCGTGTGTGTGAGTGCATTTGTGTATGTGTGTGTGCGTGTGCATTTGTGCTTGCATGTGTACGCGTGTATTGATTGTGCGCAAACATTTAGTTAGAAGATTCAAACTAGCTTGAACAAACAGCTTGAAGGGTGTGCATGCATACACTTTGTGCTCATGTTCTGTTTTAATTCTCTCCTCCACAAATATCTGTAATCGGATTCATTCCACGGCATCACTTTACAATGTCATTTTGGAGCTATGCAGAGCTTCTCCAGTTCTGCCACCGTAATGCCACCTTATCGCTACCTTAAGATACCGCAGAAAGCCCGGGCATACCAATACACACAGGCATACGCATACACACAGGCATACGCATACACACACGCACACGCAAATATAAACACACATACACACGTAAACGCAAACACTGCATGAGTTGTTTTCTGAGGATTCAAGATGAATCATGGCACACACACGCGCACACACACACACACACACGCACACACACACACACACGCCACACACCTGATGAGCTCTAGGGCATCTGGATTTTTTTTCTGAGGCATCAAGCTGGAGCCTGTGGCGTATGCATCGCTGCACTGCACATACCCAAACTGGCCACTGCTGTAGATGATCAAGTCCTCTGCCCATCTGCACGGTTGGGTGTGTGTGTGTGTATGTGTGTGTGAGTGTGTGTGTGTGTGTGTGAGAGAGAGAGAGAGAGAGAGAGAGAGAGAGAGCGTGTGTGTTAATTTGAGTATGTGGGCGTGCATGCCGTGCCTGTGTTTGTTTGTTTCTGTGTGCACACAAGCACAAGTGTGTGTGTGTGTGTGTTGTTAAGGGAGTGTGTTGTTCAGGGATGTGTTCATTTAAGGAGTGTGTTTTTTCAAAGGGGTGCGTACCTGTAGGGTTGGCCAGAACCGTATATATGCACCATATATGACCGTATATTTGGTGATTTCCCTGCCAAATATACTGTATATACACCGTATATATATGGTTCTGGCCAACCTTACGTATCTGCACTACAGGCGCGTGTGGTTGTCCACGCCTATATCACCCTCCTTGCTTGCTACCTCCTACTAGGATCGGCCAGGAAGAAAACGACGCAGGCAGTGAAAACCACTCCCCACAACAATCAAGGGAAAGGAGCCACTTTAGTGCCGAGAACTGTGAAACTCCTCCACCAAAAGAAACAAAGATGAGGACCTGGAGGGTTGGCCAGATATCATATCACGTCAGTTGTGTACATCTGTATGTCATGACCGTATACTTGGAGACTCTCAGAGCCCGGATGCTTGGAGACCTTTCCAAAATACCATATACTTGGAGACCAGACCATTGAAGACCATACATGGAGACTGGGTGCCTTTTTCCAAAATGTCGTATGTATATGTGGCTGTGTCCTAAAATTACTGAAATAGGTAGCGCCCAATTGTTGTGCTCTGTATATGTGCTTAATTAGGTAACGTCTTATATATGTGCCCTGTGTATGTGCCCTCTCTATATATGCTCAAACAGGTAGCGCCCAATATATGTGTCCTCTATATGTGCCCTAAATGTGCTCGAATAGGAAGCGTCCCCGCATTGCCCGCAATATACCGACAGACTGCACATAAAACACGAAAGACAACATGCACATAATGTAACACCCAGCAGCTGAGATGAGCAATGTGAATGTAAAAAAAAGCATTCAATCACACACTAGAAGACGATTTTCCCTTTTTCGCAACACACCTTCGTGCCCGTCCCCTACACTCAGAACTGCACATTGAACACAAAAGACAGCATGCACAGAATCACGACGCCCACCTGCTTGAGTGAGCAGGCGCAATTGTGGTAGAGCAAGAGCATACCCTCTAATACCCACCACGAGTAACTTACGCATGTCTGTTCTACCCACCACGAATAATTGTGATAGAACACGAGCATGCACTTGCTTGAGACACACCGCGCACCCATAATTTCCTTTCTTACGTAAACTACAGAAGACGTAGGCCCCGAACAAGAGCTCAAAGACCCCCTGCCAACGTGCACTATTTTTACCAACAGTTTTAACCCGTACAAAATGCGGTGCCCCACACCCGACTGAGCACTAGCTGCATACTGCTTACTGCACGCTCACAAAGCCCACACCTGCTGAGGAGCATCACAAGCGGCGTGGATACTACTAAGGCATAGTACCCTCTCACACCACATGCAGTGTCCTAACTGACTGAGCACTAGCTACGTACACCACGCTCACAAAACCCACACCTGCTGAGGTGCATGAGCAGCGTGGATGCGAAGAACACGGTCTCTAGAACGTAGTCACGGTCACACACAGCGTCCATGGAGTTGGGGCAAACACCTCCGACCTACGCGAGCACCAGTGTGCATTTTGCATGAGCACCAGTGTGCATTTTGCATGAGCACCAGTGTGTGTTTGCATGAGCACCAGTGTGCATTTTGCATGAGCACCAGTGTGCATTTTGCATGAGCACCAGTGTGCATTTTGCATGAGCACCAGTGTGCATTTTGCATGAGCACCAGTGTGCATTTTGCATGAGCACCCGTGTGCGTTTGCATGAGCGCGTGTTCTGAAATCCAAGAGCATGCACGCAGCAAATTTGATCAGGCAATCATGCGCAGCTTCCACGGAGGAGGTTATAATAATATACATTTATCAATATATATAATTAGGGTGTGCCTTGTCGAGCCTCGTCGAGCCTCGACGTCACTGCTGTCAAAGCCTAGACGGCAACTAGGGTGTCCATTTTTGGGGGGGAATCAGGGGAATTCCCTGAAATATCTCAAAATTGGGAAATTGACCACATTATATAATTAATATAGTATTAAAGTACTTATGTGCAATGTAAACGCGAAAAATGGCACATCACGATGTCACAGTCCTGTTCAGAAAAGTGTCAGGATTTAGTTTCTCGACGCCCCAAAACGGGCAGCAATTTTGTAACATTATTTCTTATTACTTTCAAATACATGAAACTAATTATGGCCAATCTGCTGTGTGTATGTCTGTCCAGGTATTTTTCATGAGAAATTCTCCAAACATTTCCTACATTTCTTTTCAGTCTGGTCTCTTCACGATATTTGTTTATTAGTCATAAATAAACTCCAGTAAATTTTCCGGCTGAATCTGCCCAAATTCAGAAAGTTTTTTCTAATCATAATGCACCAACTAGGGCCTATACCTCACTGGCAAAATCGTATACCCTAGTTACCCATGCTTATATATAATATACATGAATTATGTCTTATTTTTAATATATCATGCGCAGCTTCCACGGAGGAGGGTTACACCTCTGACCTACTCCAGCATCATTGTGTGTTCGCATGAAGGCATGTTTCAAAGTTTGAGAGCACTTTTTAAGCAGTCACGACGCAGCGGTGGTGTACACTGTGGCCATACATACACTGTGGCCATGCAAATACAGGGTTTAGGCTGTGCATGATAAGCTAACGCCAACCGGCACACACACAGCACCTGTAGTGGTGGTTGATACATCTCCAAGCGATGCGAGCATAGCTGTGTGTATGCGTGTCTGTTGGCTACTGGATAGTATGTTGGCATCACTGTGTGTGTTGGCATCACTGTGTTTTGGCATCACTGTTGGCATCACTGTGTGTGTATGCGTGTCTGTTGACGTATGCGTGTCTGTTGGTGTATACGTGTCTGTTGGCTACTGGATAGTATAACCAGGTATATATTATGGGTTGGCCAGGACCGTGTATATACACCATACTATGCCGTATATTTAGACATTTCCCTGCTGAAATTGCTGTACATACACCGTATATATACGGTGTACATATGTATACGGTCATGGCCAACAGTACTTGTAATGAACATGTTGCACAGGTGCCTGCAGAGAAGGGTCAACAGTTTCTCAGCAGTCACGATAACAGCAACACAGGACGAAGTGCACATGGGCTTTGAATGGACAGCACATACTAGGCACTGTTTATCACAGCAAAATGTTAGTTGGACTCATTACAGCCTGTCTGCGTTGCAACCTATTCGGCGGTACTTTTAGTCACGCTCAAGTCCACTGTCATCACGCTGCATGCACATGCACACACAAACACATGCACTCACACACAGCACAAGCTCACGCACGTACCATGCCGAGCTCCTGAGCAATAAATTGCCTGTCCACGCCGAAGGGGTTGCCTGCACACACGCACACAGACACACACGCACAAAGGCAAAACTTGGATACCATACACACATACACACATAAAGGTTGCCAGCACACTCACAACGGTGTGTGTGTGTGTGTGCGTGTGTGTGTGTGTGTTTGAACGGAACCATGCGCGGATACATGGGGAGGAACAAATAATAAGAGCAGGGCAGGTTTATATATGTGGGGCCATACATTTTGAGAATCGGTCTGAGCCGTATACATATGTCTGCACCGCGTATGGCTGTATCCAGGCTTATTTTTCTGCCTATGATACCATATCCTTGCTGTCCAACCGTACATGTGTATGGTCTTGGCCAACCCTAGCCTACCCTAAAATTACGTTGATCCTTATGATCTGCACATTACGTTGATCCTTATGATCTGCACATTACGTTGATCCTTATGATCTGCACATTACGTTGATCCTTATGATCTGCACATTACGTTGATCCTTATGATCTGCACATTACGCTGATCCTTATGATCTGCACATTACGTTGATTCTTATGATCTGCACATTACGCGCTCGTGCGTTTTTGATGTCCTGAGCGCGTCTGGCAAACAGTGCAGATTTTAAAGTACCACTAACGTAACTAATTAAATGCACTCTGGATACCGAAGTAGAGGCGTTAATGTTTGCGCACACTGGATTTCTTGCCCCAGGACTAAGACAATGTGCGGTGGTTTTCAACCTGGGCAGCCTTGAACACACAAACATACACATACATAGGATTGGCATATACATACATAGGGTTGGTCAGAACCGTAAACACACACCGTACATGACCGTATGTATGGTGGCTTCCCTGCTTAAAACATACCGTATCAACATACATAAACAATGGTTTGGGCGAACCCCCATCCACTAGCCCCTTTATATGCTAGAATTTCAGCACGGAAGGGGAGGCTCCATATATCTACATGTGTTTGGTAAATTACAGTATGCTTGTTCATACGGCACTGGTCAGCCTGTGCACAGTCGCAGAAGAAACTTTAGAGTCATGCGCACAGTCGCAGTGTCATGCGCACAGTCGCAGAGGAAACCTCAGATTCATGCACTTTGACAGAGACACAGGTATACAGTGGCAGAGTGGTTGCTTGTAAGCTGTGTTGGCATCAGCTAGTACGTGCACATCTCGACCCACGCAGGATGTCCAAGATGTGCGCATCTTATTATCCACCTACTAAGGCTATGAATTGCGAGTACACACACACACACACACCTGCAAGGGCACCACTGCCCAGAGGTGAGGTGGCCACACGTGGCATGAGGTCCCTGAGCCGCATGTCGTCACGCTGTAGCAGGAGTGGGGTGTGTGTGCGTGTAAACGTGTGTGTGCGTGTGTGCGAGTGTCTGAACGTGTGTGTGTGTGACCGTGTGTATGGTGTGTGTGCATGTGTGTGCGTGTGTGTGTGTGTGTGTGTGTGTGTGTGTCTGAACGTGTGTGTGTGTGCAAACGTGTGTGTGCGTGTGTGTGAGTGCCTGAACGTGTGTGTGTAAACGTGTGTGTGCGTGTGTGTGAGTGTCTGAACGTGTGTGTGTGTGTTAACGTGTGTGTGCGTGTGTGTGAGTGTCTGAACGTGTGTGTGTGCGTGTGTGTGTGTGACCGTGTGTATGTGTGCATGTGTGCACATGTGTGTGTATGTGTGTGTGTGTGAACGTGTGTATGTGTGTGTATGTGTGTGTGCTTCTGTATGTGTTTATACATGTAAGCAGGGTGTGTTAAAACAAAGCGCTTGCTGATTTTCCTGCCAAGATAACCAAATATTATTTTTTATTCGGAGTTCATTGTATGTTGGATGCATCGACAAGTCTGGCTGGCAGAGACCAGCTAGCAGCGGGGCAGCCACAAAAAACGGAGATCAACCCCAGCTGAAAGCGTTGGAGAAAAGCGTGCCCTTGATGTGCATGGATAACTACATAACCGCACACGCACATGGCTGTGCAGGTACATTCTTACACATATAAGAGCTGAGTCAGGTGAACCAAGTATATTTGTGTGTGCATGTGCGCATGTGTGCATGAGCGTATGTGTGTGTGTGTGTGTTATGTGTGTATATGTGTCAGTATGTGCGTAATAAGCTGAGATACACAGACACGCACGAACATGCACACATGCACACCTGCATACACACATACACGCATGCACAAGCATGCACACACTTTTGCATATAAACACACACACGTATATACACACGCGTACACACAACTCACCTGCCAGGCAGAGGCATGGCACATCATCCAGTGGCTCCAGCGCACTGTCATGGCGGGCTGCAGGTGTGTGAACCCTGTGTGCGTGCGTGTGTGTGCGTGTGTAAAAGTATGTGTGTATGTGTGCATGCGTCTATGCGTGTGACATTGAGGGTGCTTGAGTTGAGGCTGGTGAGAGAAGTGAGGGTGTGCTCATGCGTCTCTCGTGTGTGTGTGTGTGTGTGTGTGTGCGTGTGTGTGTGTGTGTGTGTGTGTGTGTGTGTGTGTGTGTGCACGTGCAAGTACGTGTGCGTGCCCGCGTGTGTACGTATATGTGTGTGCCATTGAGGGCGTGCGGAACTTGAGGGTGGTGAGAGTGGTGAGGGTGTGCTCATGAGTTGTGCGCATGTGCGTGTGATGTTGAGGGCAAATCCTTCTCTCAAACGGATGACCCCCGTTTCTACAAGTTCATATTCTACATAGAACCCTACTTGTGCATACAATGGCTCGTAGACTTCGAACGCTATACACATACACGTGCACACACACAACACCTTATCTGCACATGCATACATGTGTAATAATCAGTGTTGTGCACCTGACGCTTGACGGCGTCAATGGTAAATGACGCTGACGGCGTAATTTATGTCAAATTGACGGTGAAAATAGTAGATTACGCCGTCAATCGTCAGAGTTTAGTGACGGTAACGCCGTTATTTACGATCGTTATTTACGGTGCCATTTTTGAGTGCACAACACTGGTAATAATGCACACAAAAAACAACACGCACCAGGCATGAGCACGTCTGCTTCCTTCTCCGCACGCTCTGAGGTGATCATGATCAGCTCTTGCAGGGCCCCTCGGATTTGGTGCAGCTCCTTGTACAGCCATAGCCTGGTGTCAGTGGCCACCTGCACATTGTGTGTGTATGTGTGTGTGTATGTGTGTGTACGTGCGCGTGCGTGCGTGTGTATGTATGTGTGCAAATGTGTGAATGTGTGTGCGTGTGTGTTGTGTGTGTTGTGTGTGTTGTGTGTGTGCATATGTGCGAATGTGTGTGCGTGTTTATTTGTCAGTCTCACACGAGAGGAGTCATTACAAGCATGTTCCACAGCATCTACGCGTCCAATCGTCCCAAGGCTGGCCGATCTGCAGCTTGGGATGCATCCACTTCTGTCCCACCTTTTGCCTGCATGCATGCTAATTGTCATCATTTGTACACAGCTGTTTTTTTGCACAGGTTGAGCAGCCACCCCAGGCTGAATGCCTTTCTAATCCAAACTAAACTCAACTTTGCCTGCATACACACACCTGGTCGTTCCGGGACCGACCGGTGTGCAGCTTGCCCCCTACAGCCCCAATGATCTCTGTGAGGCGTCGCTCATTCGCTGTGTGGATGTCCTCGTCGCCTGCCTTGATCACAAAAGCGTTGGCCTCCCACTCGCTGCCCACCTGCACGTGCAAGCAGGACACACAACTATGAGCGCACGTGCATAGTTTGTCGTGCTCGACTGAACGCCCTTGTTGTGTGCCTTGATCACAAACGCGTTGGCCTCCCACTCTTTACTAGAGTTGGCCAGAACCGTATAAGTACACCGTATATGACCGTATGTAATTACCCAGCCAAAAATGCCGTATACCGTACTGCGCTTCTCAGGGTGCAACTCGGCCATAATGATGATGATTGCCCCTGGTACATTGGGGACTCTTTACGGAGCCCAGAATCGTTCCCGTTGGCAAGTCGCAGTTTTGCGAGGTCCGGAAAAACTTGATTTTTTCCGGCCTGACTTATTGCGAGGGGCCTTAATAATTATGTATTTATTTTGCAAAACAGCCAAGCGCGGTACGGTATACATATGTATGTGTATGAATTTGGCCTCCCACTCATTACCCATTTGGTTGAGTGGCATCGAGTTGGGGCTTACTGACGTGCGCCATGTGTAGCATTGGCCAGAACCATACATTTATAGGTATATACGGTGTACATACAGTATTTTTCGCAGGGAAGTTACCAAACATACGGTCATATACGGTGCAAGTATACGGTTCTGGCCAACCCTAGTCATGTGTAGCATTGGCAAGGGTAGGGCGTCTCATATTCATCTTACCTACTTTGGAAGAGAATCCTCCAAAGCTACTGACAATACATAAAAAGTACACGGTTTTTGCTAAAACAAGAGAGCCAGTGCTGAATTTAAGTTCCGAGGAAGGCAGCCTCCAACACACACTTGCCCCCAATTACACCATGCACGCAAGTAGACAAGCAGCGTGCTTTTTGCTGCGTAAGCGTTTCCTGTCAATATTGATCGCAAGCGTGCAAGTTCATTGGTCGTCCCCGCTCATTTTGTTACACGAACATTCGTCCATACGAGCACATGAGCGAAAGACCGGTGCTTGAGACCATAATCATGCACGCGCGCTAGACAAAAGGGTCGTCCATGCACAAACGTGCACTGCAGTGGTGTGCGTGCGTGCGCATGCATGTGCGCGTGTGTGTGCACGCCTGTGTGTGTGCCTTATTGCCCCACAGATGCTGCAGAGGTGTGCACGACGCTGTGCTAAAGCAGGCGTGAGGATGGCAAGCTGCTGCTGCTGTTCCCTGTCTGATAAGAGGGCGAGTGCGAGCATGGTGCCCGGGCTGGCCACGATGTCAGAACTCTGTTCAACACACAGTGCGCGGCAAGCACCTGCACCATGCGCTTCATGCCACGCAAACAGTCCATGCCAACACGGACCGCGTTCCTGAAGGATCCCGTCCAAGCTAAGCTTCGCGCATCATGAATATCTGATTAAACTAAAAAATATTTAAGCCCATCAAAATTAGTACTACTTGATTCTGCTTGCTTGGTCAACCGTGAACTTTGCAGCCGAAACACAACCAAGGGCTCCTGACACAGCATCCGCGGCCAGGGAAGTGTGCTGATAGATACTGCACCAGCAGGAAGTGGTCTGGGGGCCTGGCCGAGGAATCCTGGGCAGCTTCCTGGAGCTTCCAAACATCAATATATGCTCTAAGACTTTGCACACGGCACCCCATGTTCCCAGAACTCATCTGCCCCGGTAAAGGTTTGGTCGTCCCCATGGCTGGTTGACCCAAACTGTGCCAATAAGCTATCCACCCAATTCAAAGCCCCCTATACCTCATCTGAATGCAAGGTACTTGAAGTTATATCCGAACCATTGACATTTGCTGAAAATTTGGCATTCTGGGGGGCTGCATGGGGCCCGGTGCATATTTTGCACCCACTTGGCCGGGAAAAGGTACATTTCTGAACTTGCCCCGATCGACCTCTGCTTCAGGATATAAGCATTATAAATGTCATATACCATTGCTGCAATGTCAAATTCGGGACAGGGGTACTGGGAATGCCAGCGTATGGGAGGCACTCACACAAGGGACACAGGGGAGAAAGGCAGAAAAAGCTGTCGCCCCATACCTGCTGCGAATTTCAGCCCGGTTTTTGCTCTCATAGTTGCGGGGTTAATTACATTAAAATAAAAATGGGGCCGATCGGTGGCCTGGTTGAATTTTGGTGAATTATCTGCAGCGTTACATGCAGCAATTTTGGCAGGAGCCTTTTCCGGCACCATTTCACATCCTCACTTTCACACCAGAGAAGCCCTATAAAATTTACAGGGCACATATTGGTGCCCGGCACATATTGGTGCAGTGTGTGAGAAATAGTGTCTGATATTGACCCCTGACAAATATGATGGCGAGCCACCCACTGGGTCTTTCCACCTGCTTTCTTTGCAGGCAAGTCAAGAAAAAAATAGGCTATCCAACACAAGTTTCAGCTCCCAAAACGGTGCAGTGGTTGGGGAGATAGAGCCAAAATTGGCTTATTGGCACAATTTGACTGGGAAAGGGCGGTCCAGCCATGGGGACGACCGTTTTGGTAGGAGCCAATGTCGAGTTTCAGCCCGGGAGGTGCCGGGGATGGGCCCGGGGAGGAGGTCTTGACCCCTCCAAAACAAAACTTGTCTCTAACACTTTACACACCGCACCCCAGGGTCCCAGAATTCATCTGACACGGTGAATGTTTTGGTTAGGAGCCTGTTTCGAGTCTCAGCCCGTGGGGTGGCCTGGGTGAGTCTGGGGAGGCGTAGGTGAAGTGTGGTGGGAATCCGACAACGCTAGGGGCTCACGCCCCCACGTGGGGGCTTCGCCAAAAAAAAGCCACCTTGGCACCGAGTACCGTAAAACTCCTCCGCTACCAAGAGTAATAAGCTTGTCAATTTGTGCTTCTTTATGTTTGTGTGTGCACATGCTAGCTTACGTGTACGTGTGCGCACGTGTGTGTGTGTGTGTGTGTGTGTGTGTTTGCGGTATGTATGTGTGTGCGTATTGCTTGCCTGTTTCAGGCCATCCACAATGGTGTCTGCCTCTTCATGAGTTAGGATGCCGGCCTTGGCAAGCGCCCTAGCATAGACTTGACTGCCCTATGTATGTAAGTAGATTGTGGGTGGGAGTTTGTGCGCACATACTTGCGCGAGTGTGCGCGTCAGTGTGAGTTGTGTGTATACACGTGCATGTATGTGTGCGCGTGCTGTGCTTGTGCATGTGCATGTGCATGCTGTATGTGCACGTGCTTGTGTGTTTGTGTGTGTAAGTGCGTTCGTGCGTGTGTGTGGTTGGGGGGGGGGGTGAGCGCCTAAGCGTTTGTGTGCGTGTGTGTCTGAGTGTATGTGTGTTTGTGTATGTGTGCGCCTAATTGTATGTGTGTGTGTGTGTGTATTTGTGTGTGCGTGCATTGTATGTGTGTGTCTGTATGTGTGTATGTGTGTGTGTATGCACATGTGTGTGAGTGTGTGTGTGTGTGTGTGTGTGTGTGTGTGTGTGTGTGTGTGTGTGTGTGTGTGTGAAAGAGTATGTGTGTGTGTGAGTGTGTTTGTGTGTGTGAGTGTGTGTGTGTGTGTGTGTGTGTGTGTGTGTGTGTGTGTGTGTGTGTGTGTGTGTGCGTCTGTGAGTATTTGTGTGTGCGTGCAGTATTTGTGTGTGCGTGCTTGTAAAGTTTTCAAATGTGAGAGCCAGTTAGTGAGAGACAGTTAGTGAGTAAAAAAGTGAGACGTGTGTCTTGCACAAGTGATGCACATGCGCAAGCACATGATGAGTTGCAAGACTTAAAACAGAATAAAGTCCTTGGAACCTCTCCTGACCTTCAAATCCTCAGCCCACATGCGCTTGTCAAAGGGCAGCGATTCGTTAAACTTCTCCATCAAGGGGTCAGTCTGTCCAGTGAAGCGCCCTCCCCACAGCTTCTTTTCTCCAGCAGGAGCAGCCCCTTCACCTTGAGCACTGCTACTAGCCATCTGCATCACACCATTTCGACAAGCAGGCCTTAACCAACCAAGGGTGTAAGCAAACTCGGCTTTCGACACGTTTTATCGTGGAGAGGAGGCACTCACGCTCAACGTAGTTCCGCGAGACGAGGTAGGCACCATCTTCACTGGCAGAGGTAAACGAGTGTGAAACGGCCTAGTTGATGGTGCAGCCTGCCCCTTTCCCACGGGTTTGCCTTGGCTGATTAAACCTGGATGCTTTAGTTGAGACATGCTGGAAATTTTTGAAATTATAATCCGCGATTCGAAACACCTCGGTAACCTGGCACTTCCTGACCAGCAAAAATTGCTTGCGATAAATAATTTAATTCATAGAACTCCGTGTTACTACACTACCAGTGTGATGCATTTCCTGATTCAGGATTTAGCATGCATCAGAAACTCACTATCTTTCATTGTTACGCCCTCGCGGGCTTTCTGTTGGTTGCTCGTTTCCCCCACCTCGCTGTGATTCACACAGAACAGCACCCGCCAGCGATAATTGCGCATCAACACCGCGTGTACTGCTCATCAAAACGGCATGGGCCCATAGCCGAGGCAGTTGCACATAGTCTGCGCACAAATATTTAGTCTGCTTCATCAGGGTTCTGCACAAGGTTCCTGTGCATGCAACAGGCCTGCTGCTGGAGAAAGAAAAGAAAAAGAAATACTACGCAGGCAGTGAAAACCACTCCCCACATAAATTAAGGAAAAGGAGCCACTTTAAAGAACTTTGGTACCGAGTACCGTAAAGCTCCTCCACCGCGAAAAGGAAAGGAAAATCAATGGGGATCAAGAGGGTTGCAGGCTTGGCCTGAAACCGGCTCCTGATGTTTGAGAGTTGATAACAGTACTGGAAAGGGCACGTCTGGTATGGACATATTTAGCAGTGAAGTTCACAGAGTTCGCAGAGTGCTGCTGGATAATACTGTCGGTGTTTCACATGATGACGGCGTGCGGGGTTAAAATGTTCTATAATTTTCTTGTTCCTTTTTCGACCTGCTGTAATTACACATTTGTCTATCAAACTAGATCTGACAAGCCGTGGATATAAAGAGGCATTTTGCCTGGAGTTAGGGGTTAGGGTTTAATTTTCAGGATGATGTTTAAATTGAACAGAAATTGACCCATGATGTCAAAGCAGCATTTGGAAGCTTCCATGGGGAATTACACAGCTCGGGTGTTTTGATTTGCATTGGACTCATCAGTTAATACAATGACACCGGGGAGTGCTACACAACCAGCAGAAAAGCCCTTTCTGCTTGTTGAGAAGGGAAAGTGTCCACACAGTATCTAATTTCGATGAAATGTATATCAGTGTATATTGGAGTATATTGGAGCACATTGGAGTATATCAGAGTAAATCAGCGTGTTACAACGTATTTTTGGTTGACCCACGCCAAAGTCACCCCAAACAGTGCCAATAAGCTGTTCATCACCCAATTCAAAGCCCCTTCTACCTCACCTGAAGATTAATTCTATATCTGGAGATTTAATTTATATCTAAACCATTGATAAATCGACATTCTGGGGGGCTGCGTAGGGTCCGGTGCGTATTTTGCACCCACTTTGGCAGGGAAAAGGCGCAATTCTGAACTTGCACCGGTCAACATTTGCTTCAGGATATAGGCTTTTAACATGTTATATAACAATGCCGCAGTGTCGAATCTGGGGCAGTAGTACTGGAAACGCCTGCGAGGGAGGCACTCACACAAGCAAGGGACATCACAGGGGGAAAAGAGAAAAATCTGTCGTTCCACAACTGCTGCAAGTTTCAGCCCGGTTTATACTCTCAGAGTCGCGGAACACAACAAAGACTGTAATTTGAATGGGGCCAATCGGTGGCCTGGTCGGGATTTGGTGAATTGTTTTGCAGCGCTATTACAGGCAAGCAATCCTGCGTTGGATTTTGATTACAAGCAGCAAGAGAATCACGTATGGATGATGACGTAGCATCGATATCAAAAGACTAAATCCAAATTTTTTATTAGCTCATTACCAATTCCTGCAAAATTTCTCCAGTTTTTACATTGCGGAAGTGCCAGGAAAAAAGAACAAAATACTGTCAGATTTATTTCTATTTCGGATGATGTTAAAGGTAATAAGAAACAGGCCCGAGATGTCAAATGCTAGAGCATGCCAGCATATTGGCTTCCTTTTTTCATGGGCACTTTCGCGATGTAAGATAGAACTGGACAGAGAGGTTATTCAGCAAGTGGACATATGAGCTAATAAAAAATTGTGGTTGTCTTTTAATAGTGATGCCGCTTCACCATCCCTGCGGAAATTTTTATGCGGCTTGTAAACAACACAACGATCAGTGTGAGCCGGACGCAAGGATTTCTCACGTGTGGTATAAAACCTTATTCTAAAGTCGTTCCAGCTGGGGAAACTTTCTTGCTATGTCTGTTTGCTATGTCTGTGTGCTGATATTCCAGCTGCTTGGACGAGGGAATTTGGAGCAACTGGCTGCAATTGTAACGGTGGATCTCATTTTGTTCGCCTAATGATTCAAGCTGTCGTTTGTATAATGATGAATGCCACAGAAATGCAGGATTGCAATCCACAGTCCGTGCCTGCACAAGGCCTTAGCTATTAAAGGAGGATCGGATTAATTATGGTGCGGCAGTGTACAGGGTATATTCATCAGCTGCCTGGCGTGTAACGCAGGTAGGTTCCTGGAAGAGGAAAAGAATAACAGTAGAGAGCAAGGCGAATACCACTAATGTGCCGATGCTGTGCTTCTTTTAAAGAAATATCCGAAACGGTGGTGCCAAGTGTCTAGAATAGAATGCCAGACAAATTCACGCAAGCAAGCAGACATCAGCGCAGATCTGCAGTTGCTGATCATTTCCCTGTAAGTCGCAAATCAGCCCTGTACTGAGTATGCCTAGCTCTGTGCTTGGTGTGCTTACTAGGGTCTTTATTAGTCAGGATTGACACCACCAGCCAGTGGCTTGCCAAAAGCAGGCATTACAGAGGAGCAGGCAGTGGTGGTGTGGCGACTGATTGGCAACGTCCTGAACTTGATTGCCACTTATAACACATACATTGCTGCTCAAGGACTAGGACCAAATTGACCAAATTTGGCAGGCTGGCTCTGGATCCACGCTGGCAAAAGTTTGGTCGACGGAGCCAAATTCCCCATTGATTTTGCTGGGAGCAGTAATCATTTACAACACATTCAAACAGCATGTTTTGGTGGGAGTACTTGGAAATTCTGAAAGAGCAGGCTCCGTCGGGGGAATCCCCGGAGCTGGTGTCGCTCTTGGAGGCCTCCGCAAAGTCAGTGATGGATGATGTGGTGTGGGAGAGCAGTGGCATCGAAAAGTTACTGCAAAGGGCGGTCACGAAAGCTCAGGTTGCAGCGGATGAAGCGCGGGAGGATGCGCTCCAGCTTCTCAGCTTCCACCTGCAACGAAATGTGCTGGTGTCAAGTATCTCTGGGGCTTCATCAGGTTCAGGGGAGCTGGGCCAAGAGCTGGGTGAGTTCCTGAACTGGTGACACCAGTGTTCCGCAGCAAGCGGTTGTGTGAAACTGGGCGACGACGCTGGTCGGATGAGTTGGTCTGTTTCTGCAAGCTCGGGCTACTGTGCTGTTTTCTTTGAGGTGCTGGTTTGCCTTGGACCCATGTTGTGCGGTAAACCGTGTGGGTGCCAGGTTGGCATGTCGTAAATGTCACACACACACACACACACACACACACACACGCACACACACACACACACGCACACGCACACACACTCACACACACACACAC
>Ga0307968_1001864_pt1 | contig 17422 bp, 18 predicted proteins | sample OrgLakmetagen650_FD_201834 | JGI IMG/M metagenome (GOLD analysis project Ga0307968, IMG submission 201834) | Saline water microbial communities from Organic Lake, Antarctica - #650 | ecosystem: Environmental > Aquatic > Non-marine Saline and Alkaline > Saline | place: Antarctica: Organic Lake... | reverse complement strand
GCAGGAGTGAGAGATGCAGTGTGTGGGCATGAGTGAGAGATGCGGCGTGTGGGCGGAAGTGAGAGATGCAGAGTGTGGGCAGGAGTGAGAGATGCAGTGTGTGGGTAGGAGTGAGAGATGCAGTGTGTGGGCATGAGTGAGAGATGCAGGGTGTGGCCAGGAGTGAGAGATGCAGTGCGTGGGCAGGAGTGAGAGATGCAGTGTGTGAGCAAGAGTGAGAGATGCAGTGTGTGGGCAGGAGTGAGAGATGCAGCGTGTGGGCAGGAGTGAGAGATGCAGTGGTGTGTGGAGTGCTGTGGCGTGGGGTGGAGAATTGGGAAGAAGCAAGTGCTGGCAATGACACGTCATCGCGTCAAAGTTAAAGGCACAGACGACCCTGACCGGAGTTTGCCTTTGACTTATCTGGAGATCTAAGCGTCATGAGCTGAGGTTTTAGATCTTGTCATGGTTTACATTTCCAAGCTTGACACAGCAACAGGTTGCATGGTGCTGCCAGGTTGGTTTGGTTGTGCACGCTCGCGGCAACAAACCCTAGGCATGAATCTGCAACATGGGCCCTAATTCCTCCTACTGCAGCAACACGGGTGAGTTCACATGCCTGGCAGTGGAAAAACAGGTGCATGCTTTCAAGGAGCTTGTAAGCAATTGCCATGCTCACGCACTTGCACCCGCACATACCCACCTTTTGTACTCAAACTCAAACTCACACTCACACCACCCCCCTCAACCCCGACTGCAGCCACCCCCACCTCCACCCGTACACACCTGCCACTGCCAACATGGCCTTGCATGCGCGCGGCATGGTGGACTGAGTCAGCAATGGCACCAGCATGGCCAGCACCTGCTGCCGCACTTGCTGCTCGGTAGCTGCAGGGAATGGGTGAGGTAAAGGTTCACAACATATACACACAAGTCAATATGTTGATGTGTTGATATTGATAGGAGACAGGGGAACCATCACAACGGCATCTGCAGCTGCAATTGCTTGTCCTGAGAGTGGTTATTTTATCCAGTAACAAGCGATTCAGAGAATTGACATCAAATCGACAACCCTTTTACCACGCAACATTTATATCGAAGGGCGGCTGAGTGGTCTTTCGGACCAGTGCGTTACCGTGCACCGCGGCAGGTGTCCTCATACGGAATCAATCCTAGTGGTGGGCCATGCTTGGCTTATCAATGTTTGGGGATGGTCAAGGAACGTGCGTGATAAGATGACCTCAGTCGCAGCCCTGCCCCTGGCTGGCAGAAATCAAAGAAAGGAGAGGACTTGATGGTGAGCCATGGCAGTCCGAGGACGGATTGAGCCAAGGGGGAGGAGTGATACGTGCGGCATGTGTATCCAGTAACTAGTAGTACAGAGAAGTGACAGGGAGGAGGTGGAGGCGGTGGCGGTCAAGATGATGTCGGAAGTGCATATCCGGGCGGAGACGGCGCTAACCCTACTTTTCGAGCTCTCAAAGCACATGTGCATCAAATAAATGACCCCCCTTTTACCACGCAACATTGCTGCTCAGGAGCTGCAGGGGGTGTGGGTGGGTGGGGCACGAGCTGCACCCTTCTTGCATGCATGCAAGCCCACATGCACCATGAGTGGTGGCCTCCTCAAAGGAGTAAGAACATGAACTGTTGAGCGTTATGTGGCGAGGCACATCATGCTCATACTGGGTTAACACGTGTTGTGCAGTACAACGCTGGATGGGTAAGTGTGTGTGTGTGCGTGTGTGCGCTGATTGATACTTAATGCTAACTGTCACTAAAATGTCAGTGCAATTGCAACACACACACAAGCAAAACACCCACAACCCCACCAGATCCAAACCCACCTCCACCCTGACTCACCTGACTCACACCCATCTTCACCCTTAACCCTCCTCTTCCCCCCCTTCTGCCCCCCCCCTCCGCACACAGAACACACCTAGCCCTGCAAGCGTGTCACAGGCAGCCTGGCACACTTCCGGATCCGGAGGCACTCCCTTATCAAAGCCGTCCTCCCTCACGGGTGGCTTCGGCCAATCCTGCGTCACACGACATGTAAGTGCGTCACACAAAATTCAGGTGTGTCACACAACATGTAAGTGCGTCACACAACATGAAAGTGCGTCACACTACATGTAAGTGCGTCACACTACATTTAAGTGCGTCACACAACATGTAAGTGCGTCACACAACATTTAGGTGCGTCACACAACATGTAAGTGCGTCACACAACATTCAAGTGTGTCACACAACATGTAAGTGCGTCACACGACATGTAAGTGTGTCACACAACATGTAAGTGCGTCACACAACATATAAGTGTGTCACACAACATGTAAGTGCGTCAAACAACATGTAAGTGCGTCACACAACATTTAAGTGCGTCACACAATATTTAAGTGTGTCACACAACATGTAAGTGTGTCACACAACATTTAAGTGCGTCACACAACATGTTATTGCGTCACACAACATTCAGGTGTGTCACACAACATGTAAGTGCATCACACAACATTTAAGTGCGTCACACAACATGTAAGTGCGTCACACAACATTCAGGTGTGTCACACAACATGTTAGTGCGTCACACAACATGTAAGTGCGTCACACAACATGTAAGTGTGTCACACAATATTTAAGTGCGTCACACAATATTTAAGTGCGTCACACGACATGTAAGTGCGTCACACAACATGTAAGTGCGTCACACAACATTTAAGTGCGTCACACAACATGTAAGTGCGTCAAACAACATGTAAGTGCGTCACACAATATTTAGGTGCGTCACACAACATTTAAGTGCGTCACACAATATGTAAGTGTGTCACACAATATTTAAGTGCGTCACACAACATTTAGGTGCGTCACACAACATGTAGGTGTGTCACACAATATTTAAGTGCGTCACACAACATTTAGGTGCGTCTCACAACATGTAAGTGCGTCACACAATATTTAAGTGCGTCACACAATATTTGAGTGTCACACGACATTTAAGTGGGAGGAGGGCTTGATCAATCGGGGGGCCCTTGAATATCGTTTGCACAGCACTAGGTTTAACAGTGTGGGCTCTGCTTTTGGCCGAAGCAGCAACCAGTTTGTTTACGTGGAAATCAGCACCGCATGTAGAGAGGCTGTCAGCAAAACAAGCAGGTGTTGTCTGATTCTTACACATGGTGTTATAGCTTGGGCAAGGAGGCCGCAACATACAGCCATACACAGTTCATGTTGTACACGCACTTGCGACAATCCTAAGAATCAGCAAACTTGCACATGAGCAGACACATGCTCACTCTGAGTAATGTGGGCTTAGCTGACGCACACGCACATGCGTGCACACAAAAAAGGTGCACAAAGTAACTCATTATTATGACAAACACAGGCAGCAAACACTTTTTAGCCTGATACAGATAAGAACGAACATGCACACACGCACATGCAATAACACCATCTTTGAATATATTGGCAGCAAGCACATTTCATGACTACACAATCGCCATAATTAATAATTACTATACAATTACCATAACCACTATCATTAATAACCCCAACACACCCATGCGCCCACACGCACCGCTTCACTCCTTTTCACAGCGTCTACTAAAGCCTCTAGCGTGTTTGCCGCCAAGATGGCTGCCTTGACCTGCACTTGACATTTGCACATTCGAGCGAGCTTTGCGCACAGGTGGGTCCCAAATGATCGTCTATGCCTAATCGTCCCAAACGATCGTCTATGTCTAATCGTGCCAATTGATCGTCTATGTCTAATCGTCCCAAACGATCATCTATATCTAATCGTTTCAAACGACCGTCTATGTCTAATCGTTTCAAACGATCGTCTATGTCTAATCGTTTCAAACGAGCGTCTATGTTTAATCGTCCCAAACGATCATCTATGTCTAATCGTCCCAAACGAGCGTCTATGTCTAATCGTTTCAAACGATCATCTATGTCTAATCGTCCCAAACGAGCGTCTATGTCTAATCGTCCCAAACGATCATCTATGTCTAATCGTCCCAAACGATCAACTATGTCTAATCGTCCCAAACGAGCGTCTACGTCTCATCGTTTCAAACGATCATCTATGTCTAATCGTTCCAAACCGTCCCAAACGAGTGTCTATGTCTAATCGTCCCAAACGAGGGTCTATGTCTAATCGTCCCAAACGAGCGTCTATGTCTAATCGTTTCAAACGATCATCTATGTCTAATCGTCCCAAACGAGCATCCATGTCTAATCGTTTCAAACGATCGTCTACGTCTAATCGTCCCAAACGAGCGTCTACGTCTAATCGTTTCAAACGATTATCTATGTCTAATCGTCCCAAACGAGGGTCTATGTCTAATCGTTTCAAGCGATCAATGTTTAATACAAGCAGGTTAGGCCAGAATTTATATGCATCCAGCGATTTCATTCGGCCGGAAAGCCCCAAAACACATGCATTATTTCATTTCACGTTGGTTGTGTGTAAATGCAATGTGCGCCTCTAATGATCCTTGTTTTGCTTTAAAAATCTGTGGCCCACTCTTTCAACAATCCCATTGGGTCTTATAAACTAGAATTTTTGCCAATTCACTGAACAAATCACGGACGTCACACAGTCTTGAATGCAGCAAGGCACTGCACAGCCACCTCTCAAGCAGGCTGCACAGCTCTAAGGTGCGCAGTTTAAAAAGCGTGCATCTTTAACAAAGCTTTCTTTGTATTCCCCATACGTGGCAAGCTGCCCCAGGGCAATTAGACGGCTGCACAATCTAAAAGGAGCACGTTGCACAGATGCACAGCTTTGGCACATAGCACAGATGCACAGCTTTGGCATACAGCACAGATGCACAGCTTTGGCACATAGCACAGATGCACAGCTTTGGCATACAGCACAGATGCACAGCTTTGGCATATAGCACAGATGAACAGCTTAGGCATACAGCACAGATGCACAGCTTTGGCATACAGCACAGATGCACTGCACAGCTCTGACATAGACATGGCGCACCTTTGAATCCCCGTAGATGGCGAGCTGCTGCAAGGCCAAAATGGCTGCACGCTGCGCGAGCAGGTCTGTCGAATTCCTCAATAACGCTGCCAAAGGTGCTACACCCCCAGCAGCAACCACCTGCACAATACCAACGTGTGCATGCGTGTGTTGACGGGCATACATACACATGAAACACACAAACAAACAGACACTACTGAGCAGTAACAATGTTTGCATGCTAGTTTGTGCTGATGGGCACACACACTGACAAACAAACACTACTGTGCAGTAACAATGTGTGCATGCTAGTTAGTGCTGACAAGCATACACACTGACAAACAGACACTACTGTGCAGTAACAATGTGTGCATGCTAGTTAGTGCTGACGGGCGTACACACTGACAAACAGACACTACTGTGCAGTAACAATGTGTGCATGCTAGTTAGTGCTGACGGGCGTACACACTGACAAACAGACACTACTGTGCAGTAACAATGTTTGCATGCTAGTTAGTGCTGACGGGCGTACACACTGACAAACAGACACTACTGTGCAGTAACAATGTTTGCATGCTAGTTAGCGCTGACGGGCAAACACACTGACGAACAGACACTATTTTCCCGCTCACTGCTTGTCAGCACGTGCACACCACAAACAGCAACTATAAATGTTGCACCCTTCCAAATTGATTACTCACGACCATCAGGCACGCATTGGTGAGAACCTTCTCTGCAAACAAACTATTGTGGGTGCATAACACACATGGGGATGGGGAAGAAAATGGGCCCTACCCTGCTTTCCTACCACATAAACACACACACACACACTCACTCACACACATACACAAACGCGCACACACACACGCTCACTCACTCACTCACACACACACAAACGAACACACACACACACATTCTCTCTCACACACACACACACACACACACACACACACATACACGCTCATACACACCCCCACCTCGATGGCGAAAGCCTGCTGGGCAGCCAAGGCCGCTCTGTCCCGCTCACTGCCCTCCGCCAGGGCGCCCACATTTGCCAGTGCTAAGGCCAGGTTGCATGCTGAGGGGGCAGTGCCGCCACTGCTGCTTTGCTGCTGTTGCTGTTGCTGCTGCTGCTGCTGCTGCTGTGCTTGAGGATTGCAGGCCTCCACAAGGGCCTGTGCGTACCATCATACAGACATACCATTTATACATCTTAATACTATATATACCATCACACGTACCATACATACATCTTAAGACATCAGCCGCACACACTAACACGAAGCCTCAGGTACATATCTATTTACTTTATAACACATATATGCAGCCACTCACGGCCTGATGCAAGAGCTTAATGAATGGTAAGGACCAAGAGCCTGATGCATGAGCCTGGTGAATGGTAAGGTGCAAAAGTCTGATGTATGAGCTTAATGAATGGTAAGGACCAGCAGCCTGATGTATGAGACTGGTGAATGGTAAGGACCGAAAACCTGATGCACGAGACTGGTGAATGGTAAGGACTAAGAGCCTGATGCACGAGCTTAAAGAATGGTAAGGACTAAGAGCCTGATGCACGAGCTTAAAGAATGGTAAGGACTAAGAGCCTGATGCACGAGACTGGTGAATGGTAAGGACCAAGAGCCTGATGCACGAGACTGGTGAATGGTAAGGACCAAAAGCCTGTTGCAATAGCTTAAGGAATGGTAAGGACCAAGAGCCTGATGCACGAGACTGGTGAATGGTAAGGACCAAGAGCCTGATGCATGAGACTGGTGAATGGTAAGGACCAAGAGCCTGATGCACGAGCTTAATGAATGGTAAGGACCAAGAGCCTGTTGCGATAGCTTATGTCCAAGCCTGATGTACATGCATAACGCTCATGCTGAAAGGATTGCAACAGTTTCAGATCAGGGATCGAAGAGTGGGAAGGCCTTGTAAGAGGTCGGTGGCTTGTACAGTCAAATCGGGGTGCTGCCAGCCTGTTTTAGCATAGTGAAGGAGCATAGTGGAAGAGCATAGTGATGGAGCACTGTTTTAGCATAGTCAAGGAGCAGGAAAGTAGGAGAGCAGCGAAATCCAGGCACAGAGGAAGGACTGTCACAGCAAAAAGCGCTGATGGCAGGAAAGTACAACAAAGCCATACACACACACACACTCACACACACATGCATTAGCACACACACACATGCATTAACACACACACGCATTAGCACACAAATACACATGAGCACACACACACACACACCTCAGCGATCACTGTAGCACACTTGGCCTTGAGCTTGTAGTCAGCAGCCACACGGCGCAATGCGCTGATGGCCGCACCGTGGCGACGGCCGGCCGCACGTAGCAGGGAAGGCAGGCCTCCCTCGTGATTGATGATGGCAGCACGACAGGAGGGGTTGGTGGCGGTGAGGGGCAGGAAATTGAGGGCAAGCAGGCGGATCTCCTCCAAGTCGGGGGTGGTAGCTGCGCGAGTGTGCGTGTGTGTGTGTGTGTATGGGGGTGTGTGTATGTGGGTGTGTGTATTTGTGTGCGTGTGTGCATGCGCAATTGCGTGTAGATGCCCTTGAGGACAAATGAATGGTAGGCAAGGGGCCCCATGTGGTGAGAAGAGGAAGGTGCAGAGGATGGGTCGGTGGTGTTCATTGTGAGGTTCACGAGATGGGCATGGATGCTTTCTTGTTGAGTGCGTAGCAGGAAAAAGTTTAGATAAAGGACAGAAGGTTATAAGGAGGGGCGTCCATTTGGGTACAGGCTGCAGGCACAAGTTTAAGCGCGTTTACTTACACACCAAAAACACAGCAACTCTGTGTCATGTTTCCGGACAAAAGCTGTGTGAGGAGCACTCGCACAAATGAACATCATTAATTCACCCAAGCTAAACTTCGGGATGCAAACCCAAACATGAATCAGTGGATCATATATTTTCTTGCCTATCTGCAGCAGCGACATGAGGGCACTGGTATAACATGCATCAGTGGATCAAATATTTTCTCACCTATCTGCAGCAGCGTCATGAGGGCACTGGTATAACATGCATCAGTGGATCATATATTTTCTCACCTATCTGCAGCAGCGTCATGAGGGCACTGGTATAACATGCATCAGTCGATCATATATTTTCTCACCTATCTGCAGCAGCGACATGAAGGCACTGGTATAACATGCATCAGTGGATCATATATTTTCTCACCTATCTGCAGCAGCGTCATGAGGGCACTGGTATAACATGCATCAGTGGATCATATATTTTCTCACCTATCTGCAGCAGCGACATGAAGGCACTGGTATAACATGCATCAGTGGATCATATATTTTCTCACCTATCTGCAGCAGCGTCATGAGGGCACTGGTATAACATGCATCAGTGGATCATATATTTTCTCACCTATCTGCAGCAGCGTCATGAGGGCACTGGTATAACATGCATCAGTCGATCATGTAATTTCTCACCTATCTGCAGCAGCGTCATGAGGGCACTGGTGTAACATGCATCAGTCGATCACATATTTTCTCACCTATCTGCAGCAGCGTCGTGAGGGCACTGGTATAACATGCATCAGTCGATCATATATGTTCTCACCTATCTGCAGCAGCGTCATGAGGGCACTGGTGGAGCGAGGGGTGAGGGTGCGACCCATTTCAAGGAACAGCTCCTCCGCACTCATGCCGCTGCAAAAAGGACCATCACAGAGTCAATGATGAGGTGTGTGGGTTCCTTGTCTTCAGGGTCTGCAAAAAGGATCATCACGGAGTCAATGAGGAGGTGTGTGGGTTCCTTGTCTTCAGGGTCTGCAAAAAGGATCATCTCCAGGTAAATAAGGACAAGTGTAGGAGCTGTCTTCAGTCTTCAGGGTGACGCACTTCAGCTTTCTCAAGGAGCAGCTCTTTTGCACTGATGGTGCTGCAGTAACGTTCTGACACCGAATTAGGTGTATGATTTGTGCACAATATGTGTATGATTTGTGTATGATCTGTGTATGATCTGTGTGTGATCTGTGCCACTTGTTAAGCAGCAGGTAGATCTAGTGCTATGCAAGTAATAAGGCTGAAGCACAGCCCCTCCGCACCTGTGTTGCAGCAGGAACGTCCACGAAATCAAAAAATTGCGCAATCAGAACACCACGCTACGGACAAGGGAAGAAGGGAGCACCCATACAGCTGCAGGATTAAACATTATTAATTATTAAACAACAGCGATATAAAATATAGCGGATATTTTGAACACACTCACCTCCTGCAAGCTTGTGAAGTCACGACGTGCAGAGACCCCTGACAACCGATGTGGGCTTATCAATGAGCTTAAAATCCTTAGAAAGTCACATGCTGCACATCTAGGGTTGGCCAGAACCGTGTACATACCCCGTACATGACCATATATCTGGTAATTTCCCTGCCTATCATTCCGTATACACACCATATATATATGCATGGTGGTTCTGGCCAACCCTATGCAAGCCTACTTAAGTATAGGTATCTCAATCATAAATTTTTGCCCAGAGTAAAGCAGCAGATGCTCGCAAAAGCGCGCTGTGTGCAGGCATTGAGCACACCTGCTGCTGCGCTGAGCACACCTGCTGCTGCACTGAGCACACCTGCTGCTGGTTCCGTTGCCTTGGGCGTCAAGCTGGCCATTTTGCTGCTGCTGCTGTTGCTGCTGTTGCTGCTGCTGCTGCTGTGCTGAGATGGGCCTCTTGCTTGCAGCCACAGGTCCACCTGGGGAAGTAGGCAAGGTGTGTGTGTGTGGTGTGTGTGTGTGTTTGTGTTTGTGTGTGTATGTATGTGTGTGTGAGTGTGTGTGTACAAGTGGCGTACGTTTGTATGTGTGTGTGCAAGAATTGCGTATGTCTGTGCAAATGTGTGTGAATATTGGGAAGGTAGCTATGTTGGGGTTCATTACTTGTGCAAGCACCTTGCATTGATACAATGTAAATCGCTGCACTTAGTAAAAAGAAGAGAGGCTAGTGCACCGCCGTTTCCGAAGCCTTGCTAGAAGCACGTCTTGGTAAAGATGCCAAAGTGCTGCTTGCACGCCACAAGAAGTCCGATCAAACAGAAGTCACAACTGGTACGTACAACAGCAAAGGCGCCCGAAATTCAACGTAGACGCTGTCAACGTTACAAAGCTGCACACCGAGACTAGGGGGTTAATGCTACGCTACTAACAGCTAAACATATCATTTCATTGGGATGATGTTTAACAGGAAGATGCTTGATAGGTGGATGCTTGCAGGTAGATGCTTGCAGGTAGATGCCTGCAGGTAGATGCTTGCAGGTAGATGCTTGCGGGAAGATGCTTAATAGGTGGATGCGGCAAACATGGCCACGCAAACAGACAGTGCATTCAGACGCCCAGGGTTGAGTGCTAGCATTGACACAGATACTGGTTTCGTAAATGCATCATAACCGCTGAAATGCCCAGCAACGAGTGCCGCAAATACGCAACAACATACGCAAATTACGTGACGAATGTTGCAAATTATTTTGTGGATCACGTAGGTCATTATTCTATTGCATTTGTGCCTGAACGCAACGCACCAAGACGCCCAGGGGCAGGTGCTTCTGCTGCTGCTATTGCTGAAGAGGGGGGGTGCTCCCCAGGCTTGGCTAGGCGCGCGCCTTTGCCCTATGTTTAGTGTGTGTGTGTGTGTGTGTGTGTGTGTGTGTGTGTGTGTGTGTGTGTGTGTGTGTGTGTGTGTGTGTGTGTGTGTGTGTGTGTGTGTGTGTGTTTGTGTGTGTGTGTGTGTGTGTGTGTGTGTGTGTGTGTGTGTGTGTGTGTGTGTGTGTGTGCATGTGTGTGTGTGTGGTTGTGTGTGTGTGTGTGTGTTTGTGTGTGTGTGTGTGTGAGCGGGTATCCTTATCTGTGTACGTAGCCTGCACCGTATCCATGCCCTGTGTGTAACGGGCACATGATAGATGTGCAGCGGGTCTCCTTAACTTAGATAGCCCGCATTGCCTGTTTGCCCTGTGTGTAGCATGCTCAATGCTCAAAATAGATGTGCGGCGGATCTCTTTAATTTTAATAGCCTGCATTGCCTGTTTGCCCTGTGTGTAGCATGCTCAATGCTCAATATAAATGTGCAGCGGATCTCTTTAAATTTACTCATATAGCCAGCGTTGCCTCTTTGCCTTGTGTAGCATGCTCAAATTAGATGTGCAGCAGATCTCTTTAACTTTAATAGCCTGCATTGTCTCTTGTCTCTTTGCCCTGTGTGTAGCGTGCTCAATGCTCAATATAAATGTGCAGCAGATCTCTTTAACTTTAATAGCCTGCACTGTCTCTTTGCCCTGTGTGTAGCATGCTCAATGCTCAATATAAATGTGCAGCAGATCTCTTTAACTTTTCTTAAGTAGCCTGCATTGTCTCTTTGCCCTGTGTGTAGCATGCACACGATAGATGCGCAGTCTCTTTATTCTTCTGAACAGTCTGATTTTGCTTTCTGATTTTGAGTAGAAGCCTTTGCACCCTCGGCTCGACAGAGCGCTTACTACATGCTACCATGCAAGCCTTCCTATCTTGGGAGAATCGTGGCCATCATAGGCTTGCACGTTTTCAACAGTGTACATCCAACACACCCTGTGCATACAAAAATACACATAACCGTACACTCACAAAACAAACACACACACACACATACACACGCACCTGGGGTGGCAGTGCAGGTGCATGGGGACGCGCAGCTGCAGCCACAGCTTCTGCCATGGCTGATGTGGAGGGGGGCGTGGGTGTCAGCATGACAGTGACAGCACGCAGCGCACTGTGTGGTACGTGTAATGGAAGAAATTTACAAAAAAAGGTTACACCATCATAATTAATTATTTATTATTTCTGGCTGGTGCTTTTAGGGGGGGAGGGGGCTGCCAAAGCCTTGGGTGGTTTGTGTGAGCAAAAAAAGCGAAGGTCACATAAGTATCATCCCAGGCTAGTCATGAAAGAGTGTGTAGCAGCTGCCGTACACAACCAAGCGCAAACACACATACTCACTCTCACACTCAAACTCAAACACACACACACACACGCGCACACACACACGCACACACGCACACACACACACACACACATGCACACACACACACGCACACACACACGCGCACACACACAAACACAAACACACCAGGAGCGCAGCTGTGGACTGGTTCCAGGAGCAGTGGCAAGGTCCACCAAGGCAGCTAACGCGTCATAGCGAGAAGCCTGAAATGGACGTGTGAACAAATGTAGTGAGGGGGGGTGTTTGGGTAGGCGGCAATGTGATTCATCGTGCATAGGAATTGGGTTACTGCCAAGCATCACCGCACCACACCCCTCCCCTGTACATGGACAACAAAAACCCTCTCAAAAATAACCAGCACCTTCCTCGACACACACACACACACACACACACACACACACACACACACACACATACACACAACACAAACACACACACATACTGAGTGCTTAAAGTAGTACTTTGCTGGCTCCAATATTGCGACACCTTTTAGGACAGATGCCCTGAAAGATTAGTGGCCTGTGGCCGGGCCAGTTTTTTAAGGGTCGCAGGTTCAAATCCATCTGGTCACAGGAAATTTGCAGAGGGGGTTATCTGAGGCCAAAAATGGTACGGTTTTTGCATGCTAACAGGGCAGGTGACCCTAACTGGTAAGTTTCAAGCTCAGCTCTGCTATGCAGATTCCAATGCAGCTGAGCTTGAAACTTACCAGCTAGGGCCACCTGCCCTGATAGCATGCAAAAACCGTACTTTTTGAGCAGTCATATGCTGTATCTGACCAGCCAAAGCACCAAACTAAGTGATGCTTGGTATTTTGAAGTCCTTATAATTAATGAAGATCATTGAGGGAGAAATGGGGCAAAAAGACAAAGTGGCGAGATATGCTAATAAATGTGCCATTCCCCTGAAAATCACCTATCTAGGGTACAGGTGCATGACGTGTGCTTTTAGTCCCGTCATTCTGTACGAAGGGCGACTTGTTTTAATCTGAGCACATGCTCAGATAACTCATAAAGTCAGCATCAGTTTCATGCTAGGTTAAGTTCAATTAGATGAAGTGACGTGTGAGTAGTTGCACCTTTCATGCAAAAAGGAGCATGTTTTGGCATATTTGCCCAGATAACCTTCTCTGTGAAATTTGCTGTCTGACACGAACGTTCCCTTATCCTTAACCTTGCTTGAGGTGTTATGCCGACTTGCATTGAAATGTGCTCTCAAGTGCACTGCAACCAACCAACATGCTATTGCACATGGGCTGCTAGCGTCATACATGTTTGACGCCACATGTTGTTTGATTCATGATTCATGATAGTAGCTATTGATTGCCATGCAGTAAATTTTCATATACCGTAGGTTCACGATCACTTCGGGACCACACATTTCAATTTTCGATTTTAGTTCGAAGAGGGGGTCTGGGGAATAATTTTCGAGTTCAAATCCCGTTCGGGCAGGCCCTGTCAAGAATTAATTTGTGAATTCGAGAGACCCCCACTGTTGGCTGCTGCTGCTGCTGCTGTGCAGGCTGATGGGCAGACTGCCCATTGGCTGCATAGGGAGATTGACTGCTGAGTGCTTGCACAGGTGCTTCCCTCAATCAAAGAAGCAACCCTCTTACCCACTTGTCATCTTCACTAACTCTGTGTGGACGCCCCAAGGGAAAGGCCTGGAGGGCCTGTGAGAGGAGGAGGCTTGTTCTTGGAGCAGCATGCATGGACGCCCCACGGGCCTCTTCACAGCCGCGCCCCTTGCCTTTGCCTGTGCCTCTGCCAGCTCCCTGAGCTGCCTCTCCCTCTGCAGCTTCTCATGGTCCCTCTGCTGAGCGGCCAGCCTCTCAGCTGGGGACAGGGGTTCGAAGAACGGCTTAAGGGTTCACATCCAGGGCACGCTGGGAGCTAGTTCTTCAAACCTCCCTGAAAACCACTTAGAATGATTAATTTATCAGTTCGGAGAGGGTCCCGAGAATTTTTTTAAAATTTTCGTATTTTTGCCAAATAAGTATTTAATTTCCGAAGTGATCGTGAACCTACGGTAATGCCCTTGCGCAGTGGCCAGGATCAGCCTGATCAGGTCAAAACAACCCGGGACTAGTGGGCGCCCTGGACTAGTGGACCAGTGGGCATTTTGGTTGAGTTCCAATGGCGAGCCGCTTAAATTTTGCTTAGAAAATAGAGATAGCAGGTAGGCTGGCCATGAGAAATCAAGCTGATGTCCAGCCATCTTACTAGTACTAGGCAGGCTGCCATAGGCAAGGGGGACGTGATGAACAGCAAGACCTGATGCAATGACACTGCTGAAGACTGGTTCCCTTTTTGGAATTTTCCAGCATTACAGCTGTTGCTTGGACTTCCTAGGGGTGCGGGCTTGTTGATTTGTGCTTAGTTACGTGGCTTTATCTCTGGGGGCGGGGACTCGTAGATGCGTGCTTAAATGCATGGTCTTATCTCTGGGAGCGTGGACTCGTAGGTGCGTGCTTTAATGCATAGTCTTATCTCTGGGAGCGTGGACTCGTAGGTGCGTGCTTAAATGTGTGGTCTTATCTCTGGGGGCATGGACTCGTAGATGCGTGCTTAAATGCGTGGTCTTATCTCTGGGGGCATGGACTCGTAGGTGCGTGCTTAAATGTGTGGTCGTATCTCTGGGGGCGTGGACTCGTAGGTGCCTGCTTATTTGTGTGGCTTAATTTTTGCTTCCTTGGTGGTGCTTTTGTGCACTTGGCTTGATCTGATTTCAGATACAGTCGGCTGCAATGCTACTTATAGGCTACATCTTTGGTGCCCAGTGAGCTTTGTGTGTGTGTGTGCATCTACTGTGAAGCTTTCCATTAGCCTTCTTTTTGTCCCTCTTCACTTTTGTCTCAGGTTTGCCTCACTACTTCCCTCATGCAGCTAAGTACCGTGCCAGAGCATGCGGGGTATGTTCAGGCAAATTACCAGCGTATGAATTCAAACAGCGTGGCAAATTACAAGCGTATGAATTTAAACCTGCAGTTCATGTATCGCTGTACGCATGAGTGGCATAAATTAAATGTACAGAGCGTATTGGCGAAGGTTTTGGCTGGATATGTGAACTTGACTGGTAGGGAAGTGCAAGAGCATGCACATTTCACTTTGCTTCTTAAAGAGGCAAAGCCCCCCTTGTGGTGGCGTGATGAGCCCCTCGCATTCATGCCTTCCCACCAAACTTCGCAAGCCTCCTCAGGCCCACCCAAAGCACCTCACAAGCTGAAACTCGACATTGGCTCCTAACCAAAAATTGACCATACCAGAAGGGAAAGCGTGCACACTTTGCTTTTTGCCCTATGAACATTTAAGGTGATTTTTTCCTTGGCAAGAGACCTGCGCCTGTAGATAACTATAATGAATTCAACCCATGTGGAGGCCAGGAAGGGTCTTTAATTAAAGAGGCGATAGGCCCAAAATGTACACGCGACTGTCAGGATTTTTTTTGTTGCAGCCTCCTGGAGCTGCTCTGGTAACATCAAACTCCAACTTACCTGCACTGCGATCGACCCGTCATCGCACAGCACAGCCAGCGTGTCAGCAGCAGCAGCACGCACACGTTCGTGGCTGGTGGGGTCGGCCAGCCTTTGCACTAAAGCCAGCACACCACCGGTGCACAGAATGCGCTCCTGCACACATTTGAGTGTTGTGGTGCTTGGAAGTGAGTATGATTAGTGATGACCACGCCCAGCACACCACCGGTGCACAGAATGCGCTCCTGCACACATTTCAGTGTTGTGGTGTGTGAAATGAGTATGAGTAAGGTTTGGCACGCCCAGCACACCACCAGTGCACAGAATGCGCTCCTGCACACATTTGAGTGTTGCGGTGTGTGAAATGAGTATGAGTAAGGTTTGACACGCCCAGCACACCATCGGTGCACAGAATGCGCTCCTGCACATATTTGAGTGTTGCAATGTGTGAAAGCTAGTATGAGTAGGGTTGGCCAGAACCGTATTCGTATAATTATACATATTATACGGTACAGTATATACGCCGTATTTTCCAGCCTCCCCCCGCCGTATCCGAATTCCGTATATTCGTATATACATATTTATACGGCGTATATACGGCAATACACGGCGTATTTCCGTATATACGCCGTATTTTTGCCGTATTGTTTTGGGCAATTCTAAGCCACAACCGTTTTGAAGTTGGCTGGAGCCAGTGATTGTCAAACAAGTTACAGATGGGGTGGAGGGGCTGGTATGCAAGCTGAAGTGCATGAAGGGGGGGGGGTGTGTTTGTGGAAAGCTGCTGGGAATAGTGAACCCTTCAAGGTCAGCAAAGGAGCATGCCACAGAGCGAGGGTGCAGGGGGCATACGTATATACGGTATCTGAAAATACGTTACGGTATTTGAAAACCTGACATACGGATCTGGCCAACCCTAAGTATGAGTAATGTGTTGTGGTGTTTGGAAATGAGTATAATTAGTGATGACCACGCCCAGCACACCATCTGTGATCAGAATGCGCTCCTGCACATATTTGAGCGTTGCGGTGTGTGAAAATTAGTATGAGTAATGTGTTGTGGTGTTTGGAAATGAGTATGATTAGTGATGACCACGCCCAGCACAACATCTGTGCATAGAATGCGCTCCTGCACATATTTGAGTGTTGCGGTGTGTGAAAGAAAAACTACGCAGGCAGCCAAACACTCCCTGCATTAATTTAGGAAATGAGACACATTAGCCTGAAGTGCTGTGAGTCTCCCGCACCAAAGGTGTTTGAAAATGAGTATGATTATTGATGACCACGCGCAGCCAGCTTCCTTTTTGCAAGTGCCACGTTTCTACACAGAGCTTCCACAGAGCCTAAACAAAGCCTCCACAGAGCCTCCACATAGCCTCCACAGAGCCTACACAGAGCCTACACAGATCCTACACGCCGATCCCTGACGCTCCTACAGGCGCTGTATGTTACGTGCCTTGCGGAGCGTGAGCATAAAAACAATTGGCCACACTCAGCATACCAAAACAATCACATACGCGCACACACGCAACGGACACACACACATGCACACACCCACACACCCACACGCACACACCCACACCCACAGACGCACACACACATACACAAGGTACGCTCCTGCAAGGTTCGGTGGCTTTTGTGGTTTGTGTGAGCGCTTGTGTTGGGTTAATGAATGTAGGTGGGTGTTGGCAGGGGTGTAAGAAGCACCATTAAGTGTGTGTGTGTGAGTGTGTGTGTGTGTGTGTGTGTGTGTGTGTGTGTAGTACAATGCAGCATGGCACGACCAGCTTGCTGGACTCTAGTGAAAATATGACCACATAGAATAAAAGGTGTGTCAAGCACACATGTCCTGAGACAAGCACAAACACCCGTACAATCGCACCCGCATGAGCACGCACATCTCCCACCCCACCCACACCCACACCCACACCCACACCCACACCCACACCCACACCCACACCCACACCCACACCCACACCCACACCCACACCCACACCCAAACCCACACCCA
>Ga0307968_1001863_pt1 | contig 17424 bp, 16 predicted proteins | sample OrgLakmetagen650_FD_201834 | JGI IMG/M metagenome (GOLD analysis project Ga0307968, IMG submission 201834) | Saline water microbial communities from Organic Lake, Antarctica - #650 | ecosystem: Environmental > Aquatic > Non-marine Saline and Alkaline > Saline | place: Antarctica: Organic Lake... | reverse complement strand
CCTCCCTGCCCCACCTGATTGATCTCCATGGTCAAAGCGCCAGGTCCCGTTAATAATGGGTTATTTTCAATAATCTGGAACTCTGCCGTGCCTTTTGTGTTTGCTGGCACGCTCTCCCTTGTCATTATCACTGCCTGAAGTGTTTAAACAATCAGTTTCCAGGAATAATTTGTAGAAAAGCGTTGGAGTTGTACTTGCTCAGCGTTTGTAGTCATATGCATTACTGCACTTGCTCAGTGTTTGTAGTCATATGCATTACTGCACTTGCTCAGCGTTTGTAGTCATATGCATTACTGCACTTGCTCAGCGTATGTAGTCAAATGCATTACTGTACTTGCTCAGCGTTTGTAATCAAATGCATTACTGTACTTGCTCAGCGTTTGTAGTCATATGCATTACTGTACTTGCTCAGCGTTTGTAGTCATATGCATTACTGCACTTGTACCTGGCACAGTCATCAACCGTTATCTATAGCTCATTATTTGCACTTCATCAATGTACTGCACAACAAGAGGAGCTCTACAAACACGGATTCGTCCCTGCCCACCTGAAAGACATCTGGAAGCCATTGGATGAGTGTGAGCTTTGGATCCGCCAGGACATCAAGAATCTCTCTCTGCAACTGGAAGTCGTGCATTCTCCTCACAGTGGCCTTGATCTTCACGAGCGGCATCACCTGGGTGCAACGTTTTTAGGTATTTTACGTATTAGCACCACCGCATGCCTTTCAACGTGTGAGCTAATGTTTTGATTTTTTCCCTCCGGGTCTGAGGGTTCGCCAGGCAAACTTACTTTGTATTTATGACTAACCGGTTTCACCGTTAAGGTTCTGCTTCTAATAAATAATGCTGTTTTTACCTTCTTTGTAAATGCACTCACATGTCTCTCATGCACGCCATCAAGCTGCATAATAAGCTCATGTAAACATTTGACTGGGCAATGTGAGTATTGTCCCTTTGTAGGGTCGGCCAGAGCCGTTGAACGTGCACGGTGTGTGCTTTGTACTTCTGGCATTGTGCCTCCACATAATTGGTCATGCACAGAGTGGTGCACATGGCTCTGCCTAAACCTTTTAATTCATGGAAGGAATGTGCGGTTTGTGTTTGTATGTCTGGCACTGTGTCTCCACATATTTGGTCATGCACAGAGTGGTGCTCATGGTTTTGTCTGTACCTTTTAATTCATAGAAGGAACGTGCGGTTTGTGTTTTGCATGTCTGGCACCTCGCCTCCACATATTTGGATATGCACAGTGTGGTACACGTGGTTCTGTCTTTACCTTTAATTCATGGGAAGGACAGACACATGGTAGTGCAGGGGTGTTCAAAACAAAGTTCAACGGTAAGTAGGGCGACTCTATCAGCTGGCAACAAATTGAGGAGATGTCGCTTGCATACCAATTTTCTAACCTTCATGGTCAGCTTGGTCAAAATACCAAATAATCCATTTGTGCCAATGAGGCGCTTGGGCTCGGTTGTGGTATGCTGCTTGCCAGACGCGTCCACCCAGTCCACCTCCGTTAGCAGCTGGCCAAACGAGCTGGCTTTCTTCATGGACGAGCCGTGTGCACCAGTCATCAGCATGCCGGCCATGGTCAGCTGCAAACGTGCGTGGAATATTTTATGTTGTACACATGTGCCTCAGTTGAGACGACTAGATTGAAACTAGATTGCACGCTCCTGGACGCTGCACGTGGGACGTCAATCGTAATAAGCCAATATGTTACGTTGTCAGCAGTGTTGTCAACATTCCAAACTGAATAGGATTGTATATGTCCAGTCAATTGATGTGCAGAGTGGATTTCATTTTATTGTATGCACTCAGCCACGCACGTTGGAGTAGAATGGCAGGTGCTCATAGTCCAGGGCCAGATCCATCTGGTACAAGTGCTCCATGAGGATGTTGTACGTGAGCGTGGGCCCGGTTGTCACTGTCTGTGTGCACATTTGTATGTGTATGCAATTTACGGGTACTGTCACTCACACCAACTGCAGATTACATTTTGCCTGAAAGGCACTCCCTATGCAAGCTTGCTAAAAGTGTAGTGTCATGGAAAGCTCAGCAGTTGCATGGTTTGCTTAAATTGGGTAGCATTAAGTAAGATAAAAAATCCTAACTCAAGGATCTGCTCAAGCTCACAAGCTGTCCACTTTTGTCACTGTCCACCTGTCTAAAGCAGTTCACTCTCCACTTATGCCTATCCATTTAACTCTTTGCTAGTGTTCCAAGTGCTCCACCCACCATGGCCTCTTTGTCCACTTTCCCAATCCACTTCATTTTCTCTGTATCCAAGATCAGGCTGCAGTGTCCAACATCAGCCTGCGGAAATATTGTATATTGTAATGTTATATTTAGGCCGACCTAAAACCCGAAAATCTCTCAACAAGTCAAACTTGACCCCTCTGCCCACAAGTAGACAGTGCCCTGCACATCCTTTCTGGGTGCCAACACACGCAAATAAGAAACATGATCACCGAAAGACACAACTTAGCATGCCGCATGATGATCTTTAAGGCTATCAGCAAAGCAGGCTGCTTTGGGTCATGTGTTGTTTCCAAGGATATTGGCAGCAACGAACGGATGACCATACAAAATACAAAATCTCCAGGTTCCTGAAACAGCTGAAAGTAGAATTGTTCCCAAATGGCTCTTCCCACCCCGCTTCTCAGATAAAGACAAATTTACCTCCAGCCGCCCAGATATTGTGCTAGTCACTCCCATCGCTGCAAAAACACAAAAACAACAAACTAATGTAGGGGGGTGGGTTCTTCGAAGTTGCAGGGGGCAATTGGGGGAGACTGGGCACCCCAGCAGCACTGCCAGCCACCAGCAGAGCCACCAACCCCATACAGCATCTACCCAAAGACCTAGCAAATCTCGGCGTGACATCCACCTTGTCGAGATAAAGTACTGTGAGGACACCAGACCTCAGAACCAGCTGAACGCCGCAAAGGAACAGCACAAAGACCTTTGCAACATTCTCCAAGGAGCCTCCGTTACTCTCCACATCATCCTTTTGGGTGTGGGCGGCAACATCTACAACACCCACAATCTGAGGCCTTTCAAAGAACTGGGTCTCGATTCTCAAAGAGTTAAGAAGCTTGCCTCCAAGCTCCATGTGAACTCTGTGAAATTCGCTGCTAAACTTGTCCATACCAGACGTGCCCTTTCCAGTGCTGTTATCAACTCTCATCAGGAGCCGGTTTCAGGCCAAGCCTGCACCCTCTTGATCCCCCTTGATTTTTCCTTTCCTTTTCGCGGTGGAGGAGCTTTATGGTACTCGGTACCAAAATGGCTCCTTTTCCTTATTGTGGGGAGTGGCTTCACTGCCTGTATAGTAATTTTTTTTCTTTTACTTTTTCGAACATTATGATCTTGCATGAATCACGGGACACAGAGTCCCTGGATTGTGATTAATAAGGGCAAAGGTGCAGCATAATAGGAAGAAAAGCGGAGGCTGGACGCTATTGCCCAATATAACTCATTACGGGGCCAATACATACACGCTCATCATATCCTATTGTTTGTTGCTCATCCCTCTTCATATTTTGTTCTAATGTGTTTGTGCTTTTCGGCCCACTCTCTCACAGCTAGACGAAATTCTCCTCCAAAACTCACCTCCGCTTCCTCATTATCCTTCTTGTTGTGTTTTCGTTTCAGGCCTTCCTTGCTGTAAAGACTGGCAAGGTTCTCATCGCTCCATTCTGGTTTGTTGGTCTCTGGACAAAGTATGTCAGAGCTTGCATGGTAATACCCCCTGCTGGCTCTGACAATGAGCCTACAGCAACAGTGTAAGCCAAAATGGTGCTACCATTGCTTTGATCGTTATCAAGTAATCAAACCATCGCATATGAGCAGACGATTATATGCCAGGAACATCATGAGGCTCTGACAACGAGCCTACAGCAATAGTGTAAGGCAGAATGGTGCTACTGATTTGCATTACTTTGATTGCTGTCAAGTCAGCAAACCATTGCGTTTGATCAGACGACCTAGTGCCAGGAATATCTTGAATTGCCAGCACCACACCCACTTTTTCCCTTGATCCTCACACTTCTTCCTGTGGTGCTTGATGAGCTCAGACACTTCTGAACTGCTTGAAGGGCGCTCTATATGGTCAGCCTGAAAGTAAGAAGTCACAGTGCCAGAAGTAATTGCACTTAAAATGTGATGTTTAGAATGGCGTGCTCACAATCCCCGCCAAGTTCCTGAGGCATTCCATGCTCAACAACATGCATATGTTGTTCCTCATATAACCGTTTCAATGGCATTCAAGTTTGCATTCCCTCCTTAACTAAACATGCACCTGACAGAACCGGGGGATCATGGCGCCTTCAAGGATTGTTTTGTCCGGCAACGTTGTTGTAGATGCCTGTATCAAGAAGGGGGATTGCTCTTGGTAATGAATTCTGTGGCAAGATTATGTGTCCTCTATGAGACAAACCTGACTCCGAACGAGTCCCGTGTGGCCTGTGTAACTTGTCTTCGGGCCTCCTGCAGTGCTTGCAATAAAGGCCCAATATATGGTTTAACATGATGCACTCACTGATAGTCTGAAGTTTGTGATGCCTCCTACACATGTTAAGGGGGGACTGCACCTCCAGAGATCTCAAACAAGGTCTTTGCAGGACAAGATGAGATCTTGCGCTTACCTTCAGCATTACCCACGTAGCATGCCAACAGCCCAAACAACACGGATAGTGCTAATGCAAGCATCGTCGTTTTCCCACACGGGTGTAGAGGGCTTCCCCCTCCCACCTGCGGCTGCTGCGCCTTATTCCTTCCCATTAAATATCCTTGTTACTCTCAGTATTGGAACACGGTTGTTGTTGCACATAAAAAAGTGAAGATTAATAATCGAATAATTATACCCCGAACAACAAAAGCGCTCGAAGGCTACATGCCTTTCAGAACTCCGAGCGCATCAAAATGAGATAGATATCTACATCAAATGTTTTTAACAGGCTCAGCTACGGCAATGATCAACAAGTGCACAAAAAGGTGTATAACAAATCATTTATAAAATCGTACAATACTTGCATAAAATTGAACTTCTTGTTTTTCCTTGACCTGCTCGCAACATGACAGTAGGCTAAAATGAGGTCCAGCTCACCTGCTCATGGTGAGAAGGGAGCTGCCACGAAGCCATTACAAAACCAGGTACGCAAACATGTACGCACCACGTATGCAAGCATTTATGTAAGTTTGACATGCCTCTTCCTTTTGACTGCTTCCTCCCATTAATAATGGAGCATTGTGTTCAAGTGCTAGCTAGCCAATGTGCAGCTAGTGCCTGTTATCTACCCGTCGTGACCAGGCAGCCCTTTCCGATGCACCCCAATTGATTACACCTAACCTCCCCAGGGGCCCTACCCCAGGTTATTTATGAGACAGCTGATTATACTTCCACACGATGCATTTTAATCATCTCTTCTGCTCTTCTTGAATTCTGAATTCTTGAATTTCATGCTCTCATGCACACAGGACTTCCAGCGGGTGGTGGTCGAGGGGGATGCTCCACAAGGTGCGTGCGGATTAAGGAAAAAATAGGCAATGTCTGCACCAGTAAGTAGGCAGGCAGGCTAGTTGAGAAAGCAGTATTGAATGTATTACAGAAAGCTTGCTTATGTACCCATTTGTCTTATGTATCCACAACTCGCTCTTCTAATCCCTGAGTGATCATTCAACCACTTACTGCTGGTACAAACGAAGGCCGACTCACCCTTGCGTCGATAAATGCTTCATAAAGTGTGGGGCCCCTGCCCCACATAACAACACCAGCGCTTGTCATCAACATGAATAAACACTCACCAATAGCAGGTGGCCGACAAAGAAAAGCCTCACACAAGGATGCCCTCTCCAACAAGATGCCTGAGGCGAAGCTGCAAGTTTTCTGCCACGATCGTAGCACAGGTAAACCCTACGCCAGCGCAATGTTAGGGCATACTGCTAATGAGGTTGCAGGATAGAGGCTGGTGTATAAAACTGATTAGGTGCAATGCGTTTGCCAGAGGCAATTTGCCTACATGTGTGTGTGTGTGTGTGTGTGTGTGTGTGTGCAGCTGCAGTTGCTACTGCATCGATTGCAGCGCAAGTGTGTGCGTCTACCAGGACTGCTTTAAATATGTGTACAAAACGTTTGTTGTGTGAGTTTCAGTGATTTGCCACTTGCCTGTAGCCTTGTATTTCAATCACAGTGGGAAGTGCCCGGTGCCCTACCATTGCAGTACAGTTGCTGTTCTTAGGCACAACAAAACAACTGCAGGCTTGGAAAACACTCATATTTTGGGTTGGCCAGGACCATATATATACGGTGTATATACGGTAATTTTGGCAGGGAAATCACCATACATACGGCCATAGACGGTGTATATATACGGTTCTGGCCAATCCTATCATATTACTAAAGGGAAGGAGTCATTTATGAACGGCGTGTTGACACCGCCAAAAATAACGTGTGAAAGAAAATAAGAAATATGCAGGCATTTAAAAATGACTCCCCACATTACCGCCCCACATGTATGGAAATCATGATTCTTGCAATGCAATGACTTAGCAGCAGTCTAATTCTTGCAATGCAATGACTTAGCAGCAGTCTAATTCTTGCAATGCAATGACTTAGCAGCAGTCTAGTTCTTGCAATGCAATGACTTAGCAGCGGTCTTGCAATGCAATGACTTAGCAGCATGAATGGAAGTTAAAAGGCAGCAGGCTTAATTTGGAACCAGTTGATGGAGAGCTGCTAACGGTACTGGAAAGTTTGCGTATCCTCTAAAGCTCCTCTTAACCAGTAAAGGGTAATCGCTTCTGATAATTGTAAGAGCCTTTGTGCAAAAGGCAATCAATGTCTATTACAAATTACAGTACAGCTGCGAATTACAAGTCTGCAAAGGTACAGTTAGGCACAGCCCTTCTCGTACTCCTGATGCAGCTTTGTATGCAAGGAAGTGGTCACCTAAACGGTACAGTTAGGTACAGCCCTTCTCGTACTCCTGATGCAGCTCTGTATGCGAGGAACTGGTCACCTAAACGGTACAGTTAGGTACAGCCCTTCTCGTACTCCTGATGCAGCTCTGTATGCGAGGAAGTGGTCACCTAAACTGCAATGTCTATTACAATACAGCCGCAAATTATAAGTCTGCAAAGGTACAGTTAGGTACAGCCCTTCTCGTATTCCTGATGCAGCTTTGTATGCAAGGAAGTGGTCACCTAAACGGTACAGTTAGGTACAGCCCTTCTCGTATTCCTGATGCAGCTTTGTATGCAAGGAACTGGTCACCTAAACGGTACAGTTAGGTACAGACCTTCTCGTATTCCTGATGCAGCTCTGTATGCGAGGAAGTGGTGTCACCTAAACTACAGCAGTCTCAAGCCTGTTTGTTTTGTGCCACATTGACATGTTGCTGCAAAAACCTGAATGATCAAGGTCTAAGGCGCCATGCAACGTATGCAAGCGAGCCCATCTCTGGTGAGGCGCTGACACTTGTCACTGCTCCAAAGTAGCACTCTCCAAAACAACTGTACTGTGACTTCATGCACCAGTTCCAAGTTGATGTGCAACACATGCAGGTGAACCCATCTCCGGTGTGGCGCTGAAGCTGGTCACTGCCCCAGAGTTGAACCCTCCGAAGAAAAAGACCACCACCAGCACAGGACCCAGCACAAACATCAAGGACAAGGCATTTGCAAGCACCAGTTACAGGTATATGCGCGTAAAAGTGCACAATGCGCACAAGCTGTACAGACGTACTTGAAGTGCATGAGTAAAAACGAGACACAAATGAACCTTTTTGGTATTCGTATTTTCACGCTCGTTCATAACCTGACGTGACTAAGCGCATGGTAGGTAGGTGGCATCTTGTAGGTGCGTTGATGCTCCCTCTGATTAATGAAGAATAAAGTACCACGCAGGCTTTGAACAATACTCCCGGAAGGAAAAACCGCAGCAATCAGAGCAACAACTATTATTGCTACTTAACCAAGGAATAAGAGCCCCTCCGGTATCAAATGCCGTTATATACTCAGCCACAAAAAAAAGTGGGCCTATCTGTGGGAATGGGGAGGATTGCAGGCGTGATGCTGTTAGCAACCCACATGCATTAGGCAATCAGCATGCAACCGAGTTGTCTTGTACCTAGTGTTGGCCCGGACGTAAATACATATATATATATGGTTTATAAACGCTAATTTTGGCAGGGAATCACCAAATTCACGGTCATATACGGTGTATACATGTACGGTTTTGGCCAACCCTACTTATACCAGCTCTTACAGTAGGTCTTTGCTGAACCAAAAACCTTTACTCGCACAGTCACAAATCTGCGTACAGGCATGCATACATGCCCGATGTTTGTTATGCACATAGCGACAACTCTGCCTATTTATGCGCATAACAACAACTGCGTCCTTCTGCTGCTGCCCCTTCAGACACACACACAGACACGCATGTACATATAGACACATATACACACATACACACACGCACGCACACATGCATCAAATACGCTACCTGATGTTCACAGTCGATCTGATGGCATCGTCCTCATTAAGCTCATGCACACACACACACACAAACACACACACACACTCATATACCTGATGTACACAGTCGATCTGATGGCATCGTCCTCATCAAGCTCATGCACACACACACAAACACACACACTCATATACCTGATGTACACAGTCGATCTGATGGCATCGTCCTCATCAAGCTCATGCCTGGCCGCTCCTATGTGGCCACAGCATCTTGTGCGGGGTACCAAAGGTGGGTCTGAAATTGAGTATCAAGGCAGCAACGCATCCATACGTCTTTAATTCTTTTGACTGATCCTGTCTGTTATAGCACCTTGTGTGAAATACCAAAGGTGGGTTTGTAATTGAGTATCAAGGCAGTAACGCATCCTTACGGTGTAATTCTTTTGACCGATCCTGTCTGTTGAAACCCTCGGAGGACTTGAGTTCCCTTCTGGGGTCCCAGCACTTTTGGTGTGCAATTTGGCTAAAAGGAGTAAGTAAGGGTTCGAGCCTGTTTCAAAATTAATGTTGTAATGCTATATCCTTGTGTGGGGTAGGTTTGCAACTGAATACTACCACATCCATGCCCCCTTGTGTGTTTTTAAATTTGTCTAAATCATATTATTGGTCACAGCACCTTGTTAATTTTCAAAATTACCTAACTGAACACGCTCATGCCTCTGCCTGTGGTTTTTACAAAACTTTGTTTGTTACAGCACTTTATGTGGGGTACCTAACCTAAGACAGGCTTGCAAATGAATACTCAACGCGTTCATGCCTTTGACTTAGATCTTTAGCTTGTCTGACTGAACCTGTTTGTGACCCACCGACAAAGCTGTACCAGCCGGGTAAATATGGTAGGCGCTTCCAGTTGCAGTGTTTGGACCTGTTATTAAAACACTAGATCAGGCTTTTAGAAGGAAAGCTAGATTAAGCCTGTTTGGCGCAATGCTTGCACACCTTGCTCCATTACTATATTGAGAGGTCCTTGATTGTTTCAGCTGCTCTTGCTGGTCTGAAGTAGATCGTAAGTAGGGCTGGCCAGAATCATACATATAAATGTGTATCGTGCGGATGCGATGCATGTACGGCGTTTATGGCTGGGAAATTACCACACATACGCTCATGTACAGTGTATGTACACAGCTCTGGCCCACCCTAAAAGCGAGGCATTATTAAAGCGACCATTCCTGCAGCTTTGGAGCCTTTGGCGAGGTCATGGTCCTCACCCAGTTGTATATACATACGACTCTGGCCCACCCTAAAAGTGAAGTGTCATTCATGCAACCATTTTGCAGCTTTGGAGCCTTTGGCGAGGTCATAATCCTTACCCAGTTATATACATACGATTTTGGCCCACCCTAAAAGTGGTGTGTCATTCATGCAACCATTCTGCAGCTTTGGAGCCTTTGGTGAGGTCATGGTCCTCATGCCACGTGAGGGAGAGAAGCTGGAGCGCACCATTGCCCTCACCCCCCTGCGCATGACCGTCGTGGTCACGCTGCGTGAGCTGAGGCCTTTAGCTGGGCCTGGCATGCAGCTGGTGAGAGAGAGAAGGGTCTTTCTGATTGCAAAGCAAAGCAAAGAAAAACTACGCAGGCTGTGAAAACCACTCGCCACACAAGTAAAGGAAAAGGAGCCACTTTGGTACCGGGTACCATAAAACTCGGTCAATGGATTTGCATGTAAAAGAAACATTGCCATTATGATTTGAATGGCAAAGTGTGGTATGGGCCTTTGGCTGGGCCTGGCATGCAGGTGGTGAGAGAAAAAGGCCTTTCTGCTAAGCATTGCATCTAAAAGAAACGCTGCCATTTTAAAGGAAGTGGCAAAGGGTGGTATGAGCCGAGGCCATTAGCTGAGCCTGGCTTGTGTGGATTCCTGTATGCGTTTGTGTGAATGTTTGTGTGCTGCTGCTGCTGTAGGTTGTGTTTGTGTGTGAGTGTTTGTGTGCTGCTGCTGTAGGTTGTGTTTGTGTGAGTGTTTGTGTGCTGCTGCTGTAGGTTGTGTTTGTGTGAGTGTTAGTGTGCTGTTGCTGTAGGTTGTGTTTGTGTGTGAGTGTTTGTGTGCTGCTGCTGTAGGTTGTGTTTGTGTGTGAGTGTTTGTGTGCTGCTGCTGTAGGTTGTGTTTGCGTGTGAGTGTTTGTGTGCTGCTGCTGTAGGTTGTGTTTGTGTGAGTGTTTGTGTGCTGCTGCTGTAGGTTGTGTTTGCGTGTGAGTGTTTGTGTGCTGCTGCTGTAGGTTGTAATTGTGTGTGTTAGTGTGCTGCTGCTGTAGGTTGTGTTTGCGTGTGAGTGTTTGTGTGCTGCTGCTGTAGGTTGTGATTGTGTGAGTGTTTGTGTGAAGTTGCTATACTTCAGTCGCTGAAGGAAAGATCGTCAAGGTGGTTCAGGTTTCTTAGGAAGACAATTTACGCATTTGCCCATTTTGCTCACGTTTGTGCTTTCCCACGTTTGCGCATTTCCACGTTTGCGCATTTGCATGTTTGCGCAATTGCACGTTTACGCGTTTGCACGTTTACGCATTTGCACGTGTACGCATTTGCACGTGTACGCATTTGCACGTGTACGCATTTGCATTTGTACGCATTTGCACGTGTACGCAATTACACATTTGTGCATTTGCACGTTTGCGCATTTGCACGTTTGCAAATTTGCACGTTTACGAATTTGCACGTATACGCATTTGCACGTTTACGCATTTGCACTTTTGCACGTTTGCGCATTTGCATGTTTGCGCATTTGCAGGTGTGCGCATTTGCACGTTTGCGCATTTGCACGTGTACGCATTTGCACGTTTACGCATTTGCACTTTTACGCATTTGCACGTTTTTGCATTTGCAGGTGTGCGTATTTGCACGTGTACGCATTTGTAGGCACAAGCCCTGCAAGCACCACTACACACTGAGCAGCTGTCTTCCCTTTCATTCTTCATTCACAGGAAAAGCGTATCGCATACAATTTCTCACATGCAAATGATATTCAAACAAAAAGCGATCATAGTATTTGGATATGTGCAGGCATGTAAACCCTTCTTTCTCCATCCTCCCCCTCGCGATTACCAGAGCGACACCTTGCAATATTTCACCCAACAAAATGAAATACAACCATGCAGGATGTGTACGGCCAAGTCAACCCCTTCTTCTGTCCCCCTCCTCCTGGAGTTGGGGTAGCTCCCCAGAAAGTGGGCTTCACCCTCCCAGGGAGGGCAAAGCAAGACTTCCTAGCAGCGACGTTGATGTAAGTTGCAGCTCTTGCAGAATATTATAAGACGAGCAGGCATGAAGCGCAGCGGTCCTGCAGAGGGAGGAAGAATACTTAGGGTTGGCCTGGCAGAACCGTATATATATGTATATATGTAGTGTATATATGGTATTTTTGGCAGGGAAATAACCAAATACACGGTCATATGCGGTGTATATATACGGCGTATATACGGTATTTTTGGCAGGTAAGTAACCAAATACACGGTCACATGCAGTGTATATACACGGTTTTGGCCAACCCTAAAATTGCTTCCTGGCGGCCACTTGATGTGAGATGTAAAGCTTGATGCAGATGCTACCAAAGCACACACATTCAACCACACATACACACATACACACACACTCACGCGCACACACACACACTCACACACAAATTTACAAATTCACACACTCACACACTCTCACACACATACGCACACACACATTCACACAAACACACTCACACTTCCGCACCAACACACCAACACACCCACAAACAAACCAACATATAGTAGTATATAGTATACATGTTATGGCACACACACACACATACACACACACATACACACACACACACACGCACACACACACACACTTGATTTGCATTCCAGAACAATCTTTTGTGACATGCAAGTACAAAGATCACAGGAAATTTGTCCCAATGCTGCCAACATTGCATTGAATAAGTCCCAAGCTGCCTGGCAGCCTCTTTGCTTCCATTGGTTCCTGCAAACACACAGTTCACATAGCACAAAGATCACAGCCCTTTGGCCTTCAGATGACACACACACACACCTAACCCTAAGCCCAATAATTTGCAACCGCTGCAGCTTTGCCTGCCCGCCTGCCTGCCTGCCTGCCTGCCTGCCTGCCTGCATGCATGCCTGCCTGCATGCCTGCCTGCCTGAAATCCTACCTGAAATCCTGCCTGCCTGCCTGCCTGCCTGCATGCCTGCATGCCTGCCTGCCTGCCTGCCTGCCTGCCTGCCTGAAAGCCTGCCTGCCTGCCTGAAAGCCTGCCTGCCTGCCTGCATGCCTGCCTGCCTGCCTGCCTGCCTGAAATCCTGCCTGCCTGCCTGAAAGCCTGCCTGAAAGCCTGCCCCGCTGCCTGCCTGCCTGCCTGACCGCCCCAAGCCTTCAAATTAGTGTACATTAGAGCACTGCGCAACACACGCGCCCTTGACCTCAATTTCCCAACCCAGGGCACACCACGCACTGCACAACACATGCGCCCTTGACCTCAATTTCCCAACCCAGGGCACACCACGCACTGCAAGTGGATGGAACTGCCCTTCAGCCCGCAGCACTAGATACCCTTACGGGGTCTGGGTACGGCTTGGACAACAGCCTTGATGCAGTACAGCAGCAGCAGCTCAGCCGTGCAGGTGCACATCCTCCATCAGGTAATTGCCTCACAATACGACTGCTTTGTCTGAATGATTGTGGTCGAGACAACGACTCAGATGCAGTGCAGCAGCAGCTCAGCCGTGCAGGTGCACATCCTCTATCAGGTAATTGCCTCACAATACGACTGCTTTGTCTGAACGAATGTGGTCGAGGCAACGACTCAAATGCAGTGCAGCAGCGGCTCAGCCGTGCAGGTGCACATCCTCTATCAGGTAATTGCCTCACAATACGACTGCTTTGTCTGAACGAATGTGGTCGAGGCAACGACTCAGATGCAGTGCAGCAGCAGCGATGCCGTGCAGGTGCACATCCGCTATGAGAGAATCGCCTAACAATATGTCCGCTATGCGCGAATAGGCTCAGCCAGAACCATATACATACGCTGTATGCACGGAGTGTCTGGCGGGGAAACCACCAAATATACGGTCATACACGGTGCAGATATGTGGTCCTGGCCAACCCTATGTGTGAATGATTGAGGTCAATGGTTACAATGGTTACAATGGTTACAATGGGGGGTGAATTTCAGCCAGGTTGTTCGGCTGATTGGAGGTCTAGGCACTGACTCATAATGCTGCAACATATAAACGGATGTGAATGTCCTTGCGCACATGCAGGCATTGAGCATCTTCATTCTGGGGCTGAGGGCACGACTTTCGCTTACTCGACAGATGCAGAGGGTCATTGCTTCTTCTACGGCCCTCGGGCGGCTGTGCCCAACAAAGGAGGCTTGGTGGGTACCTCACAAAGCACACCGTTCAATGAAAGCAGGGGTTACCTGGAACATGCTTAGCCCAACAAAGGGGGCGTGGTACTCTAGAAGTAATGAAAATGAAGGTTATCTGGAAGATGCTGAACCCAAGCAGAGGATGAGTGATACTTTAGGAGTAATGAAAACTAGGGTCATCTGAAACATGCTTAATCCAACAAAGGGGGCGTGGTACTTTAGGAGTAATGAAAACGGGGGGTATCTGGAACATGCTTAACCCAATTAAAGGGGCGTGGTTACTTTGAAGTAAAAATGCTTAACCCAAAACAAAGGAGGCGTAGTACTTTGAAAGGGCACCGTTTATAGCAGCTAGGGTTGGCCAGAACTGATCCAGTGCGTCATTGTCCTTGTGTGTTTGTACAAGGTGTACACGGATCTGGCCAACCCTAATCATTGCAATCTCTGTACTTAAAAACAAGGGACAGTCGGTTCTGGCCGTGTGGGTTAGCCTGCACGTATTTTGCTTGCTGCTCAAATGCGCACACGACAATTGCTGTTCAAATGCGCACACAAAGAGAACCGGCTGTCTCTAAATCAGAGTCTAGAGGTTGCTACCCCACCAGTGTGCCAATCCTGCCGAGTTCTCTGCTTGCAGAAGAACTCTAGTTCTTGCAGACGAGTGACCTGTGTAATGCACCTTCACACAAAAGACATCTTTATGATATCTGAATATCTGTACTCCTCCGCCTTTTGAACGATCCGTAAAATAACTCAATATTACATACTGTAATATTTCTTACAGGCTCTTCTTAAGTGCGACTTGTGGACATACACATTTAATGATCGACGTCATCTTTGCTAAAACGCTTGGAATGTGTACAGTATCACTAAAGCCTCAACCCCTAGGGTTTGCACATCTTAGCGTGCCTTAAACTGAGGGTCAACAGGGCAGCAGGTGCTCATTTATGTGTAGAGTTGGCCAGAACCGTGTATATACACCGTATATGACCGTATATTTGATGATTTCCCTGCCAAAAGTACCGTATACACACCGTATATATATGGTTCTGGCCAACCCTATTTATGTGGGGAGTGACCTATCCCCGCCTGCGTATTGTGTCCTAAATTCAAGCGCTAGACATCCGCCTCAATTCCTTTTGTTGATTTGCGCAGCCTCGAAGTCCCTATAGGTTCTTACAGGCACGACAGTGCATGCATGGTGCTAGACTGCCTAAACAATGCACAGCGTTGTTCAGAGCACTTTTGTAAGCGCGCCTGTGTAAACGCACACACACACATGATAAGGATCGTATCTATGATGCCGGGAGGTGGGAGGTGTCGAACAAGTACCACACACACACACACACACACACACATACACACACACATACACACACATATACAGGACAAGGATCGTAGCTACGATGCTGGGAGGTGGGAGGTGTCGGACAAGTACCACACACACACGCAAACACACACACACGCAAACACACACACGCACACACACATACAGGACAAGGATCGTAGCTACGATGCCGGGAGGTGGGAGGTCTCGAACAAGTACCATCTGCAGCGTAACATCTGCAGCCCCGTCTTGTTCACGTGAGTGATGGTTGCATTTGTTCATAGCATGCAGACTGGTCGAACAAGTACCATCCACAGCGTAAAAAAAAAAACCTTTTTTGTTCACGTGAGTGGTCACTGTACTAGTTTATAGCACGCAGCGTGCAGTGTCATACTGCAGCCCCGTCTTGTTCGCGTGAGCGACCGTTGTGTTTGTTGATAGCGTGCTGCATATGTGATAAATGAGTGTACTAGATAGCCTACTTGTAGTTCATGCAAGTTACCAAGTGCTACTGGTACACCTGAAAGTGGCGAGCAAGTCTGATTAATAAGTGTATGACAAAGCCTACCTGTTGTTTGCATGAGTTGCTGAGCGCCACAGGTACATTGGAAATGACATTCGTTCAAGGGAACAAAGAAAAGGAAAGAAGAACAGGAAAGACATGAACAGAAGATTATGCCAGACACTCCCACAGCAGGAATGACCCATATTTAATTGTGCTCTATGCACATACGATGTCCATGTATTAGCTGGCCTTCACTGCCTCTCACAGCCCTGCACTCAGTCAAATGCATAGTTCAAGCATAACCGTAAATATTGGAAGCTAGCTATGTGCGTGCACTGTGCTCTCGCACACACGCCCAGATGCGTGCTTGATCTGGAGCTCACAAAATCACGGAACCCTCTGTATACCTTTAATCTGTGCTCTATACACGCCCAGATGCATGCTTGATTTGGAACTCACATGTTTGATTCAGAACTCCACACACACACACACCTCTGACACGGAATGAAGGAACCCTCTGTGTACCTTTCACACAGGTTTGATGAATACCCACAAAAGCGGAGCCACTCACCGTCGCCTGATGGCGGCTCACGAGAAGGCAGAGAAGGGTGAGTTGACGTGCTTCAGTGCTCTGGCTTGAGGCGCTATCGACAGATATCTATGCTCTCTCACAATCACACTCACACACACACGTACACACACACACAGACACACACAGTGGCCCCCTAGAGTAGCTCTTGTACTGACACATGCAGTTGCCCTTCTGGAGAAGCTCATTAGCTGACATGCACACACACGCACACACACACACACACACACACACACACACACACACGCAGACACACACACACAGTGGCCCCCTAAAGTAGCTCTTGTACTGACACATGCAGCGGCTCTTCTGGAGAAGCTCATGAGCTGACATGCACAAACAACACAAACACATACACAAAGTGGCCCTTCTGGACAAACTCATGCACTGATACACACACACATACACACACACACACACACGTGGGCCTTATGAAGAAGCTCATGCGCTGACGTGCACAGACTCACACAAACACATTCAAACACATATGTAAAAGTGACCCTTCTGGATAAGCTCATGCACGGACACACAAATAAACACACACAGTGGCCCCTCTGGAGTAGCTCTTAAACCGGCACGCGCACACATATACACACACATACATGCACACACAAAAACACACACAGTGGCCCCTCTGGAGTAGCTTTTGAACCGGCACGCGCACACATATACACACATACATGCACACACAAACAAACACACACAGTGGCCCCTCTGGAGTAGCTCTTGAACCGACATGCGCACACATATACACACACATACATGCACACACAAAAACACGCACAGTGGCCCCTCTGGAGTAGCTTTTGAACCGACACGCGCACACATATACACACACATACATGCACACACAAAAACACAGTGGCCCCTCTGGAGTTACTCTTGAACTGACACGCACACACATACACACACACAAACACACACAGTGGCCCTTCTGGAGTAGCTCATGAGCCGTTGCACCACAGCCGTAATTGGAGTGATGGTGGAGGTGCAGAAGAAGGACAGGGGGGACAAGAGCACGGCCGCAGACGGGACGGGACTAAGTCACACACTGCTGGGAGTGAAGATGAAGAGAAGAGAGGAGGGGGGGAAGCTAGCAATGGTGAGAGGG
>Ga0307968_1001862_pt1 | contig 17425 bp, 18 predicted proteins | sample OrgLakmetagen650_FD_201834 | JGI IMG/M metagenome (GOLD analysis project Ga0307968, IMG submission 201834) | Saline water microbial communities from Organic Lake, Antarctica - #650 | ecosystem: Environmental > Aquatic > Non-marine Saline and Alkaline > Saline | place: Antarctica: Organic Lake... | reverse complement strand
AGGGTTTTTCTGTTTAGGCAGGAGTTTTCCTTTTCCCAGTCTTATAGGTTTTTTTCCTTCATTCTGTCAGGCCCTTGCTGAGGACCGTGTAACAACCCCCACCAAAAAAAAAAAAAAAAAAAAGACTCGACCCTGCCTTTAAACCATATTGGTTGTTGCGCTGAGTCTTATACTTTGCAGTGACGGTGAATTGCTACGACAATGTCAATTACTCTTTGTAAAAGATTAAAATTCCTTGCTTGAGAAAATAGTTACAATGGGGGTCGACCTGGATTCATTTGATGCGGTGTCCACCATCCACTACTTAGTCTAAAACAAGTTTTGTGCTATACAGCACCTCTTCACACATTTTGCTCGTACGCCAACCGAGCGAGGTGTCAGTACATCCTCATGCCACCAACCCCTCCTCAATAGTCAAACCGCCTTTATATGCATGCTCTTGTTCTGCTTTGCTCAGCCACACATTTTTTGAAATTGCTTAGATGTACATTTGCTGCCGGCAGACATTAGCCTTGCTCTGCTTTGCTGGTGACTTCCAATGAAGAGTCTTCAGACTGGCTGCGAGCTCTTTCTTAACTGTCATCGGCTTATTCAGGTCTAGCTCTGCTTGTAATTTGAAATTCTGCTTAAGCAAGGCAACTGTTTAGCAGGTATACGTTGAGCAAACAGGCAGCCTGTATTCAAGCCATGCTTTAATCAGTCTTGGCCCAAATTTCTACATACTTAACGTAACTAGGGTACATGCATTTGAGCAAAAATAATAAACTAAACATTGTTCTTGACCAAGTTTTTTGGCAGTTTGCGGGTCAAAAGAATGTGCTGACATCACAGACCATTGTCCGAGGGTTAAGTTTCAGGTTTTAAAAACAGCGGCAGGGGCAGAAAAAACATTCCAAATAGAGAACCAGGCAAGTGCTGTGACACCTCACTCATCCTCACTTTCCACTTTCCACCATACAATAGTAAACCAGCTGAAAAGTTAGACGACATCACACCCTGCACCCAGCAAGGAACTCAGCGCTCTCTGTCAACCATACGACAAACGGAACCACTCGCTTGCAGAGGTACGGCTACTCTAAGGCGCACAATACCCCCCTTCTTGCTCTTCTTTATTACGACAAACATGGCCTGCCATCGTACATCTCGCTTCAATAAGGCGCTTTATAATGCTGACAGATGCACTTCAACCCTCTCAGCTTTCACAACTTGCCAAAATCCCAGACGTGTCTCCCACTCACACATTCTCTCCCTCTCCCTCTCCCTGTCCCTGTCCCTCCCCCTCTCCCTCCCCCTCTCCCTCCCCCTTTCCCTCTCTCCCACTCTCACACACACACACACACACACATGTGCGTGGTCAATGCCACCATGATACCATTGCAACTGCAGGTGCAGTGGACAGCACGTGCTTGGCGTGATGAAGGAGGCCATCCTCAACATGAACTTACAGAAAGAAGTGCAACGGATCGCAATCACGGCTTTCAGAATCACTTAACTCCGTCGCACAGCCTTAAATTTAGGCACTAGATGCCATTCAAACTGCAGAGCGCAACTTTGAATGTCATGCCATTTTGCATGGTCAGACCATTGAACTTTGCTGCAGCAAATAACAGGATGCACCGTAAAGGTCAACGAGAGAGTAGACCTATCTTTAGATCACCTGCACACACACGCGCACACGCACACACACACGTACACACACAATTACGATGTAAGAGCCAACCACTCCCGGACACAACTCACGACGAACAAATAAACAGAGCATGCACGCTCGCAAAGTTGTGGAATCGCAAGCAATTCACATAATACACAAATTACGATACACAGCAAATCCCACCTCCAGCCACCAGTCAACACACACTCACTTACACACACAAGCACGCACGCTTGCACGCACACACACATACACACACACATCACACACCTCTCTCTGTGCAATTAAATGAAGGGCAGTGCCAACACCCACAAACCCAAATCTGCAGCCTCTACAGCGCAGCAACACTCCCTGTGTCATCTACTTGGGCAGGCTGGCCCTGCCCGAAACCACACTTTGCATCACACAGCCCTACAGCGGCCATCAGGGCCCGGGCCTTTAGCCGCATCTCCTCGTACTCCTGAACGCAAAGAATTGAATCAGGCAGGAGATGCAAAGCGTCAGACAACGGACAAACAGGAGATGCAAAGCGTCTCAGGGTGCTGATCGTTCCCTTCAGGCAGGACCCAGGCCTTCAATCGTGCCTCCTTGTACCAATCAGCATTGATAACGAACAGACAACAAGTACAAAGTGTCAAGCGTCAGATAGCTGGTCGTTTTTGGTCAAGACCTTCAGCAGCAATCAGAGCTTGGAATCTCACCTGCACCTCCTGGACTGCCTAAACACGCAATGAGAACTCGGGTGTGCCTTATGACTTGAGACTTGAGACACAAATGATAATTTCAAAGCACCGTACCGCCGATATGTCACCGGATAGTTCTGAGGTACCGCACCGACCATATGTCACCGGATAATTTCAAAGCACCGTACCGCCGGTATGTCACCGGATAGTTCTGAGGTACCGCACCGACCATATGTCACCGGATAATTTCAAAGCACCGTACCACCGACATGTCACCGGATAGTTCTGAGGTACCGCACCGACCATATGTCACCGGATAGTTTCAAAGCACCGTACCACCGATATGTCAACAGGTAGTTCTGAGGTACCGCACCGACCATATGTCACCAGATAGTTCTGAGGTACCGTACCGCCGATATGTCAACAGGTAGTTCTGAGGTACCGTACCGCCGATATGTCACCGGATAGTTCTGAGGTACCGCACCGACGCACCGACCATATGTCACCGGATAGTTCTGAGGTACCGCACCGACCATATGTCACCAGATAGTTCCAAAGCACCGTACTGCCGATATGTCAACAGGTAGTTCTGAGGTACCGCACCGACCATACGTCACCGGATAGTTCCAAAGCACCGTACCGCTGATATGTCAACGGATAGTTTCAAAGCACTGCTATTACATCACCGTATTTATAATACACGATAATGCTGTTTTTGCCTTTGTTCATGCACATGACGTGCTTGCTGAAAAAGGAAAGGGGCCAAAATACCTCACACAGGCTCGCGTAGGCTTGCATCGTATTTAATAGATAAGTGTTGCACCCCTCGCATTGGGGCTTCGTCTGTGGAGCTCCGGCAGTACGGTACGTCCTAAGACATGTTTGAGGTTAATTTCTCCTTGTGCGTCTGAAGAAATTTGCGACAATGCAATAGTTTGCATCTTGAGACACACAAAAGCAGTAAATGCCCGCCTAGAGGTACACATGATGATTCCAAGGTTCATCTTAAGACCCACACGTGAGGACTGAAAAGGAAGATATAAAGCATGATAGAGCATACCAGAGGTTAGCATCCAAACAGGATCAATGCAGAATGCAGCCATCTCCCGGCGTGACTAGCAACACACACACACACACACACACACACAACACACAGCAGAAAGCGCGGAAGTGTGGTCTATTTCTTATTTAGGAGCCAAGGATTCAGACGTGTCAAAAAACACACATGTAAATACATATAAATACACAGACCTCCTCAATGCCAGACTGCACCACAATAGCTCCGCCGTCACCTACGCCCAACACACACGTACACACGTACACACGTACACACACGCACCTCCTCAACGCCAGACTGCACCACAATGGCACCGCCAGCACCAATGCTCAGCACCGCCCCCTCTTGGTAATCACAGAAACCACTGTGTGTTAAAGCGTCTGCACATATTGCGTCCTGCTGGCCCCCCTGCTCCATCAAACAGTGACTAAGACGCCCCACCCCCTCCCCCTCCTGCTCCTCCTCCTCTCTCTCTTCTCTACGCTGCTCCTTTGAGCCATCCTGCTGCTGCTGTTCCTGGTGGGCTTGTAACTGCTGCTGCTGTTCCTTCGAGCCATCCTGCTGGTGAGCTTGTAACTGCTGCTGCTGTTCCTTCGAGCCATCCTGCTGGTGAGCTTGTAACTGCTGCTGCTGTTCCTTCGAGCCATCCTGCTGGTGAGCTAACTGCTGCTGCTGCTGCTGCGTATCTTGCTGCGCCTCCGATTGCTGCTGCTGCTGCTGCTGCTGCTCTTCTTGGGAGTGCTGCTGTCTGTCTGGATACACCACAGCGGTGCGGATGACAATGTTGAGGTCAAACGTGTCGTTCAGAGAGATGTAGCCGATGCTTCCGGAGTACACTCCACGTGGCCCTCCCTCTAAGCCATCAATGATCTCCATGGTGCGCACTTTTGGAGCACCTTCAAACAAAGTGTGCGTGTGTTTATGTGTAGGTGTGCGTATGCGTGTATTTGTGTGTGTGTGTGTGTGTGTGTGTGTGCGTGCGCAAGTTTGCTCGTACGAGCCTTATGGTGACCTCCATGGTGCGCAGCTTCAGGGCACCTTCAAACAAAGGGCACATGTGTGTATCGTTAGGTATGTGTGCAATTGTGTGTGCAAGTTTGTCTGTACAAGTGCATCAGTGATCTCCGTGGTGCGTACTTTAAAACCACATTAAACAGAGTGTGCGTGTGTTTGTGTAGGTGTGCGTATGTAGTTGTGTATGGGTGCGTACATTTTGCGAGTGTAATAGACGGCTCCCCCAAAACACTTAACACCCATGCAGGCAGACCGCGGCACCGTGTGGCTAGCTACAAGATCACACACTTAAAATGCATGCACAATGCCCACACGTGCACGCATAGGGTTAGCCAGGACCATAAATATACAATGTATATACGGCATTTTTGGTAGGGGGGTTACCAAATAAAAGGTCATGTACGGCGTATATTCGGTTCTGGCCAACCCTACACATGCACAATGCACTCACACATTGCCCACACGCACAATGCCCACAGGCACAATGCACTCACACACCTTTAACTAGCCGGCGTCCTTTCCCTACAAATCCTTTCCTCCTTACCTGCCACAGAGACCCCTGGGAACGCCGCACGTATTCTCTATATATACACATATACATACATGTATTTATGTCCACTGCATCGGCTTTGCACACCCCAAACAAGCGGCCAAACAATCTTACTGGGAACGCTGTACGTATGAAGTCCACTGCATCGACTTTGCACACCCTACACCCCAAACAAGCGGCCAAACAATCTTAACCAGCACACTACTCTCCCTAACAACTACCTGTCATGGATCCCCCAGGGAATGCCATACGTATACAGTCCACTGCATCAGCTTTGCACACCCCAAACAAGCGGCCAAACAATCTTAACCAGCACACTACTCTCCCTATCTATTACCTGTCATCGAGCCCCCAGGGAACGCCGCACGTATACAGTCCACTGCACTGGCTTGTGGGCGGCGTATGCCACGCACAGTGGACACCATCTGGTGCACCGTTGCGTAGCTCTCAATGTCCATGAGGTTGGGCACGTGCACGCTGCCCACCTGTGCGCTCACGGTTGTCAAGCAGTGCAGTCAAGCGTGTGTATGTGTGTGTGCATGTGTGTGTGCATGTATGTGTGTATATATGTGTGTGTGTGTATGTGTGTGCGTGTACGAGTGCGGAGCTGCTCTGCTTGCAACCAATTAACGGGTCAATAGTAGCTGGCACGTGCACACAGACCGACTGCGTGCATGCAGTTGTTTGTCTGTGGTGCGTGTGCGCTCATGTGTGTGTTTTTTGCTTTGTGAACCTCACAGTCTTCATCGTAAACCCATGCAGTTGTTTGTCTGTGGTGCGTGTGCGCTCATGTGTGTGTTTTGTGCTTTGTGCACCTATGCAGTCTTCATTTTAAACCCAACCCTAAGTGATCGTGTAAGGAAGTTACTTAAACATGCAGCCCGAGGTAAATCAAAGTAACTAAACCTACGGCTTAGATGGTTTTTGCACTGTGAGCTAACAACACGTACACACATGCACATGCGTAAACACATGAGCGGGCACCTATATTCTCAATTTCACACATGTGCACACACACACACACACACCACACACACAACACACGTGCTCACGCAAACACACACCCCACGCTGCAACGCGTACACACACACTCACTTCGCACACACGGCCCAGATCATTGCGAATGAGGTCCACGATCATAAGGTTCTCTGCACGGTCCTTCTCGCTGCTTGCCAAGGCAGCTGCTGCTGCTGCATCTGCGGCTGGATCATCCTGTGAGCAGAAAGCATAATATGTGCACAATCATACGCTTCTCTGCACGGTCCTTCTCACTGCTTGCCAAGGCCGCTGCTGCTGCTGCACCTGCGGCTGGATCATCCTGCAAGTGATCATCCTGCAAGTGATCATCCTGCAATTGATCATCAGTGATCATCCTGCAAGTGATCATCCTGCAAGTGACCATCAGTGATCATCCTGCAAGTGATCATCAGTGATCATCAGTGGCCATCCTGCAAGAGATCATCAGTGATCATCCTGCAAGTGATCATCCTGCAAGTGATCATCCTGCAAGTGATCATCCTGCAATTGATCATCAGTGATCATCCTGCAAGTGATCATCCTGCAAGTGACCATCAGTGATCATCCTGCAAGTGATCATCAGTGACCATCAGTGATCATCCTGCAAGCGATCATCAGTGATCATCCTGCATGTGATCATCAGTGATCATCCTGCAAGCGATCATCAGTGATCATCCTGCAAGTGATCATCAATGATCATCAATGATCATCAGTGATCATCAGTGATCGCCCTGCAAGTGATCATCAGTGATCATCCTGCAAGTGATCATCCTGCAAGTGACAAGGCACGCGCAGTGATTGTGCAACATGTGTGCATGGATGATTGTATGGATGCATGTCCGCTGTAAATTGTGAATGGTTTTGTGAGCAAGAGAGCAGGAAACGTGGTGGGGAGGTATATGCATATCTGCAGCTTGTTTGGGTGCTGCAATCAAAGGGGAATTTGCTGCACATACGCACGCAAACACGCTTACAAATACATACATACGCATGCACATCCGCGGTACCCTGCAATCAATTGTAGGTGCACACGTATGCAAAACGTTTCTCAGCAGGCAGCACACATCACACACCTTGACACGCGGTGCCGTGCCTTTAATGGGCCGTGCTTCTAAAACTCTCCACACCCGCATGCGCGGACACACTGACACACACACGTACACCATCTCTCAGGATATAGCACACACCACACACCTTGACACGCGGTGCCGTTCCTTTGATGGGCCGTGCTTCTAAAACTCTCCACACCCGCATGCGCGGACACACTGACACACACACGCACACCATCTCTCAGCAAACAGCACACACCACACACCTTGACACGCGGTGCCGTGCCTTTGATGGGCCGTGCTTCTAAAACTCTCCACACCCGCATGCGCGGACACACTGACACACACACACACATACACACGTACACCATCACTCAGCAAACAGCACACACCACACACCTTGACGCGCGGCGCCGTGCCTTTAATGGGCCGTGCTTCCAGCACTCCTTTACGCCCACATGCACACACATATACACATACACACACGCAACCCATCTCTTAGCAAACAGCACACTCCACACACCTTGACGCGCGGTGCCGTGCCTTTGATGGGCCGTGCTTCTAGCACCCCTCCACGCCCACCGCGCAAGAACCTCTCTGGGGAGGAGCAGCAGATGGTGGGACCTGCACACAGGTACAGAAATGACGCAAAGTGCGGTTGCGGTTGATGAAGCGCATCTGCAATTACAGAGGTCCAGTTGCAGTTCAAAAGGCCCGTGATGACAGGACAAGGCGCACGCTTTGACGGGCTGACAAGGCACTGCGCATGCATTTTATGAGTACCTAGTCTACACTACAGACCATACACTTTACAAGGCAGGCAGTGTTGAAAGAGTTTTGCTGAGGCGTAGCAAGCTTTGGATATCAAGGCACAACATGTATTAGGAAAGGGTGCACATACGGTTTAAGAGAATGGTAGGCAGAAATGGCGCACTCTCATTGCTTTGACCCTCTATCACTCTCACATCCACACACTCACACACACCCACACTCACACACCCACACCCACACCCACACCCACACCCACACCCACACCCACACTTACACTCACACCCACACCCACACCCACACCCACACCCACACCCAACTCACACCCACACCCACACTCACACCCACACCCACACCCAAACCCACACCCATACTTACACTTACACTTACACCCACACCCACACCCACACAAAACCCACACCCACCTGATGCCCCACAACGCAGCTAAGCTCCGTAAGGTGCAGGGTTGAGTGTGCTCAGCTCTAAGACATTTCCAACAAAGCACCCACCTACACCTATACCCACACCCACCCTCCACACACACACACACACACACACACACACACACACACACCACACACACACACACACACCTGATACTCCACAGTGCAGCCAAGCTCCATAGGGTGCAGGGTTGAGTGTGCGCAGCGTGCGGTACAGCATGCTGGGGTCAGGAACCCCCTTACGCTGAAGTGCTGTAGTGAGGCACACTTCGTAGCTCTCCCCCTCATACAGCGCCCTGTGTGTGTATGTGTGTGTATGTGTGTGTGTGTGCGTGGTAGCTCTCCCCCTCATACAGCGCCCTGTGTGTATGTTTGTGTGTGTGTATGTGTGTGTGTGTGTGCGTGGTAGCTCTCCCCCTCATACAGCGCCCTGCGTGTGTATGTGTGTGTGTGTGTGTGTGTGCGTGGTAATGTATACCTGCGTCACAGGTCTCTGATAGGTGTCATACTTTTTATATGACGTGGTGGCAGACCAACTCCTGTGTGTGTGCATGTGTGTATGTGTGTATGTGTATGTGTGCGCGCGTGCGTGTGAGTGTGTGTGCGTGTGTGCGTACCTGCGTGTGTGTATGTGTGTATGTGTGTGTGCACGTGTGTCTATGGGTTTGCGTTTGCGTGTGTGTGTTTATGTGTGCGTTGAGTGAGCGCTTGCATGCGTTTGTATTTGTTTGTGTGTGTGTGTTACAAGACACACTACTTGACATACCAGGCTTGCCAAACCAGGTGCATACCACACTCCTCAGCCTGCCATCAGACATTACCTCTTTTTCCACAGCCTTTTCCCTTTTGTACACACCCGTGCTCACCTTTTGCACGCGCGCACGTTGTCCATGTACCCCTCACGATTGTGCCGTAACCGGAACGGAGCAGGGCCTGTGAGGATGTGTTCATGTGTGTATGCATGTGTGTGTGTGTGTGTAAACGATGTGTGTGTATCTGAGAATTTAGGACCTGTGACGATGTGTTCACACACAAACACACACTGCTCATGTTCACACACAAACACACACTGCTCATGTTCACACACAAACACAAACACACACTGCTCATGAGAGAGTTGCACAGCGTCAGATCATGCCCACCTGTCAAGCTTTGCAATTGTGTTTGTGCAACGACACTGCTGCTGTTGGCATGCGTGTGCGGTTGTGCGAGTGCAGAATGTGGCGGCTGCATGCTGCGGTTGCCGCTGCCAGCGCTGCTGCGAGTCACAATAGACCTAGGAGGGCGGTTGTCAGTTGTGGTGCGTGTGTGCGGCAGGGGGGGGTTGGGCACGAGGGGACAGCTGCTTATGCTTTTCATGACCCTGAGCTGATCTATGGTGTGTGCGATCCAAGTCAGAGCCTGTGCCTTGCCTTTGCTAACACCGCTGCTGCTGCTGCTGCTGCTGCTGTTGTTGTTATTGCTGGTGGTGGTGTTGCTGTCGGGTGGTAGAAGGCCACTGCTTCCACACACAGCATGTGGCTGCTGCGGATGAAGTTGCTGGCCGCTCTGCTGTTCAAGGTCAAGCTGCCGTCCCTCCCCGCAATGCCGTGGCTTTTGCTGCTCCCCCTCACGCTGGTCAAGCTGTTGACCCACAAGCTGCTGCTGCTGCTGCTGCTGCTGCTGCTTGAAAAGCTGCTCGGAAAGCTGCTGCCCTTCTTGCTCCTGCTCCTGCTGCTGCTGCTGCTGCTGCTTGAAAGGCTGCTCGGAAAGCTGCTGCCCTTCTTGCTGCTGCTGCTGCTGCTGCTTCTGTGGCTCTCCTTTGCGCTGGTCAAGCTGCTGACCCTCTTGCTGCTGCTGCTGCGTCAGTGGCTCTAGCTGCTCCTTGCATGCCTCATACACAGCTAGCACGTACACGTCACCCTGATGCTGATCCACAGCCACCATGCGGTCCGCAAAAAACATGGAAGCATCTGCACACGTGATTGACAATACACACACAGGTGTTAGCAGCAGCTGCATGCATGGCATGCACGGCATCTGCTCACATGATAGACAAATGTACACACAGGTAATAGCAGCAGTTATACGTACGCTGCAAACATGCCACCTTGGTGCTGATAGACAGCCACTGTTTGTTTTAGTATGACATCGCCACCTGGTGACAGTAAAGCATTTTCAAGTTTAAGGTTGGGGGGTGAGAGCTAATCCCTAAACCGCTGCGCCCCATTTTCACCTGGCAGTGAGGACGGAGTGCGCTTGGGCACCTTAGCACTTTGTCTATACAAACACACGCAGCGATCGCCACCCAATAATAACGAAGCCGTGATTGCCACACCCCAAAATTTCACCTGGCAGTGAGGACGAGTGCGCTTGGGCACCTTACCGCTGTGTCTTTACAAACGCATCATGATCATGCAGAGATCGCCACCCAATGATAATAATAAAGCCGTGATCGCCACACACACCCGTTCTCACCTGGCAGTAAGGACAAGTGCGCTTGGGCTCCTCCACTCTCTATCTTTACGAAAGTCAGTCTTAATATTTACAAGAGTAACTTTTGTGCAGAGATCACCACACCACAGATTGTATCTTGGCAGCAAGGACAAGTGCGCTTGGGCTCCTCCACTCTAAATCTCGAAGTTGCTCTTAATCTTTACAAAAGTAATGAGCAGAGATCACCACACCCCATATTCTCACCTGGCAGTGAGGACGAGTGCGCTTGGGCACCTTCGCACTCCGCTTTGAGCTCAAAGCCCAAGTAACCCACGAGACCACACCTGGGCAAATACAAACAGTCTACACGTTAGGCCTAATGACATTGCACACATGACATTGCACACATCACACTCAGCTGCTTAGCCAAGGCCTGGGTCAGCCACAAAACCACTCCTGTGCAGAGATTGCTGCATTCAATAATCTTTGTCGTGATCAGGCCTCCTGGTGCTGCTCGTGCCGCACACAATCAATTACTTCCCTAGGCAAAGACTGGAGAAAAGCCGTGGGCCACGCAAATCTGTAAAGGGAAAAAAACTACACAGGCAGTAAAAATCTATCCCCATATTAATTTAGAAAAAGGAGCCACTTTGGTACCGGGAGCCGTAAAAGCCCTCCACCGAAAATCTGTACAGATGTTCCGATTCTAAATTTTCATTAGATTCCATCATATTTTCACATCACTTGCATCTATTCACAAGTGCCTTGTCTACTCACGCCCTTGCTAAAACACCCGCAAAGTTCACCCTCAATAAAATCTGCGAGGCCACACACATGCACGCAACGCACACTGACATGAAGGGATACATTCTACCATAGAAACAATATACCACACCGCAAACATATTGTTTTCAGGGGATGCAGCCAACTCATCCCCCCCGAAATAAGTAAATATTTGAGGGGGTGCGGATTTCTGTGGATTGTGTTTTAATCATAACTTTTGAGTTTTGACGGGTCCTGAGCGGGAAAGAGCCCCTGAGAGCCCCTGTGGAATGCATTTCTGAGCCTCTTGGTGCGGTTCTGAGGGCAATTTGGCAAGGGCATGACCCCCATTGGTTCTTTCTTTATCTTTTCTGTGGTGGAGGGTTGTACAGTACTCGGTACCAAAGTGGCTTATCTTCCGGAATGTTAGGAGTGGTTTTCACTGCCTGCATACTATTCCTTCTTTCATGAGTAGTTTTGGCCAGGACCTTACCATGCCAGTTTCTGTGTGTGTGTGTGTGTGTGTGTGTGTGTGTGTGTGTGTGTGTATGTATGTGTGTGTGTGCCATACTATCCTACATATGTATCCATCACAGGCATACCGTACACCACACAGCACCAAACAGCCTAGCAGTCGCACGTTTTGACTGATGGGTTTATCTGTCAACTCTGTACAGTCTGTATCCACCACAGATATACCGTACACCACACAGCACCAAACAGCCTAGCAGTCGCACGTTTTGACTCATGGCTTTATCTGTCAACTCTGTACAGTCTGTATCCACCACAGATATACCGTACACCACACAGCACACAAGGGCTTCTACGAGGAGCCATGCCTGGCTGACACAAAACACAATGGTTCTTGCCTTTCCACTATTATTGCTATTGCTCTATGAACCGTGAAATCAATTGCCCCACTTTCAGTCTTTGACAGGGAATGCAAACATAAGATGCTGCAGCTGAAGTCAAACGCGTGTGCATGTGTGTGCGTGCATGTGTGTGATTCTGCTTGGGGCTCAGTTTTTGCACGACAGGGGCAAATTACAATTGCTTGCGTGATGAAAGCAGCCAAGAAGAGCAGAGTGATCCAATCTCTGTACAGACACACACACATGTACATGGGTACATGCAGACACACCCACACCCACACATGCACACACACACACACTCACAAACCCACCAAAAGTCAAATGGCAACTGCTCTGCAGCTTCCTGGCAGATGCCCAGCCGATGTGTGTCCAGGAAATGTGCCAGGTATTCAAAAAAGGAGGAGGTGTGGTGCGTTTTTTGGCCTGCTGCGTTCTCCTCTACCACCGTGCCTGGATGTATGTGTGTGTATGTATGTGTGTGAGTATGTGTGTGTATGTTTGCGGATGTGTGTGTGAATGTATATGTCACACTTGTTGAGTGCCTGGATGTATGTGTGTGTGTGTGATTGCGGATGTGTGTGTGAATGTATATGTCACACTTGTTGAGTGCCTGGATGTACGTGTGTGTGCGTGATTGCGGATGTGTGTATGAATGTATGTCACACTTGTCGAGTGCCTGGATGTATGTGTGTGTGTGTGCGATTGTGGATGTGTGTGTGAATGTATATGTCACACTTGTTGAGTGCCTGGATGTATGTGTGTGTGTGTGATTGCGGATGTGTGTGTGAATGTCTGTCACACTTGTTGAGTGCCTGGATGTATGTGTGTGTGTGCGATTGTGGATGTGTGTGTGAATGTATATGTCACACTCGTTGAGTGCCTGGATGTATGTGTGTGTGCGATTGTGGATGTGTGTGTGTGAATGTATATGTCACACTTGTTGAGTGCCTGGATGTATGTGTGTGTGTGATTGCGGATGTGTGTGTGATTGTATATGTCACACTTGTTGAGTGCCTGGATGTATGTGTGTGTGTGTGTGCGCATGATTGCAGATATGCGTGTGTGTATGAATATGTCAGGGTTACTTTCAGAGGAAAACTATGGACAACATCCGTTACATCTGGCTTGCAAAACAGTAGGGTTGGCCAGAATTATAACTATACGGTGTATATACGGTATTTTTGGCAGGGAGACCACCAAATATACGGTCATATGCGGTGTATATACAATTCTGGCCAACCTACATGCTTCCGCAGGTGGATTGGACGCATATACTTTAAGCAGGAGCAAGCACGCTTTCCTCTCATTCACACATTTATATTATGTCGGTCCTCTCACTCATTTGCTCTTCTGCTCTGCACTTAAGTGTTTCCACGTCGTCGCAATGCTTTTTCCCTGCACGAAATCTGAGCGTCCCTCTCTGAGATGTGAATGCCCCTGCACTTGCCTGGAGCTGGTGCAACATGGCGCTGCCTGTATGCTGGTAAAAAATATGTTCTCTTCCATTGCACGATGGTTTCCCTTTGCAGGAAGTACGCGTTTCTATTTTCACAGGAAGTACGCGTTCCTATTTTCCCAGGGTGTGTCTGTTTTTTTGCACCAGGAAAACAACTCCATCCAAAACACAAGCATGTACCGTACCTTTTCGATATCATACCGAATAAATAACGTTTTTTGCCCTCAGGGGTAAATCCGGTATCGTTTAATATATATTTATTTTGAGGCTCCGGGGTTGTCCGGGATTGGCAAAAATAAAGTTTTATGGGTGGATGAACAGTGATGAGTGGAGAAGGCCCCGCCCCTGCCCCCGCCCCTGCCCCAGCCCCAGCACCTGCAGCACCAGCCCCAGCACCTGCAGCACGACACACATGCGCCCCAGCACCTGGAGCACGACTCTCCTGGACAACACCTGGAGCACGACACTCCTGGACAGCACCTGGAGCACGACACATATGCGCCCCAGCGACACACACACATACACACACAGCACGACACACATGCGCATGCACACACGCGCATGTGCACGCATACTCACATACACACACGCACCTCCTGCCTGGGGTAAATGCACACCGGGATTCGTGCAAGAATGGCTAAAATATTTATTTTGCGGCTCCAGGGTTACCCGGGGTTACGTTTAATATTTATGAAATTTAGGCATCGGGATGGATCCGCAAAGGTACGGTACCCAAATTCAACCGAAACAACTGAAACAGGAAAGGCTACATCCTAGAAACATCCACAAATCTACGCCTGCTGCTGCTCTTCCCTACCATCACTGGAGCTTTGTGTATTTCAGGCTGAAGGCACGCCTTGCTAATCATTGCCATCTAAGGCTCTTTCCTGCATTTTGGGCTGCACTTTTGGACCCAAAATTCGAAAAAGGGCTTAAAGTTTGACGAAACTTTAATAGCTCGCGAACGGCATTTTTCGGATTCATTAAAATGCGTGAAAGTTCGTGAACCCGAACTTTTGACCGAACCCCGAACTGAACAACCCTGTTGAAACCTATAGGTTGAGCAGCCATGCCAGGCTGGAGGCCTTAGTAATCCAAACTATACTAAAAATCTCAACTGAACATAATTATTCGAATGTCAAAGACACACTGCCCACATTTTGCTCTCAAAGCTGCAAGCGTCTCAATAACCTAAAAATACTGCTGCTACCGTTGCTGCTGTTACGATGTCTGTATTACTCATCTGTTGTAACACTCTGTGTAAGCTCTTTGCAAAGACACACTGCCCACCTGGCATCCACTGCCGCCGCAGCCACACACCGGCACACCTGACATCAAGGTGACCGCACACACCAACCACGCCATTGCCACTCATGGACACAAACATCGGCTCACGACCCACCTGCTCTGCTTTCGCTGCTGCTGTTTCCACTGCCACCGCTGTCACCCGCTTGACAGTATCCATTACCCTCGCAGTTGGTGTGAAGAGGGGGCTGAGAGGCGCTGCCACTGCCATGCAAGGGTGCAGCTCGTGGGATGGAGTGGTGTACGCTTGCGTGCTGTGGTAGGCCCTGTGGGAGGGAGTGGTATACGCTTGCATGCTGTGTAGACGGCTTCGTGGCAGGCTGAGACACACATGGTAGTGGTGGCTGCGTTGCATGCTGGGGCGGTAGGGGGGATTGCTCTTTTGGTGGCTGAGGTCCGTGTGATAGCGGCGAATGTGGTGGTGGTGACTGAACAAGGGGAGGCAGGTGGTAGGTGATGTGTCGCCACAGAGGGCCACCCCTAGCGCCCATGTAAGCAAAGCGCCCTCGGTCGCTGGTGGCACTGTGTGTGTGAGTTTGTTTGTGTGTGTGTGTGTGTGTCAGTGAGGAAAAGTGGTTCGCAGTGTGGCAGGGTGCTCTTGCTTGTGTGTGTGTGTGTGTGTGTGTGTCAGTGAGGAGAAGTTGTTCGCAGTGAGGCAGGGTGCTCTTGCTTGTGTGTGTGTGTGTGTGTGTGTGTGTGTGTGTGTGTGTGTGTGTGTGTCAGTGAGGAAAAGTCGTTCGCAGTGTGGCAGGGTGCTCTTGCTTGTGTGTGTGTGTGTGTGTGTGTGTGTGTGTGTGTGTGTGTGTGTGTCAGTGAGGAAAAGTTGTTCGCAGTGTGGCAGGGTGCTCCTGATCAGCGCAGCCTTTCGCAGTCAATTCTGCAGACCTGTGCACAGAGGGAGGGACTACATTGTAATTCGGACAAAAGATGCAAGCATTGAGGGACACGTATGTAAAAGAAGGCTTGAACACGAGCCTGTCTTCCGACATAAACGCAGACTACCGTACAAAGCTGAAGATATTTTCCATCTTCGTTACACTAGTGATTCTGCAAGGGGTCCAAGGGAGACTTTTTGGCACGTTTGGTGGTAATATGACATTTAGCATGGCAAGCAGGGATTGAGAGCTTGAGTGGGCTTTGGGTTCAAGGATGGTAAGCCTAATTAAATAAAATTGTGCTTTTATCAAAAGCAGCAAAGCTCATTGTTGTTTGTGTGCCGTTGTGCATTACTTGGTCATTTCATTCAACGAGAGGCCAGTGGAGATGGGCGACCGAAGCAACTTTGCAATAAATGAGGCCAACCCTCAAAAACTGGTTTTCAAGCACTCCTTTGTCCTCCTGTGGCTGGAGGGGAATTACGACACTTAGCTCCTTTGTGACTTATGTTTGTTCATTAGGATTAGTGTTGGGAATGCTGCTCACTGCCAGCTTAACTTGCCTTTCAACTGTTTAATAGAAGTGAGCACCACAATCTGCTATAACATTGATTTATTTGTTGGGACCTATAGGTTGAGCAGCCATGCCAGGCTGGAGGCCTTAGTAATCCGAACTAAACTAACTGCTATACCAGCAACAATGACCACAACATTAATAGAGTTGCACTCATGCCTGTACGTTGGAAGGAGCAATTGATTAGCTTCCTAGCTGATTGTTAGTTGCAGGTAGTGTTTACTTGCCGCTCAAAATTCTGTTCATTTCACTGACAGCTTTTGCAGCGAGTGCAATATTGCATTCCACACACATATACACATTGTAGCAATCACAAACAAGTGTGTACACCATGGCGTTATTTTACTTTTTATATTTTGGTTTCGTTTGATGGAAATGTTTCCTTTGTGCCTGCTCGAAAGCACAGGCGTGGCACAGCGTGGTCAGACGTGGAATCTGCGTCCAGCTAGATTGTCATGCTTAATCAGTGGCATGGACGAATTGTGTGATGTTCCCTGGGATTTATAATGTGAGCAACCTTAATCATGCTGGCTGTGTTATCACTACCAGTGGAGTCTTTTCTTTTCTTTGTGAGCAACAATTTTACGGTTATTTGGTTGTTTGGCCAGTTTAGGTCCTCTTGTAACAACAGACACTTCTTCTCGTGTCTGTAAGGTTGGCATTTTCCAGTTGCGTCACAGCCCTTTTTTTACTTGGTTTTACTTGGTCTTATTTTAAATCATTTTACAGCGCTACCTTAGACACATTTTTACTTGCCCCCTCGTCCGCTGGGCGGGGGGGCCGAACCATCTCAGGCAAACAGCGAATTGGGTTCGGGGCAGCAGCAGGCGCACAGCAGCTTTACAGCAGCATCACACAAGCACGTAGTGGGACAGCAACCCCTTTAAACAGCAAAGCACACATCACCGCCAGAGGGACCTTCGACGGCTGAGTT
>Ga0307968_1001859_pt1:15000-17432 | contig 17432 bp, 15 predicted proteins | sample OrgLakmetagen650_FD_201834 | JGI IMG/M metagenome (GOLD analysis project Ga0307968, IMG submission 201834) | Saline water microbial communities from Organic Lake, Antarctica - #650 | ecosystem: Environmental > Aquatic > Non-marine Saline and Alkaline > Saline | place: Antarctica... | reverse complement strand
TAAAAACTTGTTGGAATCGCCCTTTGAGTCTGAGGCCAAAACGTTCATGCATACCTATATATAGATCGCATCTGCACCAGTATCAGTGCTTCAAACTTGTCGGTAATTACCCTTTAAGTCTGAGGCCAAAACATTTCATGCATGCCTATGTATAGATCGTATCCGAACCAGTAACTCGGCTAAAAACTTGTTGGAATCGCCCTTTGAGTCTGAGGCCAAAACGTTCATGCATACCTATATATAGATCGTATCTGTATCAGTGACACTGCTTAGAACCTGTCAGAATTTCCATGTCACCTGTGCTCGGAATTCCTCTGTGCTGAAGGTGCCAAAATGCTTAGAGGTCACTTGGGCCCCGTTGCAGCGCGCCAAGCATGCTGCCTGCAAGAAACAAGGACGGTGGCGGTGCTGGGTACTTAAAACAAACAATGAGCGGCCATTATCAGACAGCCCCGTTGCAGCACGCCAAGCATGCTGCCTGCAAGAAAGAAGGACGGTGGCAGTGCAGGGTACTTAAAACAAACGATGAGCGGCCATTATCAGACAGCCCCGTTGCAGCGCGCCAAGCATGCTGCCTACAAGAAAGAAGGACGGTGGCGGTGCTGGGAACTTAAAACGAAAAAACCATGAGTGGCCATTTATGGTTTCTTCATAACAGACTCCGCTGCAGCGCGCGCCAAGCATGCTGCCTGCAAGAAAAAAGGGGGACAGTGGCGGTGCTGGGTACTTGAAACGAAAAAACCATGAGTGGCCATTTATGGTTTCTTCATAACAGACTCCGCTGCAGCGCGCGCCAAGCATGCTGCCTGCAAGAAAAAAGGGGGACAGTGGCGGTGCTGGGTACTTAAAACGAACAAACAATGAGAGGCCATTATCATGAAAATCACGAGACAGGCTCCGCTGAAGCACGCCAGGCATGCTGCCTTTGAGAGAGGAAAGAAATGGCGAGCCTGGGCGCATTGAAACGAACAAACGATCGCAGAAATTAAAACAATGCTGGGACAACCGAGGCTGTACAATGAGGTGGGATAAGCACGGCTGTGCCACGGCTGTGCAATGAGGTGGGATAACCACGGCTGTGCAAATGTGCAATGAGGTGGGATAACCACGGCTGTGCAAATGTGCAATGAGGTGGGATAACCACGGCTGTGCAAATGTGCAATGAGGTGGGATGACCACGGCGGTGCAAATGTGCAATGAGGTGGGATGACCACGGCGGTGCCACGGCTGTGCAATGAGGTGGGATAACCACGGCTGTGCAAATATGCAATGAGGTGGGATAACCACGGCTGTACAGTGAGGAAGGGGCCATTTCTAAAAAAGGCTCCCCTGCAGTGCACTTGGTGCGTCCTTTTGGCTGTGGGATTTGAAGAGCTGCAGACCCTTGGTGTGTGCAACGCCCTACGAGGACCGCAAACACACATGCCGGGCAAAGTTTACAACAGTGGGAGTTACCCCAGTGTGGTTTACACTGCAGGCAATTAATTAATTGTTTAACTCATGTTTACACTGCAAATAGTTAACTTATGTTTACACTGCAGGCAATTAATTAATTAAATATTGAACCTATGTACAGTACCTGCCCCTTAAAAAAGCTGCACTGTAAATCATTTGCATGCATGCATACATACATACATAGGAAAGGCAAAAACACATATACATAAAATATATTCCTATATGAAAAGAGCTGCAATATGTCTGCAGTATGGGTTACATCCTCGCAAAGCACCTGCTCCAAGCTAAGCCCCCTGCTGCTCGATAATGTCCAAAGGCAAAACGCAATCCAATAAAATAATTATGAAAGTCGTCGTCATCGTCATGCATGCCCGCTCTTTGTAAAACCTGCCTTCTAACCCACAGCACCCCTTCAATACTGCACACACACACATACACACACCTGCTCCAAGGTGGTGCCCTGCTGCTTAATGATGTCCAAAGGCAGGCAGCAGTCCAACATGGTGTCGTGGAAATAACGCCACGCCCCACGCCAGGGTCGCCTGATCATGTTAAGAGTTTCACGCAATGTTGCAATGATTTTTAAAGGAAGTAAGCACGCCACGCCCCACGCCAGGGTCGCCTGAACATTTTAAGGTGCCTCACGCAATGTGTGCGGCAACTTAATATAGGAAGTAAGTGCCACGCCCCATGCCAGGGTCGCCTGAGCATTTCCAAGAGCATAATGTGACAACAGGGTAGGCCATAACACTACATATCACATGCAAACGTTGGTACGGTGAGTAAACGGTATTTTTAGCAGGTATCTTTAGCAGGTGTTTTTAGCAATCATACGTACGGTCATTGGCCAATCCCCCCCCCCCCCAAGGTAGCTAGCAACGGGACAAAACAAAGGGAGACACGCCTATGAGAAATAGACACGCCTTTGAGAAATAGACACGACGCAACAATTCACGCCCCGCCTCGATACAGGCATA
>Ga0307968_1001859_pt1:0-12500 | contig 17432 bp, 15 predicted proteins | sample OrgLakmetagen650_FD_201834 | JGI IMG/M metagenome (GOLD analysis project Ga0307968, IMG submission 201834) | Saline water microbial communities from Organic Lake, Antarctica - #650 | ecosystem: Environmental > Aquatic > Non-marine Saline and Alkaline > Saline | place: Antarctica: Organic... | reverse complement strand
GTCTGCGTCCACGCGCACCATGGGCAACAGCTTCAGTTGGCCCGCCAACACGTGATGTTGCTGCTGCGGCTCTGTTCTAGCTAGCTGCTGCTCATCTTTCTGCACACTGTGCTGCTGCTGCTGCTGCTGCTGGCAAAGCTCTTCTCCACCTTGTTGCTGCCGTTGCTCCTTACCCTGCTGCTCTCCTGCACCCTGCTGCTGTTGGGCGGCAGCAGCGGCAGCAGCAGCAGCACTCTCCCCTCCCATCCCCAGCAGGCCCTCTCCACTGCTGCTGCTCAACGAAGGATGGTCCACTTCGTGCGAGGCAGGACTTTCTTGGGGGTACAGCGTGAAAGCATCAGGGCCACCCGTCGCCTCCCCCCCTTCTGCAGGGCTGTCTACCGCGCCCTCTTCTCCTGCAGTGATGCCTGCTGTAATGCTCTCTTTCACACGTCTGCCCTCTCTTTCATGGCTACTACTCTTCGCAGGCGGTGACCCCCCCTTTTGTGACACTGCTGCCCCTTTTTGATTCCCCTCCCCCCTCCCTCTAGGCCCCCCCTCTCTCTCCCCAGGCCCTTTACAACCACTCCCCTTGTGCTCTCCTTCACTACTACCAATCCCATGCCTCTCTCCACCTTCAGCCCTAATTTCATCGCTAAACACACACTCCTCTGTGCGAATCGCTTGGTCACTTGCCGCCACCGCCTCAGAGGACGCTCCTTGCCCCCTTTCACCAGGCCCCCTTTCTTCCTGATCCGCTCCTATTTGTTGCTGCTGCTCTTGTTCCTGCTGCTGCTGCTGTCTTTGCTGTTGTTGCTGCGCAAGCGCCTGCCGCCGCTTTTGTCCCTCCTCCTGGTGCTGCTGCTGCTGCTGCTGCTTTCCTTGCTGCTGGTCCTGGTTCGACTCCTGTGGGTCAATTTTCTGCTGAGGCCAGACGTAACTAGGCAGAAGAGCACTCAGCACGTCCCGCAGTGTTGTCCAGCCTCCATCTAGTTTCTGAGCGGGAATGGGCCTCGAGGTGGCCAACACAGCGTCCCACAAGCCTGCATCTGCGACGAGGCAGGACAAAGAAAGAGGTGAGGTTTCAAATCAGAGATAGAGTTAGTAGGAACTCGCACGCTCTTTCCCTAGAACAGCAAAAGACTGCGGGCAGTGGAACTGTTCCTTGCATTGAATAAAAGAACGAACCATCCAGACGCATGCTGGGAAGAGTTTTTTGTGCAGGATATTGACCACTGACAACCAGAGGGGTGATTTGCTGGGGGATTATCTGCTGAGGCTCCGGTGAAAGGCTATAAATGTCCGAATAGTGCCTCCTCCTTTTTATGCTGCAGAATTGCTGTAGCAGACATCCCGTGATTGATCAAAAGCATGAAGGACGAATGAACAAGAGCATGCTCATATGCATGTACACACATACGTGCTCACACACAAACACAAATGAACACACATACACACTAGACAAGCACACATACATACATACACACACATAACACCCACAATATATGTCTAAGAACTCACCGGGCTCACTGTCTGGGGGTAACACAAACACGCGCGTGGGAATGGTGGGTGGTGCCCCTTGCCTACCGCAAGGACGCACCTGCACGTAGGACAAAACACAGCATCAACCTGTCAGCGGCAGAAAATGAATGAGCACAGGCTTTACCCTTTGTCCCAAGTTACTCAGATGGATCATTGGAGCAGATGTTCCAGCATCAAAAAGATGAGCATCGGGGATTGAGGGGCTGCGTTTGATATAAGAACAAGCAAGGCACGTCCATGTTTTTTGCTATAACTCAACGCAAAGAGCGGCGACACACACACGCACACACACGACCACATGTATCCAGTGACAATGAGAGCTTAAAACGAAGCACACCTTGAGGGCCGTCATGCTTGATCTGTATCGGCCCAGGTCACCTCGCTCAATGGCATTCCACATTACATCACCCTGAAGCAGCGTGTGTGTGTGTGCGTGAGTGTGTGTGTTGTATGCGCACGCACACCGTGTGCATATGTGTTAAATGCACACTGTGAGTGTGATTGTGTCAAATGCACTCACTGTATGTATCTGTGCGAGCAAGGCTGAGCACAAAAAATGGGAGTGTGCCTTGCAGACTTTTAGCTACACACATGCAAACATGCTTGCGACCCTGATTGCGCATCGCCATGTCTTCCATTGCAGCGTATGCTTTCTCTGTGCCAAAGTTTTACAACTATGATTGACAATAATATTTTTGGCGCTGGCAAAAAGACCTGTATTGTCCGGTCTCCCTCACTGAGGGCCTCAGTCCCCTCCCTTCCCCTCCCTTGTCACTCCCTTCCACAGTCCATCCAATGTTGGCCGGCCTTGCTGCAGCGAAAAGGCTAGTGCCGGCAACTGTTAGACCAGGGCAGGTGACCCCCGTAGGCATGAGGCGCACGCCGAATGTGGAGGTCTTTCATCTTTGGGTGGGACGCCCAGGCTCAAGATCTTCCCCTCTGACTTGTTAAATACTTTTGAGAAGCCGCTTGCAATGACCACAGAGTAAGAGACTGTTTAGCATTTTATTGAAGTTATGATTTGGGGGGAATTTTGGCTTTTTGGCTCAATCAAAATTTCGGGAATTACTTGCTATTTTTATTAAGCGAACGCAACTAACCGGTTCCCGGGACAGGTTTCTGGGATTACGATCACACTAACACATGTATCAGTACGGTACATGAAATTGGGATCTCAAAAAAAAATATTTCTAGCACTATTGCAGGCTACCAGGTACGCTAGTTTGTGATCTAAAAGTACTGACACTAAACAGGACTTACAACACGCTAATCCGACAGGGTGATGCATTCGCCTCTACGGCACAAACATCAGTTGTCGCTGTATAGGTGCGCCCCTGGCCCCAAGCACTTGTCTTTTTCCTCACACTACCATGTTACGCAATGGAATCATTAAAGCTACTGAGCAACCCCCTTGCCATGCGCAATGTGTAATACACATTTACACAAACACAAGCCACACGCACACACACACACACACCACACACACACACCACACACAAACCACACTCACAAACACACAAGCCATACGCACACACACAAACCACACACACACACATACATACACGCACACCTGTGCCCCTCCTGCCATGCGCATGGCTGCACCACTGCCCTCAGATCCTTGGCAAATGAAGCACGCTTCCTGGGTGTGCATTTGAGGATTGACACTAGGTTTAAACAATTCACTTGTTTACCGTATAACCTCATACCGTGTAACCTCATACCGTATAACCTCATTCACATTTTGATTGGTTAGTTCTGATTCTAGTGTTCTGATACACATGTGTGTAGTACATGCATACATGAAGAGTGGCGTCATGTTTGTTTGTATTTATTTAAGTAGTATGCACACTCAGGCATGCGTATATTTAAAAGTTCCCTGCTGCAATTCTCTGTGTGCACACTACACCATGTGTATCGCTTTAGCCGAACCTTCTCGTTTTTTGTATACATTGTGGCAAGAGCTTAAGGTTGCACCTTGCACCGTTTTTGTACATTTCAGTGCATTGTGGCTGTATACAAAGCAGGTCCCTCTGAGACTTCTTTTTGCCGCATTAAAGGGCTAGTCAGGCATGATGGCCGTTCAGGGCAGACGCAAGCAACCAGAATTTCCGGGCCTTAAAAAGGCAACATCGTCACCCATCTTGTCTTTCGGACCACCAACCTTAAGGCTGTTGAGGAAAAGTGTGGAGGGAGCAGCCAATGCAACCGACCCTTGCGTGTTGAGCATCGCTTCTTCGTGAGGATGGGGTGGGGGGGAGTAGTGCAGTGTTAGCCGCCATGGCAGGGCACTGTTGCCCCCACTGCTGTTTTTGTTGCTGTGAGAGTGTGTGTGTGTGTGGCTGTGCATGTATGTATGTGGCTGTGTGTGGGTGTGGGTGTTTGTGGCTGTGGCTCTCTAAATTTGTGGCTGTGAGTGTGGCTGTATGTATATAACTGAGTGCATGTGTCTGGGCTATGGTGATATCGCACAGGGCCCTTCTGCTACGTGTCATGTTTGCTTTTATGGAGTCTCAAACAGCTATGAAGAACACTAAAGTGCGCTAGAAGCATTGCTCCATGATTGGCAGCTCACCTAGAATGCTCGTTGGCATCGGTGCCTGCACCCCCGCCTGTGGTTAAGTCATACAGCACACCGATGGGGTAAAGCCTGCAAACGTGTTTGAATTTTTATGTGTGTGCATGTTGGTGTGGTGTGTGTGTGTGTGTGTGTGTGTGTGTGTGTGGGCCTACGCGTGCGTGCCAAGTATGCCTACACGTGCACTTGGCAATACTTTAGGCTTTAGGGGCATTTGACGGGCAGGGGTATGTGACGATTGTCACATGCAAATGTAAGGGTGCCGTCCTGGTTACACTCATTTGTCATCAAGATGTTTCTTGCGCGCTGGCTGTACAGCACTCTTCTACAAACTGGTGTCATACTTTTGACCGACCTACCAAGTTCGGGCAAAATCGCCTCACCTCGAACGGTAAACATGGCATGCACACGCACGTGCACGCATACAAGCATGCACATTTATACACAGACATCTGCTCACGTGCCGCAGGCACCAGAGTTGTGTAGGCTTCCAATTCAAGCCTCGAGCGTAGGCCTATAGCTTTAGGTCTGAAGCTTTGGGCCTTACGGCCAGGCCTCCAGCTTTAGGAGGCCCGTAGCTGTGGGTGTAAGTCCTCAAGCATGGGCCCTTAGCTGAAGGTCCCTGGCATTAGGCCTCAAGTTCGTTTAGCCTTAGACAACAGGCTTGCTGAAAGCCCTTGCCCCAGGCTACAGACATCCAGCTGAAAGTCGTCAGCTTTCGGTTGTTAGCTTCTCATTGGAAGCCTTTAGCCTACAGGCCTCAACCTGAAAGCTCAGAGCATTAGCCTCTGGCATCATTCTTAATAGACTGGCCTTTCAAAAAAAAACAGTGGCTTCGTAGTGCTACATATGATAGCGTTTCCCCCTGCATTCTAACTCTGCACCTTACAGCAGTCCCACCCTCAACCGGTTTTGTACCGCCTCTCCCAATAGCGCTCTTGCACCGCAAATTGCGCCGCTCCTCTTAGCGGCAGCAAACATGTTTTTTTAGATGCGGCTTGGGAAGCAGTATTTCTCGGAAAAGTCTCGTTACCCCAACTTTAGCCCATTCCTCACAATCTACACTTCTCATGGCAGCACACACACAAACATACACACAAACAAACACACATACACACACATTGTCTGGTGCTGTTCAGGTGGTAGAACGTATCACTGGTAGATACACACAGGGGAGTATTATAAAATAAGCCCCGCACTCCTTTTTATACCAGTTGTGAGTGACCTTGATCTCACAACAGCTCATATATGATGTGCCAATTCCAACGACGTTGGCAGGAAATTCCTTATTGTGCGCAAAAAGGCACGTTGTGGTAAACAGGGATGTTGTGGCGACTGTTACGGTGTTATCAGTGTGAAAATACAGCGGTTGTCCTCTCTTCCACAAGCTCTTCTTGCAAAGGCTTCATTATGAATGGTGATTGGCCTTTACAATCTGAAAGTTTTTAGTTATGCCATACATAATGCTCCTTTTCATCGGTGGCTGAGAGGTGCACCCTGACTGTAACAGCGCGTCGTAAAAGGCATACTTCAGATGTTCGATTCGGAATTCTATTCCTGTACGACTTGTGACACTGACACAAAGTCAAGCGGTTTGGGGGCAGCACACTTCCGCCTGAGGAAGCGCTGCCTCACTAGTGTACAGTATAGTCCTGCAGCAGTTTTCAAGCTAGATTTGTTTCCCAGTCCCAGGCCCCGGCTGGTCAATTATTCGCGCTCAGGGACTGGCCTTCACTTTGCAAATTCATAACACACACAACCACCACCCTCATCGTCTACAGCCTCCCAGTGCCCCCCTCTTCATATGTAGGGTTGGCCAGAACCGTATATGTATTGTGTAAGAACGGAGGTTTTGGCAGGGAAATCACCAAATATACTGTCATACACGGTGTATATTACGATTCTGGCCAACCCTACTCACATGTCTGTCTAGACACCCACATCAGCTACACACATGTCCACACGCATGTCCACACGCGTGTACATGTAGATACATTAGTTCAACCCTAAACTCTCACCCTCTCAACGGAATCCCTTCATAGTCAAACCACGGGTGCCGATTGGACTGGCCAGGGATGGCAGACAGCACGTGCTGCAAACGCGATTGCAAGCAGCTTTGTAGCACCGTATCATGTGTGTGTATGTGTGTTGTGTGTGTGTGTGTGTGTGTGTGTGGGTGGGTGGGTGTGGGTGTGTGGGTGTGTGCGTGTGCATGTGCATGTGGGTGGGGGAAGGGGAGCGGTGTTGCGTTTTTTTGTGTGTGTGTACTAGTGCGTGTGTGTGTATGTATGTAACGTATGTGTGTATAAGTGTGTGTGTTTGTGTGCACGTGTCTGGCAGTCAAGTACAGGCACACACATACACATACACACGAACACACACATACACACGCACACAAGCACACACACACACACGCGTGTCCACAAACCTGCACAAAAGGCCATGCCTGAGCTGCGATGCAGGATAGGTACCCTTGCCTGGGAGCGAGGAACTGCGGGGGCACAGAGCATCCGTCAGTGATGAAAGAACGAGCCCAACTTTGGCTTGGAAAGCACGTAAAAGACACCTGAAGGGACCTACGTAAAGAGGGGGGAGCACTGAGGGGCTGCTGTTGTTGTGCTCAGCAAGCGTGATTTGCACAGGGATTTTGCACTGCCAAAGTGCAGTCAAGGGATCCATTTTTGTTTACATTTATAGTTGTTGTAAAGCCATCTAATGAACAGTATCAATTATAATATTGATTTCTGATCTGACTTGGCAGAAATTTGGATGCCTTTTTGGTGGACATTTGGCCAGGTAGTCTGACACACACACACACACACACACACACACACATACACACACACAAATATATGCAAACACGCACACGCACATGCACACGCACGCATGCACCACATGTACACATGCACACGTACTCACACAAACACACACACACACACACATGCACACACACACACACGCACACACACACACACACACACACACACAAACACATAAACACACACACACACATCCGGTCTTCTCAAGGTTCCCGAGGTAGGAGCACCTGAGCTTCAGGAGCTGTCTGTCAGTCTGGATACACCTCAGTGAGTTAAAGTATACGCCACGCTCAATTCAAGGGCACAATTTACCACACATTTTACCTGTTCTTCACTTGCAGCACGTTCAAGGGTGTCTCCTTGAGCTCTGGCTAGCGTAAGCATGTATTCCTTGCTGTATGTTTTATACCAACACAGACATCCTCTAGACGCCTTCTACAGGCCCTTGCTGTGTACAGGAGCTCATAGTATGAACAACGAACAGTGCCTCTGGCTGCATTTCATCGTAAAATTTTACAGTAGTGCAGCACGCTCTGATCCTGTCCAGCACATCCACTCTCATCCTTTACAGGCACTCAGACGTGAAAATCATTGACGTGAGGACAGAAGCTGAGTTCCACGCTGGGCACGTAAAGCACGCTACCAATGCTTCCTTCCTGTGAGTGAGTGTGAGTGAGTGAGTGTGTGTGTGTGTGTGTGCGCGCGCTTGTGTGCGTGTGTGCGCGTGTGTGTGTGCGTGTGTGCGTGTGTGCGTGTGTGTGTTTGCGGCCCATATCTCCTTTTTGTGGTGGTTGTCAGAGGACACCACAGGTGTTGAGCAATGCCCTCACAATTGTACATGGTTGTAGCAGAATACCTAGAAGGTCACACAAACGCAGCTTACACAATGGTTGTAGCAGAATACCTAGAAGGTCACACAAACACAGCTTACACAAGTGTCCCTCAGGGAATCACTGAAGACCCACAGACAAAGATTGTGTGATGTCATGTCTTGAGCCTAAGTGTGATTGTGTGATGTCATGTCTTGAGCCTAAATGGCACCGTCGATTACCCTTATAGCAACGTTTCAGGGCCACCGAGCTTGTGTGTTGTTGTCCACTGTCTGTTGGTTACATTGTAAATCAGGTCACTGAGTTGGGACCAGTCTTAACCTGTACCAACATCACTTAATCATGCAGTCAGGATAGGTCGCTGCCACACAACAGAGTATAAAACCCAGCACAATCTTGTTGGTGCCCACCCTTTGCACCACACTAAATATCCTTTTTAAAGAAAGAAAGAAAAGAAAGGAAAGAAGGAGAGAGGAAAGAAAGAAAGAATGTCAGGAATGGCCAAATGTGTATGTACACAGAGTGTTGACACACCCCTGCAACCTGATCCTGGCGATTTTGATATCATAGTGCAGACTCCAGGGTGGAGGTGATGAAGGTGCACTTTTTAACGTTGAGATGGTACCCAATGTTTGGATATCATAGTACAGACTCCAGGGTGAAGGTGATGAAGGCGGAGGTGCGCTTGTAAGTTAAGATATTACAAGAGCAGTTTGGCGCATGGCGAGGGCCTCCAAACTCTGCAGTCTTTCATTTGCTAGCCTTGTACTGTAAGTTGTAGGGAGCGACATCATTTTTGATGTATGTAGCTTGCTGCCCATCATTTTTGATGTACCGTACAGACTTGGGTTCAGTCCGCAGCCCCAAAAAAATATTTTAGTTTCACACTCCCGCATCAACCCCGCACCCTGGAAATATTTAATTCACACCAACCCCGCACAGGGATCTTTGCCTGACAGGCTCCAATATACGCCAAAAATTCCCGTTTTTCAATCCCGCACCCCCAAAATAAATAGATTTTTTTCGTGCGCGCAGTCACCCCGCAGGGCAAAAAATGATATTTTTGCGCGGTGATATAAAGTCTGTACGGTATGTAGCTTGCTGCCCTTGTGCTTGTAGCTTGCTGCCCTTAAGCTTGTAGCTTGCCCTTTAAAGGACTCGTCGACAACACGAAGAGGTCCACGATCAGTTGTTCTCTCTTATGGATTCCTCTGTCTGCAAGCATTTGCCTGCAGTAAAGTCGTTCTGCTCATATTCATGTTTGACTCGCTATGTGTTGTTCCAAAAGAAAGTGCTTACAAGAGATCAATTCAATTTGAACCTTTCATCCAGAGTACACAGATCTGTCAGGCCTGATGGGCAACAATGGCACTCACCCCACCTGCACAGGCCTTCCCTTGCTTTCTACTAGTGAAAGCTTTGACTTCATCTCCAGCTGACCATCCCATTCATTATTTTTGTCTTCAGGGACCCCTGGTCGAATTGACAATGAAGCTTTCCTGGCGACAAATCCTGACGTGCTCTCTCCTCTCTTGTAGGCCCCCCTGGTCATTTGCAACTCGCATTGAGCCGCTTTTGGAGGACGTGCCCCAAACGACACGCATCATCCTCATTTGCTTGTCCGCACACAGGTATGTTTTTCACTTGTTTGAAATGAGCACCTGCTCCTGTGATTTACATAAATGTGATTTACGCAAATTTACTAGCTCTGGAGCCCGTCAGCTCTCGAATTCACAAATGGGGATTTCCGAGACACCTGTGCTGTTTTTCGAAAACCTTGTTGCATTGTAAAAATAGACGTCTGGGTCTGAGATACCGGTCTGGACATATGGAGAGTAAATGCATGGTTACATGCACGCTCTATTAATATTTTAACGTGTGCCTTGTAAACCTGTGAGACTTGCAGCAATCATACGCAAGCAAGCGCGCACACTCACTTCCACACATAGACACACCAATATGCACCGATAACAAATATGCACCGACAAGAAATATGCACCGATTATAAATATGCACCGTAACTCTCTCCCTTGCCCCTTATCTGACGTTAGGAGCATTGGAGCTGTGAAATGGCTCCGACAAAGAGGATACACAAACGCCCAGCAGCTTGCAAAAGGAATGCAAGATTGGAGAACTAGGGGTCTTCCAGAACAGAAAAGTCCGTGATGTGGTGCAGCTAACAACACGTACCACTGCTTGGCCTACCGTGCGTGTGACACTAACATGTACCACTGCACGGCCTACCGTGCGTGTGACACTAACATGTACCACTGCGCGGCCTACCGTGCGTGTGACACTAACATGTACCACTGCATGGCCTACCGTGTGTGTGACACTAACATGTACCGCTGCACGGCCTACCGTGCGTGTGACACTAGCATGTACCACTGCACGGCCTACCGTGCGTGTGACACTCACATGTACCAATGCACGGCCTACCGTGCGTGTGACACTAACATGTACCACTGCACGTCCTACCGTGCGTGTGACACTAACATGTACCACTGCACGTCCTACCGTGCGTGTGACACTAACATGTACCACTGCACGGCCTACCGTGCGTGTGGCACTAACATGTACCACTGCACGGCCTACCGTGCGTGTGACACTAACATGTACCACTGCACGTCCTACCGTGCGTGTGACACTAACATGTACCACTGCACGGCCTACCGTGCGTGTGACACTAACATGTACCACTGCACGGCCTACCGTGCGTGTGACACTAACATGGTGCCAATATAGTCTTTGATGGGAGTTGGAGGTGAGGCGCCAGGGCTGTGAAACCTTTTGTATGACGCCTGTTGCACGGTGTAACAGAACCTCTCCTTTTCCTCAGATCACCTAACAGACATAACAGACTCTCCAGACTATATAGACTCTTGGGGTAGTCCTGGGATAATATCAACATAATAGCTGCAGGCACGTGCTCAAGACTCGGCTACCTCAGCAACACCTGTTTCCTTCCACAAGGGCTCAGCGCAGTGCTCTCACCTCACCGTTCCTCAACAAGAACTGGGCGAGGTGAGCTTGGTGGTGGGGTGAAGCAGCACAGCGTGCTCACCTCGTCAAGTGCTTGGTGAGGTGAGCGTGGTTGTGGGATGAAGCAGCACAGCATGCTCACCTCGTCAAGTGCTCGGTGAGGTGAGCGTGGTGGTGGGGTGAAGCAGCACAGCGTGCTCACCTCGTCAAGTGCTTGGTGAGGTGAGCGTGGTGGTGGGGTGAAGCGTTGCAAAGGATTGAGCCTTGCAAAGGACCTTTGAGGAGGGTCTTGCAATTCCCTGACGAGCCTTCCACACCGTCGTCTGGGTGTAGGGAGGTGTGCGCCATTTCCAACACACACACACACACACACACACACACACACACGTGCACGCCCTGGCGCCTTTGACATTCAGGGTCCTTAATTACTCAGTTCTGTGCACTTTTCATCAGCAATATGGACAACACGCAGTAGGTGGTTTTTAGTGGTAGTAATATGTGAATATGTGTTGTGTGTTAATGATTGCAGATTTATCGAGTCATAAGTTGTGGTCATTCTAGAATGAGAGGCTGCTTAATTATTTGACTTTAGAATAATTCCACAACAAGCAGTGATTTGAGAGGGAGCCAAAAGCTTACCTCATCCGTTTCATAGCCCTTGCTTTTCAGGCAATATCTCTGGAATTGTTTACTTTATATTTCTCATTGTTTGAATGCAGAGGGCTTTACATGCCAATTGTTGCCTGTTTTTTAAGAGACTCCGCTAGTAATGATGACACAGCCAGCATGATTACGGGAGAGGGTTACGAAGGTGCCCGCACCAGGCAGCCCCCCACCGCACACACGAAAGAAAAAAATAGTGTGGGTCAGGGGGGTTATGTGCTGTGTCACCCAGACCTACACCTTGACTGTTGCTGTTAAAGTTGTATTGCAGTGCACATCTTGTTTTTATGAGTGTAGATGCATGTCTGATGGAGTGTTCATTCAGCATATATGTCAGCTTTTTAATCTTATGGTAAACCAGATTGAGGTCTGCCACATGTTTGTCTGTATATTCGTTGTGAATGGTCCCATTTCTTCAATGAGGTTCACGTGGAGCTTGACTTCCCTATTTCCCTGTCTATATAGGTTGGAGATAAGCACGCTGTGCTGTGCTTTTGCTTGTTATTGAGGATCAGGCCTAGTGTCTTCACAGAATTTAAACTCAATCAGGTGAACCTCCCACTGTTTTGAATTTAGTTTCTTGTCTTTAGCAAGCTGCTGGAAATCTGCGGGTGGTTGCCCGAGAAGGGCATACAGTACAAGCTAGAAGTAAGATAGCATCAGGACGAGAAGAGGCTTATTGAGCTTGTGTTGTTAGGTTTGGTAGCAGGCAATAGGGCAGTGTTTTGTAAACTCTGTTTCTCAGATCTAGGCCCTGTTCTACGATTATCTGCACTGCCCATGTCAGTGTAGGCAGTTTGGTTGGCACCGCATGGTCCATTTTTTTAGGCTTGGACTATCAGTACACTTGCCATATCATGTTTTATAATCGTATTCCTCGATTTACTGTGTTGCTTGGCAACCTTAGAGTATGTGACGCACACTGACAGTGTGCACTGACAGATGGATCAGTTTGCAGTGGGGGAAAAGCCGTATTGGAAGGCATACTTTTAATGGTTACAATGGTTACAATGGGGGGTGACCTTCAGCCAGGTAGTTTGGCTGATCGGCTGCTGACTGGTCTCGGCCAGCCACAAATAAATCCATAAGCTCAGAAAGAAAAAGAAAAAG
>Ga0307968_1001854_pt1:2500-17456 | contig 17456 bp, 18 predicted proteins | sample OrgLakmetagen650_FD_201834 | JGI IMG/M metagenome (GOLD analysis project Ga0307968, IMG submission 201834) | Saline water microbial communities from Organic Lake, Antarctica - #650 | ecosystem: Environmental > Aquatic > Non-marine Saline and Alkaline > Saline | place: Antarctica... | reverse complement strand
CACACACACTCACACACACACACACACACACACACACACACACACACACGTGCGCAATAACACGCATTAGTTATGTGTAGGGTTGGCCACAACCGTATATCTGCACCGTATATGACTGTATGTATGGTGATTTCCCTGCTAAAAATGCCGTATGTACACCGTATATACCTATAAATGTATGGTTCTGGCCAACCCTAGTTATGTGACAATACCAGATATCACACGCACGCACACACACACACACGCACACACACACACACACACACACACACACACACACACTCACACACACACACACACGCACACACACACCGCCTGTTTTAATCGTTCACACCTAACACCCACAAGTATGTACACGCCTTGTGTCCTGCACACGTTTGAAATACGAACTCCTCTTCACAAAATCTTCGCACGCCCACAGGCTTGTCAGAGAACCAAGAGGATGCGCTGCAACGGTTCAGCCACTTGCTGACGTTTGAAACGCTTGCTGATGCCCAAGATCCAGCAAACCACATAGCGCCTGGCTATGAGCAGCAGTTCGCAGACATGCACCGCTTTTTGGAAACCGCCCATCACCTTGTGTATGAAAAATTACAAGTGGAGAAGGTACGAGGTGGGAGGGAAGTAGATGTCACGAATGCTGTGCTCTCTGGCTCCTCTGTTTGTGGTCAGTGTTGTAGCAATGGATACATAGTGAGGGTCTAACAGGGTGTCCTTCTGTGACGGATAGGCAATTTAAACCATTTGAGGGTCTCCTGCAACGAATGGGCACTTAAAAAACCCTGCCTAGCTAAAAAGGAAATTAAGAGAGAGGATTGGTGCGTAATTTGTAGAGCTGCGCGATTTGCAGCACATCTTGTATCCATGAAAGACATTATAAGTCAAGGACCTCATTGAAGTGAAGTATTGTGAAGACACTAGGCCTGGACACCAGCTAAAGGCTCTAACAAACAGCACGAGAGTGGCTTAAAAGCTAAAAAAACTACACTTCACACCATCCTTCTTGGTGTGGGAGGATCAATCTACACCTCTAACACTTTGCATCATCTAAAAGAGCTCGGCCTCAATTTACAGAGGGCCCACAAGACTGCCCTTAAATTGCTTGCTCACTGTGCATTATGCGCGAAAAAACAAATTGCTCTCAAGGTCTCGGTCTGGAGCAGGGGGCTGCCAGCCACCCTCCAGATCCCCACTAATTTTTTTTCCTTTGGTGGGGGAGACTCACGGCCCTTCGGGCCAATGTGTCTCCTTTTCCTTAATGATGCAGGGAGTGTTTTGCTGCCTGCCTGCGTAGCTTTTCTTTTCTTTCTAAGGATGCACCATGACGAGCCAGGGGAAGGCACTCCCCCCAGAATGTGGGCCTGCTGTTCAGCCAGGCTGCACCGTTCCCAGATCTTTTACCGCAGACCTGCCCTATGGAGCCCGAGGCACCTCTGAGAAAAGTTGGGGACATGGGGGGCTCATGTGTGTGCGGTAGGCTGCAAAAGGCAGAGAAAGGGAATGCCTCAGTACACGAGGGGTCATGACAAGCTTTCCATTCACCAGTGTACTTTAGTACGGCTGTACAGTTGCAGCTGCGTTAACCTGCAGCATTGCGTTGTGGTTTGTAGTGGGCAGCAGAGGTCTCTCTCTCTCACGCCTGGATACCTGTAGGAATTATGGACCTAACTTGAAGCCCGTCGTGATCATCTTGCAGCTCTGCATTGTGGTTTGCAGGTGGGCATCGGAGGTCTCTCACGCCTATACACCTGGAAGGGCTCTGACCTTAGCTTGAAGCCCATCATGTTCATCTCTCACTTTGACGTGGTGCGTGGTGGGGCTCTATTTCGCTTCCTCAACCTTCATGAGGTCAGCTAGGTTCTCCTACACCTGGAGGGGCTCTGATTTTAGCTTGAAAGCCCGTTATGTTCAATCGCTCACTACGACGTGGTGCGTGATGCAGCTGTGGTTCTCTCCTTCAGCCATCTAAGGTTAGCTAGGATTTTGTACATTTGTGTCACAAGTTGTGTGCAGGGGCAATGTGACCCTGCGCGTAAGGGTCAGAGTGGTTTGCACTGCCACAGCTGCTTGGCTGCCCTTTAATTATGCTGGGCTGGTCAGCTGGAGGCTGGTGTCGGTGTGCTAGGGTTAAATTATAATAAGATTATAATGAGATTAAATTATTATTATTATTATTATTATTATTATTATTATTATTATTATTATTATTATAATAATAAAATTATAATTATGCTGGGCTGGTCAGCTGGAGGCTGGTGTCGGCCTGCTAGAAGAAAGCTATCTCTTGGAATTGGTGGGGGAAGCTGATGCTGTAAATTACTTCTGAAGGGGAGCTATGTAAGCAACCAGCCTGCAAGACTTAAGTGTACAAGCAAAGAAATAGTAAAATGCCAGCCAATACAGAGATTAACGTGTGCATTGGCATTGCATGCACACACATGTCCACACGCACACGCTCGCACTCACACACACACACACACACACACACAAACACACACACTCTCTCTCTCTCTCTCTCTCTCTCTCTCTCTCTCTCTCTCTCTCTCTCTCTCTCTCTCTCTCTCTCTCTCTTACATGACTCATGACTCTAGGTACCAGTAACACCAGGGACTGAGAAGGATTGGGTCCATCCACCATTCTCCGGCATGATTAAAGACGGGTAACTAGCTGTTTTAATGTGTGTATATGTATGTGTTTGTATGTTTGCATGTGTGTTTGTATGGAGTGTGGATCATTTTCTGGCATGATCAAAGACAAGTAAAGAGCTGTTTTATTGTGTGTCTGTGTGTGTGTGTGTGTGTGTGTGTGTGTGTGTGTGTGTGCATGCGTTTGTGCAATTGTGTGAAAGTGTGTGTGTCATGTGGAGTCGTGCTGGACAGTTCAAGTGTGGACTGACACGGAGGAAGGCTTTTTTTCACAGCAAAATGCGTTGACTAATCACACAGTGGCGATGATTCCGTCTATAGTACACTATATGCTGCGTGCTGTTGAAGCCTAGGCTATTGCAGCCCAACGTTGTGTTATGACTAGGCCAAGGCCGTATATACACGTTGCATATGATTTTACATGGATTGTCCCCTGCTATAAATACCGTTGTACACCGTACTCACGTACACATGTACGGCTCAGGCCGGCCCTAGATATAAAATACATCTATTGTACATTTATACATACATCTTTATGTGCTCAAACACACAGGTATGTTTGGGGGAGAGGCGCCCTTGACGTTAAGTTCAGCGTGGCGGCCCTCCTGGAGGCTGTGAGAGCTCTGCTCCTTCGACCAGGCTTTCAGCCCAAACGCACACTCATGATGAGCTTTGGTAGTGACGAAGAGGTATGAGTGTTACAGTAAAATGGACGCGGTGCTGTGAAAATGTTCACATGTGAGACCCAAGCGTACGAGCATGGTGAGCTGTGGCAAGCCAGTTTTTAACGATGAAGAGGTGCACTGATTAGTGTGTGTGTGTGATAGCATGAAGATGTACTTAGACTAACCCTTATAGCAGCAACATTTCATGAGGAGGCGTGAGCACAAATTGTGACATAGCAGCAGTGATATTTGGAAAGCCTTTATTTCGATGCTTGGTCTTCTTGTGAAAGCGGGATGTGCAAGCAAACAGAGACGAAAGTTCTTGGCCTCAACAAATAAGGAATGTGTGGAACAAGCGTGTATAGCAATATAAAACAAATATAAAACAAGTTTAAGACAAAATGAGAAGCCAGGATGCTCAGCAGATCAACAACAAAGAAAGGAATAAAAAAAAAGAATCGCAGGCAGTTTGAAACATTCCCCGCATTTACTAAGGGAAAATATAGCCACATAGGTACTGACAAGTCTTCCAAGCAGCATGGTAAATGGGGAATTAAACAACATACCAATGTCCACCTCAAACCGTTTTCACTCAGTCTTTCGTGCACAAGTTTGCATTCACGCGTGGCCACCTTAGTGGACAGTTTTTAAAAGCATGTCTGTTATGTACGTACTGCTCATAGCCACACGCTGCTCACAGCCACGCGCTATGTGGTTTGCCACGTTTTAGACATCAGCGAGCGATCCAAAGTCAGTTGGTTGGATGAAGGGTTAAAGCACACCCTCCTCTGTAATTTTTCAGCAGCATTTGTGTAATTGTACAACACTAATCGAGTTGTCTGCAAGACACATAGATACACACAAATAAACAATCACAACCACGCACTGCGCTCAAACTCACCTGCACAGGTCGGGGGCAATGGAGGCGCGGCTATGATCGCCCAGCACCTGGCTGATCAAAACATAGAGCTTGAACTGATCGTAGACGAGGTGCGTTTTATGATTTGAGCCTGCTTTCACACCTTGTTTTGGCACTTCAGGCGACCTGAGACGTGTAGGGTACGTAACTTGTTAAAAATTGACAAACGGTGTCTGCCTACGTGTTATTTTCTCTGCCTACGTGTCATCCTCTCTATCCTCTCTGCCTACGTATTATTCTAACCCGTGTCTGCCTACGTGCTATTCTAATCCCCTTCAAAATCAGGCCTACCTGACCTGATCCTCCCCCTTCTGATTGCAGGGTGGCTTGATTCTTGCTGACGGTATAAAAGGCCTGGTTGACCACCCAGTGGTGAGTGCCAGGGCAGCAGGGGAAGTGAAGTGTTTGTGACCATTAAGGATAGATGCTGGCTTTCAAAGAAAGAAAGAGAGAGAGAAAAAACTACGTAGGCAGTGATAAACCACCTTCCATACTGAATAAGGAAAAGAGCCGCTTTGGTACCGAGTCTGGAAGCTGTTTTCCTGCGCTTGCTTTAGGAAAAAGTCAGTCAATACTTTAAAAGAAAGCTCGAGTCTCTTTCTCTGGGCTTGTGCAGAAGGTCGCTCACTTAGTCAGCAAAAACATTGTTTCTTGCCCTGTGACGTGAGGCTGCATCAACTTTCTTTTCTTGTCCTCTGAAGAGAAGGCATGGTTCGTACTGCCTTTTGCTGTTTGTGTATGCTGGTCTATTAGCATGGAGACCAAGCTGTTTATTTAACTCCATAACTAGCAAATAGCATTGCTTTAAATTTGTGGTCAAGCCTCACAACTCATAACAATTATTATTGGCCTTTTGCGCTTTAGGCGCTGGTGGGCACAGCTGAGAAGGTTTACACTTCAGTACGTATGGAACTAACATCTCCAGGCGGACACAGGTGAGTAAGAATATTTTGAAACAGGTGAATAAGAATAGTCTGAAACAAGTGAGTAAGAATAGTCTGAAACTGGTAAGTAAGACTAGGTGGAAAGGTGTGCATTCTGGCTGTATGGACTGGCAACCCAAGACAAAATCAGGGGCTTGCAGCCTTTGCACAGATGAGCATTCACAAATGGGTTGGCCAGAAGCGCCTACTATGGGTACGGTGTTTTTAGCGGGGATGTTCAAAGCGTATGATTGATTGAGTTGTGCAATTATACATATGTTAAAAGCAGTGTATAGTCCCCGTCAATCATCGTTCCGCACAGCTCACCAGCAGCCAGCAGCAGCACCACCACTGCCACAAGGCACGAACACCCTCATGTTCCACTCATTTGCATGTGGGTGGGTCACACATTGCGTTTTGTTACAGCTTAGCAGCCAGTCTTAGGTCGTACAGGCTTTTTTCCAAGATTCCCCTCAGATGCCCCCTGAGGCATATATAGCGTTGTAGGCTTACCTTACCTTACCTTGGGTCATACAGGGTTGGGAGACCTTTCCAGTTCCCTAGTGTAACTCTGGTGTTGGAATATTGCAGTGGACATATAAATGGTCACAGAACATAATACCATAATACCAGAGGGGTTTGACGGACCCCCAAATGGGCATGTTGATTGTCAAAGTGTTGCCGATTCCGGCGCCCATGTCTAATATGAATAGGTCGAACCCTAATTTTTAGGCACCCGTGTGCTGTATCTGAGCAGCCAGGCCATCAAATTGGGTGATTTATGCCAAACACGAGGCTGCTTCCCAGAACAGACCACCCAGACATCAAATTGACCCCAGAACTTTTTAGCCCACTTTCTTTCATTAACAAACACACGATTTAAATGAACAAAGGAACGTTTTACAACTTATGCTCCGTCAACCCCCCCTGACATAATACGATGTAGAATATAGGTTTGAGGTCTGGCATTTATTCAACATAGCTAGTTTGCGCATGGCTCATAGTGTGTGCCGTGCATTTTCAGTTTAATGGCAGCGCTAGTTAAAAATTGGTAGTTTGTAATTCGAGGCTCAGCAAAGTGTACAACTTTTAAACATGTCAGGATGAAAGCTGAAATTGAAAATTATAAGGTGGAGGAGCGAGGATCTTTTAGCCAATAAGGAGTGTCTACCGCAAGCTGCAAATGTTTCCATACCCCCACCGTGTTGCCCTTACATGTAGAGCAACGTATTCATCAAGACATGTCAAATGGACACATGAAGCAGTCAAGGTGTCGAGAATGGAACACTAGAAGAAGTTACGCTTTGCAAGGGAGAGTTTGTGGAGCCTCAACGTAGCGTGTTTCAAGTTTCTTGACTTACTTGCTCTGAATCGCTTACCAATTTTAAACTTGACCCACTTGGAGTTTAACATTCACCTCAAATGGCTCAACTTTACCCCTAAATATTCAACAAAAGAATTTATAGAATTTCATGCCACCTCTTGCATCTCAATCCCTTCCAGAAGCAGACCTTACATTTCTTATCAAATAAAACAGCACAGTGCAATGGTGCATGATGTAAATCGAAAGAAGTGTGCTTACCATTATCCCTCCCCCCTGCAGCTCAATGCCCCCAACAGATGGATCCGACATTGCCAGTCAGGCTGCTCGCGTGATTCAAGCAGTCAATGCAAACCCACCACCAGGTAGGCGGTTCCAGGTTGCTTTCTTGGATGGCAGTGCGACAAGGAACTAGCAGAAATTTGTGAGATCAGTGCAGAATTCTATCAGCAATGTAGCAATTTATATGTACTGTCTTCAACTGAATTTTGTCAAAAAGGATCAAATCCATGTAATGTGCTTTTTGGATTCACCCTGGCTTTAACAATGTATTTTAAAACCTACTCGCGTTAATTTTTTTGTTCCTGTCCTTTTGCAGCTACAATCCGCCCTCCCATCTCTGACTTTTTAAACGCCCTTGCTCCGTACCTACCTAAGTACAAAGGACTTGCAAAGCCGTTGCTGCAGCATGCGGGATCCTGGTACGTCATGTGTCATGTGTATTGTTATGTATGTTAATTTGTCTCAAATTTGTGGTTGCAAGGAACACAATAATCCTTTTGGCAACGCAGTTCAAAGGGCGGTGATGGCTGGAGCTCTTATTTTTGGTGGCAGATTTGCAGATTGATTAGTTTGATAAGGACTTACAGGCTATCCTACTTCCTCAAACTTTATTATTCTCACACTGCAAGAGCTCTAAGGAGAAAGCAAAGAATTCACGTTCACGTTGCTCTTATCCATGCTTTAGATTTTACCACCTCTGGTGTGTTATCGTCCCAAATCGTAACACATTGCTCTTGCCGTGCGCACATAGTAAGCTCAAGATCTGAATTACTTTTTTATACTTTTTAATTGCAGCAATGTGCTCCTTTAGCACATTTGACTTGACAACGCATTTCCTTAATTAAACAAGGGTATTACTTTCACCCTTGGATTAGCCCCATAACACAGCGACCGTCACGGCCTTCCTCTTACTTTCATTGGCAGGCCCCTCAACGATATCCTCGCTCAGTTTTTTGTGAAAGCCTCTAGAGAGGTGGCTGCTCTTGTCCGGACTACTGTGGCAGTCACAAAAATCTCAGCAGGGGTCGCAGACAACGTCTTGCCGAATATCGGGCACGTCACTTTCAACATGCGAGCACATCCAGGTAAGTTGGATTTCTGATTTACCATTATGTTACGTCCCATTATGTTACGTCCCCTCTTATTCAGCACCTCTTATCAAGACTCCTTCAATGCCTTGCGTGCAGAGACAAAGAGGCAGGAACTGCTGGACTACCTCAATATGGCAATGGCAAAAGGTAGGTGTGGTCTTGCCTCCTCTCCCTCCGTATTATGCCATAATGTTACCTTGTTATACTCGTGTACATTAGGCTAAATATGAATCTGCACTTGTTTCATCCTAAAACCATAGATGAGCGGAAGCCAGAACTGGTTTTGTGAATGTGATGCAGCGTCACCCTGACAGCTGCTTTCTGTCCCCCTCTTAAGGATAGCCACCAAGACACGACACAGAGGCCTCCATGTTAGGCTTGCAGTAGTTGCACGTTACATGCTTCCTCCTTGACAAACTTTGCGGGAAACACTCTGATTTGCAGCCAAAGTTATGCCTGGAGCAGCTCTGCACGTGACGGAGGCCTCGCATTTTGGGCCAGTGGGGAGCGTGTCTCCATCAAACGGCACTGAGTTTGAGATCATACAACAAGCTATTCAGGAGTATTGGCGGAAGGATGGGAAGGTTGGTGGGACGTGATTTAGTTTTTGTCAAAAGAGTGGTAAAGGGAGCAGCAAAACACAAATTAATAATTGTCTCATCCCACTTTCATTCCTGGCGGATCTCAACCCTCTTTTGAGATGTTGAAGCACTCTGTTTTGTGTTTGCACGTGCCTGGCAGCTGCCACACTTGAAGGCGTTGCACATATACAACAGACACACACCCTTGTTCTACGGGGCAAGATGTGGCACTATCTATGTTCTTTCACTCTTACCACCTTATTCCTCTCACTCGTGCAATTGGACAGGGTGTTGCGGTGGCCCCTTATCTCCTCTCAGGTGGCACCGACTCCAAGCACTTTGCTCACATGGCCAAGAAGATTTACAGATTTGCCCCGTACTCTGTGAATAAAACAGCCGGCGATCTGGGCACAATTCACAGTACTAACGAGCGAGTCAAGGCAAAGGACTTCACGCTTGCTATTTGTACTTACGCACGAATGATTGAATTGTTATCAAATCAGTGAGACTGTTATTGTTTACCAGAAGCATTGCAAGTATATTGTCCTTATAAATGGGCGTATTTGCCAGCCAAGTCTTCTTTGACTAAACATTTTTATTCACATCTGTTTTTCAACTGCAATGTTAACTTTTGTTTTGATTTGATTTGTTAGGTGTTAATAGAAAACCATGCAACATTTTGTGTGCACTTTCCTAATGATTAAAGAGCTTGCATGTAAACAGCACAGGTACACGGCTAAAGATCCCTCTAATCGGTGCTTTAAATCAGGGATCGGTCATTCGAAAGAGCATGGGCTGTCTCAAACCGCTCATGATATCTATCTTGTCTGAGGCTCCGTATCGGGTTAGGCCTGCAACCCTCTTGTTCCCCTTGATTTTTTCATTTCATGTTTTGGCTACGAAGTTACTCATCATTTCTGAACCTTGGTCTGATCACCTTTTTATGAACGAGGATTTACTGACGGTCCCCCTTTGTAAACCCTTTATCGTCAGTCTGACCTTAATTGCTGTGTCAGTTCAACAACCAGCTTTGTGTGATCTCCTTCCTCACCATGACACTAGACTATACTCTCTTTTTAAAGGTCAGAGTACGTGAGTTTATGGATTTATTTGCGGCCGACCGAGATCAGTCAGGCTGAGCAGCAGCCGATCAGCCAAAGAACAATCTGGCTGAAATTCCCCCCCCCCCCATTGTAATCATTGCCTCTGCTGCTGCCGACTAAATCTATGAAACCCCTCTTTGCTCTGCTACATATGGTGCTGAAAATGCCATAAAAATGGGCAAGGCAATAACCAAGACTACATACAAGCTCGAAGCGGAGTTAATAGGATAAAATTTCAAGTGAAGACCAAAAGGAGGTGCTGTGATGAGTTCGGAAAAAAAAGGCATGCCTAATATATGGTTATTAGGATATTTTAAACGCAAGCACATGAAGAAGAAATACCAGCATGGAAAACCATACCACTGTGTGAACAGGGCGGAATTCCGGAATTTGAGTTCCAACCAAAAGTTTCTGGTGCCAAAACTGCACAGGGCTAAGGCTACTTGCCCCTCCATGGCACAATCCTTCTCGGTAGCGTTTCCTCGACTGGTAGTTGTGGACGACAGTGATGGCAGGGATGACTGCATATGTGGGTGGAGGTATGGACAATAAGAATGCAGTTTTTGTGTTACTTTCTAAGCAGCCGAGGTGGATCGGCAGGGATACTTTGATAGAGAACTACTCAATACAGACGAAAGGCCACCAAGCGAGCACCCCTTGTTATTTGTATTTTGCACAATTTAGGCGGCAACCCAATTGAATCACCTCCCAGTGCTGGTACCAACATTGCAACTACTGCAATAGCACAGCCTTTTCACAACAACACGAGCAAGCACGATCTGCACAGCTTGTAGTGCTCAAACAATGATACACGCGCACATACACACACACACTCTCTTAAAAGATCACAAGAAGTCACCTTGTTTGCAGGAGGGGGGCTGAGCTTTGTAAGGGAGTCACGACACGCACACGATGGTTCTCTGCCCATGCATCAAGTACAGCGGTGGTGTGAGGCACCCCACATGTTGGGCTGTCAGGTTCGAGGCCTAAGCTGACTCTGACGGAATCTTCGGCCTGTGAACAAGCAAAGCAGAGTGTGTCTGTTGCACTGTCAGGGTCGGGCGTAGACCCGTATAGTTGTAGAGTACGGTGGATACAACATTTCATAAGGCACACAGCATCGTATTATGCTCAAGCGTGATGCAATAGTTGTTGGCATGATGTCTAATAAATCTACAATTTCCAACATCCAGGCTCTGGATGTCAACCAAAAAATTTAGAATACTGGATACACAATTGTTTCTCAGGGACATGTAAACCAGCCCGTCAAAACACGCACCTGATCCACGGGAACGAATAGCCCGTAGTGCTTCCTGTACCCCACAGACACGTCTGAATGGTGGTGTGCCAGCTCGCCTGACGTGGCTTCCCTCCCAGGATCATGGAAGGTGCCCTGCTGTAGGGAGGCTTGGTGGTGGTGCTGGAAGAAGCTGGGCGGGCAGGTGTGGGAAGTATAGGAGGGGCTGCCACGGTTGCGCATTACGCTCGGCGAGCCAGGAATTGACAGAGCTGGTACTGTGGAGGCAGGTGGAGAGAAGATGGTGTATATAGTTTTGGCATTGACAATGATGAAGAAGAAACCAAGAATCTAGGGCAACGGTGTTAAGGGCAAGGGGGTTGTGGGGAGTGGCTTTGGCCTTTGGGCTGTGGCACAAAGCAAGATGCGGCAGATTGGGAAACCAAGTGGGGCGATGGTAGGTGAGTACGTTTTTTTGGCAAGTGAGTACTTGTTTGAAGCCTTCCCTTTACCCACACTCTTTCAATTCATTATAGGCTGTTTCAATGCAATGGGTGCAAGCAGCCTCATCTCAGTGTCCATCATCACACAATTAGTGATGGACTGATGTAAAAGGAATAATCACATAGTTACGAGGCAGTCATGATGACCTACAACCTGATGACTCGTTGCTGACCAAGTAGCTACTGAAAAGGTGATGACTCAGATTAAAAGACGAGAGAGCATAACTGCTGCTATGTGGGGAGAGAGGAATGGTTCGAAGGTGAAGGCCGCAGTCAGTACTGCTGTCAAGTGTGCCACTGCCCCCATCGTAGCCAATCCTCTGACTTAAATCTCTGTCTTAAAGAACAGAAAGATGGACTCCTTCCGTCTCCTCGAGACCATGAAAACTAAAACAAGGGAAGCAAGGCGCAAGAGCACGCACACCTTCCTTGCAAGCTGCAGGCTGAGATTGTAGATGTTGAGCTTGTGTCTGATGCGTACACGTACACATAAAGCCTGGTTGGAGCATGTCTCTGACGTAGACTCAACTTTGCTGACACAAACAGAGTTACGCAGATGAGACAAGGCACTTGTTTAGAGGAAGCTCACCTCCTGTGGTAGCAGGCCGGCCTGCTTGGCACATACGCAGCTGTGGTATCCTTCACTTTGATGGCAAAGGGCATAGCTAGCGTCCTGATCAGATAAAAAACACCGAGGCACCAAGGGTCGCTTCCTCACCTCCTGTGGTAGCAGGCCTGTGTGACAGTGATTGTCTGTAGTGCTCACTGCTGCGTAGATGGTCTTTTGCAGCACTGTCACCACAATCCACGCGCAGGTTGGTCGGCAGTGTTGGTGCGGAGGCAAGGAAGGTGGCGGCTGGGAGTTGGATGCGACTAGCTCTTGAGACGGGTGAATGGGGGTCAGCTGCAGGAGTGAGAAACGGTTGAAGTGTGTATGCAAGTGCGTGTGCATGTGTGTGTGTGTGCTGCGTGTGTGTACGCATCTCAATCTGTTGTTGGAAATACCTTAGGCAGGTTATGATTTTTGGAACATGTTTCAGGACAGTGCACACACATATTTTTGCGTAAGAAGCATGTAGTGTGGCACCTACAAACATGCACACACACACCTGCTGCCGTCTGTGCGGCAGTAGGCCTCCAAAACCTGCTCCCATCCTGTCGAGAGCTTTTAGCTGGGGATCCTGCTGGCCTAGAATGAGGCGGAGAGCCCTGCAAGGAAGAGAGGGGGGCCGACAGAGTCTCTGCTTTGGTTTCAAGGTTTTGAGGATTTCAAACAAGTGTGAGTTGCAGAAGAGAGGCTTGACATTTAACAAAGATATGGGCGAGTGACGGCTTGATACTTTTATATGGGCTATAGGCACCTACTTAAGCTCATGTGTAAAGGTTAATAAAGGTTGGTGGAACGTCTTTGGGAAGATTGCCTCAAGCATTCAAGTTTGACACGCTAGGGAGGTTAAAACAGTAAGCAATGCCCGCAGCCACCACAACCTCTTCCTCCTTTACTCACACTTGGCACAGCAGCGTGACTGTGGAGCAACACAAAAGCATTCAGTGTAAAGCATTCTGTTTCATGAGCAAGGTTGGCCAAGGTCTTTAACACAGAATCATTTCATTCACCACATCTGTAATCTCCTTTAATCTCAGATCACTATATCTCACTAGAACTCAAATCACTAGATAAAACTAGATCTAGTCTTTTAACACACTTGAGCCAAAGATTTTGTCGTAACCTCTGTAACCATTAAAATGGTCCAACTGCCTCTGTTTCATTCTACCCCTTCCAATGGAGCTCCACCTCGCAGGTCCCCTAATCCTTATTATACACACACACACACACACACACATACACACACACTTACCATCCCCTGTGCCTGGCCCAAAACCTCCGCACGCTCCGCATCTGCATGCACTGCGGTGCTGCTGGTGATGGTGGTGGCAATGGTGGGTTGTCGCCGAGCCTTTCTAGCCTCCTCCTCTTTTGCCGGATTAGGAATCCCAAACATCTTGGCATGCCAGGCAGAGGCCCGACTCGTCGGTCGTCGCTCATACTGTGTGTTTTGTAGCATTTGTGTACATGTGTTTGTCATGTGCGTTATGTGTGTATGTGTGTTGCATGTTGCATGTGATGTGCGTATTTGTTCTTCAGGTTTTGCACGAGCGCTTGTTGTGTGTGCTGTTTATGCATGCAGACCTTGCATAAAATTCATTGCAAGCTTTGTCTTATTTCTTATGACTGTGTACGTGTGTGTGGCTAGTGTATGGCGCATAGATGTGCTGAATTTATGAGCATAGAGTGTGGTGTATGAGTGTATGTGTATGAATGGCACCCAAGTGTGTATGGTGTGTGAAAGAGTGTGTGTGTGTGGCGTGCAAGTGTGTATGGCATATGAGTGTGTGTGGCTTATGAGTGTCAGATACATGATATAAGCAGCAGCCAGTCACACACATCTGACTGCACACCTTCTGTTGCCTGTGTGCTGCATACTGTTGACAGGACACAGGACACCATGTCGAGTGTGATTCCGTGATTCAATGCAATATGGTGCTGCTTTGGTGGAAAAAACTCTTCATAGATAATATACCGATATCAATGCAGGTAGCCTTACTCACCGTCAACACCGCTGGAATAAGAGAGGATGTCATTCGGACATTCTGATGAAATGTGCTCAACATGCTGTACGCTATAAGCTTCTCTTATGAGTGCCCAATGAGAGTGTCACAGCCAGATTTAGCTAACCCTGGAAGCTACGCCCAAAGCCACACCATTTTGCCAACCTACCGTCACTGCTTTGTTCATTGCTGAACTCTCACGACTACTACTGAAACCCTCATACAACATTGCTCATACATTTTACACAAGACGACACCTTCCTGCAAAGTCTTTGAATAGAATTTGTCATACCATTTTGTATTCTAGCACGTACCTGCTTCCATGATGTGTCTTGGCCCGACGGATTCATTGGACCTCACACATCACGACCTTTTGCCTGATCATCATCCAAATAAACTTACAAAGCCACAAAGCCTTCTGTCAATATTGCAAAGTGATAGCTCCTCCAATGATCACCCTCTGGTCAACGAAACAATAACCATAGCCACACACCAGCGCCTTCCCATCACCAGCACGATCCCCAACAAATTTTCCATACGGGCGGGGAAGGCCTGACCCTCCAACAGAGCTATCCGCCATCGCCTGCGCATTGAACCATCACTTTGATTTAGTAGAAATCACAGTGGTAATTGATTAACATCTTGATCAGCACACAAACGGGCAAATCACACACACTGCCGTGACATACAACATTTGTGGAGGACGTGGAGTAACTGCAAGAATAGCAAGATAATATATGTCGCTTTATTCCAGTTATACACGCTTGCAAACACATACACACATACACACATAACTACACACGCATAAGCACGCACGCCTGCACACATGCACATACAAACTCATAACCTCGCCCACAACGATCACGTCTACACACCTGGAAGTCTAGCTCTGTCAGCAAGGGCTTGTGTGGGGAAGCTCGGAGATGGAGGGCGCCCCTTTGGGGCGAGGTATGCACATTCTCAGGTACAGGGCCAGAATTCTGTGGTGGTGATGAGAGGGAGAACATGAAATACACTCTCACTTACAGGTCTAGAGGTGATAAAGGCAAAGTAAAGGATCATGAATGGCTGATGCA
>Ga0307968_1001853_pt1 | contig 17456 bp, 19 predicted proteins | sample OrgLakmetagen650_FD_201834 | JGI IMG/M metagenome (GOLD analysis project Ga0307968, IMG submission 201834) | Saline water microbial communities from Organic Lake, Antarctica - #650 | ecosystem: Environmental > Aquatic > Non-marine Saline and Alkaline > Saline | place: Antarctica: Organic Lake... | reverse complement strand
GGGCCGGGGGCCGGGGGCCGGGGGGGCGCCGCGGGCGGCGGCGGGGGGGGCTTCCATCTGGAGAGATTTTCATTCTGTTTGGTGCTTGCATGCTGTCATGCAAGATGCAAGCACTCAAGCCCAGCACTCGCTTCGAAGGGGGGCCTGGTCAAGTGATGGAGCCTCTTGCTGGGATGACTCACTCTTTCCCTTCCTGCTGGCTGACTTTTCCCTCTTCTTCCCATTCTCACAGTGTCATTCTCACTGTCATTTCCAAATTCACTGCAAATAACCCGGAACTACACTTATAATTTTACCGGGTAACCCGGAATCGCAGGGGCCGTCGTCCTTGCAAATTTCCGGGGTACCCAAACCAGCTTTGGGCTGCCCCTCCGGGGCAGCCCAAAATTTTGTTATTTATTCCGGGCCCCGGACGGGTTGTACTTCCCTGGTATATATACCTATGCAGAAATTCCTTACACGGTTCAGGCCAACCCTAAATATATGGTTGCCAATTAAATATCACGTAAGTCTTCCCTGTGAGAAATCTACCATGATGTAGCAAAGCATCTCAGGACCCTTATATTATACACACCTTGCACTCCTGCCAACTCATATTTAGCTGGGAAGGGCCCAGACAGATGTGGAGACAATCCCAACCCCTTAACTAACTGCCTAGTGCCGCAGCAACCAAAGATGTTGTTCAATCATTACAATGCTTATAACGTATTAAACGGCTTACCAGGGGTGGCAGCATGTAGAAAATGCGTGTTGTAAAAGCAATTGATGATGGCGAAGTTCATGCCCAAAAGCATTCACTACTTGAAAAGTCAATGGCATGCTTCCCTGCTATTCTCTTTAACACGCAGGCTTTTTGCCCATCAAACAGGCACATGCAAGGAGTCTCTGGGGCAGATGTTCAAAAGTATTTTGCTTTAAACAACTGTACCTGAATCAAAAATGGTGATGCGGTTTAAACCAAAGCTTACACTTGTGTACTCATGCCACCTTTTTGCACAAAACTAGACCCCTGACATTGTCCCAGGACCCCAGTTCCACTTACTGAAATGCAGAGTTCATACATCTATTACGTTTTTTGCTAGCTCAAAGTGCATTCTAGGACCCTTAGAACTTTGCACTGACCTAGGTAGGGAAATACACATTTGGAAAAGGCACATTTAGAGTGCGGACTGACACAGCGCGTAATGTATCAAGGAGTACTCATTCAGGGTTTCAGGTTGCCCACAGCGGTTGCAGGTGCAGTGAACTTGCAGAAGACCTTAGAAAAGGCGTCGCAAACGCACCTTGTCATAGCGGTCAGCCAAGGCCTTCAGCTCCTTCACCACCTTGTCATTTGAACTAGAGTGGCTTTGGAAGTTCTGCAGCACAAGCCCAGCTGTCCAGGCCTTCTTACTCAGGTTCAAAAGCATCTGCTCTTCAAGCTCGTTCTTCCTGCATACACAAGTGTGTGGGGGTGTGAGTGTGTGGGTATGTAAGGGTGTGTGGGTGTGTGGGGATATGGGGGTGGGGGGGTTGTGGGGGTGTGGGCAAGGTTTGCATCAATGAGACACCATGGCATCAAGGGACTTTTGTGAAGGCTTCCCTTTTCTGTTAGCAACAAACAGAGGCAAGTGCTGTTCCTCTCTCAGTTCACGGCATGCATAATCAACCAAGTTCAGAACAACTGCCTTGAGGAAGTTGGCGACACCGGCATAATCATTCTAGATACCTGAAATTAATAGCGATGGAGTAGTAGTGCCTGTTCAGGCCGTGGATGAGGGCTTGGATGGAGGGTTTGTTGAGGTGCCCTAAATTGCTGGTTGTCTGGCGAGGCTCCTGGCCCAGCATCATTGTCTGAGGGCTGATCAGGCGAAAGGCATCGATGACAACCTAAAGCGCAGCGATGCATGCCAATTTTGTGCCTGACAGTTGTGTGGGTGTATGTGTGTGTACGTGTGTGTATGTTGTGTGTGTTGTGTGTGTTGTGTGTGTGTGTGTTGTGTGTGTGTGTGCACACATGTTTGTTAGTGTCTGTTTTCCAGCACGTATATGTGTGCGTGCGTTTGTGCATGCGTGCGCTGCGCTGCATCTATTGTGCAAGAGTGCAGGCCGGGATGCTTAAACGTGTGCGTGTGTGCAGGAATATGGAGCAGCGAGTTGACTTTGTGAAGCCCAACCACTTGCAAAGTTTGCAAGCTTGCTTACCTTGCCCTTGACACTCTGAACGGGATCAATGACCACTGAGACAGCGCGTTGGTTTAAGGCTTCAAAGGACTGTGGAGCAAATAGAGAGAATTTAAGATTGGATTACAAACATTTTTGATAGCAACTAAATGCACACCCAATTGACTTGTAAATGTTGGCGCACCTGCTGGGTATTGATGTCAACCCCTGAAAGCCAGCATCCAAATCCTGGATGGCTATGATACCAGCCAACAACCATCTCTGGCCTGTGCGTTTGTGTGTATGTGCGCGTATGTGTGCATGTTAGCGTATTTGCATGAGTTTGTGTGTACGTGTGTGAGTGTGTGCGTGAAAGTGTGCATTTATGTGCGCATGCATGCCGGTTGGCATGAGCATGCGTGCTCATGCACGTCAGAGCGGAACGGAGAGTGTGAAAGCTTGTGCATGAGGCCTTACAAGCAGGGCAGGATCAACCTTGTGTGAAAAGCTCCACTTACACATACATACATATACACCTTCAAACACCACGGTATTCAATGTTTTTCACGTGCCTGCCAGTCTGTTTGAGCATGTCCAACATCTTCGTCTGGAACACAGGATCCACTGCTTCCACACTGACTCCTGTGCCTGACTGAGGCATGGCAAACACGTCCACAACCCGCACAGTGTAGTCATCCACAAACTCCCCCAGCATGAGGCCCATGACTTCCATAGGCACACCGGCTCTTCCTGCACGTGCGTTGGCACCCGTTTGTTGCTAACGAAGCCGTACGAAGTGCTCAGTGCGCTCATTGTTCATTCACGTCAATTGGCCTCAGTACACAAGGAGCAGCGCCTGAGTGGCATTAAGTACATTGTCAACCTTACCGTGTTTCAGCATTTTGATCAGGGCTAGTGAGCTGATGTAAATCTGTTCTCCGCTGTCTGGGGTCGGCGCGTCTGTGGGTGGTCCCCCCATGCCCCCCATCATCCTTTGCATGCGCTCCATGGAAGCCTAGCTGGAACAATCACACCTGCACACAGGTGCGAGGGCATTAGAATGCACACGTCTAGGGGGGTCCACGCATACCACCAAGACTTGCTCGTGACAAACTGACAAGAGGACAGGTGCTTGCCTTAAGGAGAAGTGAATGGAAGGAAGAATTCGAGGCTGAGCGACTCCAAGAAGGAGAAGATTTACTCTCAATATTAATTATTTATAAAGATGCCCAAGCAAGACTAAAATTCCCGCACATGGACGTAGAATTCCCGCACAGTGAGAATGCAGCCAGGGGGCCTGCTCCCAAGGTAGGCCCCCTCCCTGCGCCATGCCCCCGAACGCTTTTGTATCAAGGATTTATCCGACCTGCTGCACGAAAGATAGAATCCTTCCCGGTCAATGTGCCACCCGCGCTGTCCGAGAGCAATGCCTTCCACTGTTCGTGCGCAGGCTCCCAAACCCGCCAAGGCCCCTAAGGCGCAGCCTCTGGCGGACAAGACGAACGCCGCCTTGCCTGTGAAGCAGCAGCGTGCCATCGAGGACATCTACCAGGTTTGACCAGGGCCTCTTCTCCCTCAAAACCGGGAGGGGCTTCAACACAAATGTAGTTGCACTTACGTACGTATGCACACATACCTTGTTGTGTCGTGGAGGGGGGCACCCAGCTGCCTTTGTGAGGGAGCGTTTGCCACCCTTTGACCAAGCCCAAGCCCTGCAGGACCAATCGCCCTCGTTTTGTTTCCTCCTTGGATTACCTGTGCAGAAGAAGAGCCAGTTGGAGCATATCCTTCTCCGGCCAGACACATACATAGGCAGCACAGAGAAGCAGCAGCAGCAGCTGTGGGTGCATGATGGGGATCGGATGGTGCTCCAGAACACCAGCTATGTACCCGGCCTGTACAAAATCTTTGACGAGATTCTTGTCAACGCGGCTGATAACAAGGTCAGAGACCCCTCCATGGACACTGTGCGCGTCACAATTGATGAGGTAAGGAGGGGTTGACCTAGCCTCATCTGAGTGCATTTACAATAGTAACAATGGAGCGGCAGGATTTTGTTTGCTTATAACCTGAGAATTTAAGCCAAAATGACGAGCTGATGCAGCTGAAATCCATCCGTCTTGACCACTTCCTTTTGCAGGTGAACAGCAGCATCACCATTTGGAACAACGGCCACGGAGTGCCTGTGGACATTCACAAGGAGGAGAAGGTGTACGTGCCTGAGCTGATCTTCGGCCACTTGCTGACCAGCTCAAACTATGATGACGACGAGAAGAAAGTGAGAACAGGAATCAGAAGGGCTGGTGTGTGCGGTCAATGTGTTCTGGCACGTCACGCAGAAAGTCCAGTCAGTTTCACTGCGTTTTCCAATTGCCACTTTCTGCTCTGCAGATCACGGGTGGGCGCAATGGCTACGGTGCCAAGCTTGCCAACATATTCTCAACAGAGTTTGTCATTGAAACCTGTGATGGCCAACGCCAGAAGCGCTACCGCCAAGTAAGTTGGCTCTTCAAACATGCTAGTGAGTTTCACATGTGTGTTAGGCACACTTTCCACCTCTCACGCACCTGCTACTTGTTGCAGCAATTCGGCACCTGTTATTGCAATGTTTGAATAATTGTGAGCTGTATGCTGTGCCTCTCTGCATTATCTGGTCTTAGGTGTTTCGCCGGAACATGATGGAGAAGGATGCACCTAAGATCACTGCATGCAAGGCGAGCGAGGACTGGACGTCTGTGACCTTCAAGCCAGATCTCAGCAAGTTTGGCATGACTGCACTGGAAGCAGATACGGTCTCTCTCATGCGCAAGCGTGTGTACGATCTGGCAGGTGTTCTGGGCCGAACCTGCAAGGTATGGGCAGTGGGTGCGTTTGTTTGCTGCCAGTGTGAGTTGTATCCGTCTCCAAAAGTTGACTGGCTGCCAGAGAGGGGGAAGGGGTCTGCGTTGCACTGTTTGTCCCGTCCTGGTCTTCTTTGCCTATCAGGCAGCTGCCCTCAACAGGCTGGAGTTCAGGCCCTTGCACACCGCACAGCAGGTGCAAATGTGCTCATGTTCTGTGTCAATCAGCACGTAGTTTTGCTCCTTTTCAGGTGTACCTAAACAACCAGCGTCTAAACATCAAGTCCTTCTCAGAGTACATTGACTTGTACCTGGGGCCCAAAGAGTCTGGGCCTGCACGCTTCTACGAGCGCATCAGTGATCGCTGGGAGCTGTGTGTCAGCGCTACAGATGGCCAGTTCAATCAGGTGGGGGTCGATGGTGCCTTGGCGAATTAAAGGGTTGCCAGCAACTGCAGGTCGTGATGACGGCTTCTCCCCTGCATCTTAGCCTTTCTATGGGGTCTATGTCACTCTGCACTAGTTAACTCCTATAAATTTCGATGGGTTCCACACCTTTTTGCAATGTCATGCTCATAGCAATTTCCATCCCTGCCTACCATTTGCAGGTCAGCTTTGTCAACTCCATCTGCACAGTAAAGGGCGGCACACACGTCAACTACATTGTGGACCAAATCACCAAGTGCGTCAACAAGCGACTTCCTGCTTTGACTGGTCCTACTTGATGTTATTCTTGCTTTTGACGTTCATTCTGTAGCTAGCTGCGCATGCACCAGTAGCAGCGCCATGACCATGCCTCAAACTCCCAATTCGATCCAGGGCACTGACTGAAAAGATCAACAAGAAGAACAAGCACGCAAATGTCAAGCCTTTCATGGTGAAGAACCACCTGTGGGTGTTTCTCAGCTGCAACATTGAAAACCCGGCCTTTGATTCGCAGGTTAGTGTGTTACTGGCTTTATGTTGCCTTGCAACTTGCCTGATTTTTATGAGTCTGTGCAAAAGCTAGTTCATTAAAAAATTTTAAGCGGCGGCAGTCGCATTAAGGAAGCTCTGTGCACCATGCCTGCATCTTACTTGACAAGCGCGCCTTAATCTGCACACACACAACATCATGTTCTGGATTTGGCTGGATTGCAGACCAAAGAAAATTTGACGCTAAGGGCAAGCAGCTTTGGATCCAAGTGTGAGCTGCCCCAGCCCTTCATCGACAAAGTTGCCAAGTGCGGTGTCGTGGACAGCATCTTACAGGTCAGAAGAGTGCCATTTAAGCTCATTGTGTAAGAAAGGGAGGCTAGTGCAGGGTTAACCTGTGCAGCTGCTCTTGGCACAGCGCACACACGACATTCTCCCTTGGGATGCCCCACTAAATCTGGTTTTACCAACTGCTCCTTCGTTCATGTTCGTCCCTGCAGTTTGCGACCTTCAAAAACAGCAAGGAGCTTAAGAAGTCAGACGGCGCCAAAAAGTCGAGAATCACAGGTATGTGTGTGCATGTCGACACGTGGGTGCCCCCTGTTGGTTGCAAACCAATCCAACCCTGAACAGTGTTTTATTCTGCGATCTTTCCTCAGGCATTCCAAAGCTGGACGATGCTAATGATGCTGGAGGGCGCAGCTCCAACAACTGTACGCTCATCCTGACAGAGGGAGACTCTGCCAAAACTTTGGCTATCAGTGGGCTCAGTGTCATTGGCCGCGACCACTATGGTGTGTTTCCTTTGAGGTACGTCCCCCCATCTGTTTAAATGGCTCAGATTTGGTGTCAAGACCTGCGGTGCCTCTCCCTTTCTAGCAAAGATTTAATAGGCACATAGGGTTGGCCAGAAGCGTATATATACGGTGTATGTACGGTATATTTGGCACGGAAAACTCCAAATATACGGTCATATACGGTGTTAATATATGGTTCTGGCCAACCCTACTTATACATGATACATGATGTATATGTAAGTGAAGCAGTTTGAGATGCTCGTGGTTGCAGCTGGAATGGACTCCTCCGTTGTCTGTGTAATGCTTTTTCAGGGGCAAGCTGCTGAATGTGCGGGATGCAAACATGGCCCAGATCGGAGCTAATGCCGAGATTCAGAACTTGAAGCAGATTCTGGGCTTGCAGCACGGCAAGGTGGGTTGGGGTAAATATGCTACTGGAATGGCTTAGATGCTAGAGAGTGCCAGGTGGTGGTCTTGGGTTCAAACCATTGCTCCCATACTTGATTTGGCCCATGCATCGCCTGCAAAACTATCTAAGCCTGTGCTGTGAAAATAGGGGTTAAGGGGTTTTAAAGGTTAGCCACAATCCTAAACCCTAAGGGGCCCGCAATGACTTGCTGCAGGTGTACGACGACGCCAAGTCACTGCGCTATGGACACCTGATGATCATGACGGACCAGGACCATGACGGCTCCCACATCAAGGGCCTCATCATGAACTTCCTCCACACCTTTTACCCATCTTTGCTCAAGCTGCCAGGCTTCCTACTGGAGTTCATCACACCTATTGTGAAGGTACGAGGGATATGGTTTTGTTCCTTGCCTAGCTGTGGCATATGCCTTCCTTATCTTGCTCAAACCTTGAAGCGTTGGATGACTGTACCGAGCGCCCGTTTACCAACAACACAGGCGACCAAGAAAAAGCAGCGCGTGGTGTTTTACACCATGCCTGAGTACGAGGCTTGGAAGGAGAGCTTGGGGGGCAACACGTCAGGCTGGAACATCAAGTACTACAAGGTATTTCTCAGTCTGGACCTGAACTTAAGGTGGTCTTAGTAGTCACTGCAAGTGGCGAACGCTGGCAAGAGGGTGTGCATGTAATTCTCCTGTCTGCACAGGCTCATTGCAACTTCTTTATGCCTGGATTATAAATGAAACATGTGGCTTTCAAGTTCATATGACTCGTTCCATGCGACCTCCGCTGAGTACCTTGCAGAATCCACCTCCATATCTATGCTTCCTGTTTACCCAGGGTCTGGGAACCTCAACGCGGGAGGAGGCCCGAGAGTACTTTGCTGCGCTCAACCAGCACCGCAAACGCTTTGTCTGGGGGGGTGAGTGCTTTGAGTAAGGAGAACGTTGGTGCACAGAGTGCCCTTTCCGTGGCTGTCCCTTGCTATCCACATTGGTATGGTTTTGAAGAGCGGCTACAGGCGCAGGTGTTGTTGCTGAAGCACTTCTGTTGCCTGCTGTGTGTGTGCAGGTCCTCAGGACGACACGAGCATTGAAATGGCGTTCAGCAAGAAAAAAATTGAGGAGCGCAAAGGGTGGCTGAGCTCCTACTGCCCTGGCACATTTCTGGACAACAGCGGGAGTACCATTGGATACACCGACTTCGTCAACAAGGTAAATTGCTGGGTAGCAGAAAGCTTGTGACCACACAGAAGGTCTTTCTCATGGGATGCTGGGTGTGCAAAATTGCCCTATAGCCTCCTTGAGCTTCAAACTTGGACCAATGGCATATCAAAATGCCACTGAATGTCAAAAGAATGCCTAAGCCCACACTTTGAAAGGTCATATCACTCGTCATACCTGTACACCTTTGCCCCTCAGGAGCTGATCCTCTTCTCCCGAGCCGATTTGGAGCGCTCCATTCCCTCCATGGTGGATGGTCTCAAGCCAGGCCAGCGTAAAATCATCTTTGCATCCTTCAAGCGCAACCTCAGCAGGGATATTAAGGTGAAAGAGTGAGGTAGATTAGGCAATCCTCAGTGCCTTCCTGTGCCATTTACACGATGCATTAATCAACCCTTGATCAATTTACGGGCTACCTGTTTTTCCTCTTTTGAGCTGTACCTTGAAACTTTGGCTGCTATTGCCCCATTCAGCACTTCCTTTTCGACCTTTGTATGCAGGTTGCACAGCTGGCAGGCTACGTGTCTGAGCACTCTGCGTACCACCATGGAGAGCAGTCCCTGACGTCCACCATAGTGGGCCTGGCACAGGACTTTGTGGGCTCAAACAACATCAACATGCTGGTGCCGTCTGGTCAATTTGGTACCCGGCTGCAGGTATTTGCTCTTTTCCTGTCTTTCATTGCTGCTAGGAAAGAATGGCTTGTGCTGTTACTTGGGAATGGTGGTGCACCGATCTGGACCTGCTGTTGTTTTTTTGCCTGAGCTGCATTGTCTCCATAGGCTCTGATTGACACATCTTTCTAAGTGAATGCACTCGCTGATCCCCTCATGCTCCAAGTTGATCTCTTTGCCACACAGGGAGGCAAGGACGCCGCTAGTGCCCGTTACATCTACACCCGCCTGGCCCCACTCACTCGCCACCTATTCAACGAAGCTGACGACCGGCTGCTCAATTACCTTAATGAAGAGGGGCAGAGCATTGAGCCATTCTGGTGAGTTTTGCGTGTTTGTGTGTACAATTCTATAGGGCCATACGCGTCTCAGTTTGCAAATTGAAGATAGGCCGCAGCTTTTCATGGTCGTTTGCTTGCAATGACTGGCTGAATGCACATAGGGTATGACATTTTGCGCACCTGTTTGCAGGTACATGCCTATCATTCCCACGGTGCTCATCAACGGTGCAGAGGGCATTGGCACCGGCTGGTCTACATCCATTCCTAACTACAACCCCCATGATATTGTAAACAACATCAAGCGCCTCATGAATGACGAGGAGCAGGTGTGTTGCTAATCTGAGCGTTGATCGGTTTGTTTGTGAAAAGTACTCCACGGGAGTATCAGTATGTAAGGGGAGACAGAGACAGAGAGACAGAGAGAGAGAGAGAGAGAGAGAGAGAGAGAGAGAGAGAGAGAGAGAGAAAGAGAGAGAGAGAGATCAGTCATTCAGTTTGCAATCACAAATCCCTCTGCAGCAGCTGCTTCGTGTTAATTAGTCTGCAAATGTTTTTGTCTGCAGGAGCCCATGCATCCCTGGTACAGAGGCTTCCATGGCAAGATAGAGCAGGTGGCCAGCAAGGGAGCTTCACGCTCCTACATGTGCACGGGTACTATCAGCCAGGTGTGTTTTGTGTCACCCTATTGGCAGTGCATGATATCCGTGTTTTGAGGTGGACAACCGCAAGGTGGTTGATCCTGCTATGACTGGACAGGGAAATTACAATTGCACGTTTTACATTTCTTTCCTCGCAGTTGGGAGAGAACAACCTTGAGATCACTGAGCTGCCTGTTCGAAAGTGGACACAAGACTACAAGGAATTTCTGGAGGGCATGGTCAAGCCTGACAACAAGGACGAGGTGCGCACGTGGATGTTATGTTGATTTGCTTAACCAAAATTATTGAGTACTCACTTTGTTGATTGTGACAAATAAACATGCGTAAATTTCTTTTTCTTCTTTGGTCTCGCTTCTTCTCAAGGGCTCTGTGACCGTAACAATCTGCACAAGAAATAGCAGCCCTCTTTCATATATATTTGTGTGCAGGCTCCATCACTGGTTGAATACAAGGAGTACCACACCGATGTGTCCGTGCGTTTCCAGCTGGAGTTAACGTCAGAGAAGATGGCTGAGTGGCAAGCGGCAGGCTTGGACTCAAAGCTCAAGCTCACAACAAAGTTTGCTACAAGTGCGTGCCATGCTATAACAGAGTAGCATCTCGTTGCCAACATGTTTGGACTGCTTTTGGCGTGCTGTCAATTTTACGTGACCTGCCAGGACCGTGCACATCGGTTAATGTCTGGCGTGGCAGGATGGTAAAGCCTCACTTAACCATGTGCCCATCTGTCGAGACCATGGGACAATGGAAATTACCTGCGTGCAGGCAATATGATGCTGTTTGACAAGGATGGCCTCATCAAGCACTACGCCACACCTGAGCAAGTGGTGGAGGAGTTTTTCGGGCTCCGTCTGCACTACTATGAGCTTAGGCGACAGGCTCTACTCAAGGTGATTGTGTGTACGTGCATGCCTACTAAGCCTGCTACCTTTTGAGGCTTGATGGCATCGGCCTTCGTCAAACACGTTTTCTCAGACAATGGTTTGTGGTACTTGAAGCAGCACCTTCCTTCTTTTCAAGCCTTTCTTCTCAATTGCTTCCCTACCACAACTACAAAGCTTGACGCTGCTGCCCTACATCTTGTCCGTGCACCCACTCAGGCGGCAGAGGGTGAGCTGCTGCGCCTGAGCAACCGCGTACGTTTCATCAAAGGCGTGATCTCTGGGAGCCTGCGTGTGAACAACCGCAAAAAGTCAGAGGTGGAGGCAGACCTTGAGGCCCAGCAATTTGACCGCCTACCGAGCAAAGCAAAGGTGAAATGGGCCTGTTGACAGAAGTAGCTTCACTGCTCAAGGTGCCCTGCTGTCAGTTCTGGTCCCTTTGTAGCTATCGTGGTTGTGAAGGTTGCAACCTAATAGGTTGGCATTCCTTGTATGCCAGATATTTGCTCCAGGCTTGTGTGGAAGGTGTTTGCACTAAGTGCTCGCTCTCACATTATACGTTTTTGTAAGAATGGTTCCCTGCAGGCTGCCAAGGCCGCAGTTGCTGAGGATGGAGAGGAGGACAGTGGAGAGGGAGCCCATGCTGTGAACGCCAGCTTCGACTACCTGCTCTCTATGGCCATTTACAGCCTGACCTGGGAAAAGGTGCAGGCTCTGGAGGAGGAAGCAAACTTGCAGGTGAGCCCCGCTGCCGCAAAATTGTACCACAGCCTGTTTCCTGGTTGTGGTGACAGCACGTTATTGCTAGCTTGCATTGCGGCATTCTGAGATCAGGATACTGGTTCTATCTAGCTTCCTTCAAAATTGCATCGTTATCTTGGTTGGCCTGTGCATTCCAGGCAGGTGCAGTGGCACACTTAGCAGGGACTACAGGGAAAGCCATGTGGCACGCAGACCTGGACAGCTTTCTTGAGGTGCGATCTGTGTATTGCCTTGCAATTTGTTTGCCTCTCCAGCTGGTGAACTCGTTTGGCTATATTCAGCCTGTGAAATAATGCCATAGGGAGTGAACAATCAAAGTGATCCAACTTGGTCCAGGACCCTGTACCAACATGCCATGATGTAGGAGTATGACAGCTGGGAAGCAGCAGAGGTGCGCTCGGCCATGCACCTGATCAAGCAACAAAAGGGCGTGCCACAAAAGGGGACAAAGGTGAGCTGCCATGTCATTTAATCAACGACTCGCCCAGGGAGCTTGTACTCCACATGTACAAGAGATTGGTAGCAATTGATGTCAAACAAAGGTGATTTTCTAGGAATTTTATAGAACTAGCATTTGTGCCAGAGAAACTGAAGAGCTTACTTGCTGTTCAGGCTAAACCGAAGCCTGTGGCCAGTGCTAAGGGTCGAAGCAAGAAGAAGCTGGAGTCATCAGAAGAGGAGGAAGAGGACATCACTTCAGAGGAAAGTGATTCTGAAGAAGAGGACAACAGCTTTACCAAGGTGCGCCTGCGACACAAGGAGGTTTAGGAGCAGATGGTTGAGAACTCCCTCAGAGGCTTGATCTTTATTTCATTCGCCATTTGTTTTTATTGACAATCGAGAAGCAGGGCACGGCATAACCTCTCAGGTTTGTTGACTTGTGACTGTGCTCACTGAATATGGCACAGAGAGCTGTTGTCCACCTTCTGTGAGCTACCTGTGCCTGATGAATGGGTTGTTGTTTTGCACAATCATTACAAAAGATTCTTGTCAACTGCTTGTCCCTTTTCCATGGCGTTGTACAAAGGTGGTGTTGAGCTCAGACACGTGTTTATCTGTTGCACAAGGCAATTCCGGTGTGCCAACATGCAAAGTCATTAGGTTTTTTATGTGCAATGTTTGTATTTGAAGCAGAACAAACTAAGCAGATCCTGATTGGTAGAGTTGGAGAAAAGGTAAGGTTACGTCGCTATATCTGCCTCAAAGGGCATCTGAGCGGAAGCTTGGAAAAAGCCTGTAACCACACCTAGCTTAACAAAAGGGGAGACATCCATGAGAATCATGAAACAAAAGTATGAAAAGGGAAAAGTTGAAACAAAAACGTCTCTTTGCTAGAAGAAGTGCAAACAGAAGGTTGGAGAAAAGAGAGCAGTGTGTCACCCACCTTGAAGGCCTGAGCTGCTGCCAGTACCTTTTTCAAAGATGATTTTCGGAACTATTGCTTCTTGGAGACATCACAAATTGCGCCCAGCAGTATTACTTCTGCTGCTAGACACTGGTTTTGAGGTCTGGAAAATATACTTTGGTTTATGCACATACATACCTCTTTTTCCGCAGGCAAAGCCAGCACCACGCAACGCTCCCAATGCCAAGCCTGCTTCAGCAGCGGCTGCACCCAAACCTGCGGCGTCTAAGCCTGCTGAAAGGAAGGCTGTGGTAGCTCCTGCTCCTGCACCTAAGATGCCACCAGTTGCAAATGCTCCAGCAGAGCCTCTCAGTCTGGCAGCCCGCTTGGCAGGTTCGGTTACATGTTTGCACCGTATGCCTTATAGTGTGACTGTTGAGAAAGAGAGTGTGAGTTTTTTGGTCTCAGTACATGGGGATAGGAGACGCATTCAGACAGAACCAGCTAGCACGTCCCTGAGCTGGAATCAGGGCCGGGATGCCCATCATGGTCATTGTGCATACAGCACATTATTTGCCTTTTGCCTGCAGGCCGGTTTCAAAAACTGGGCATGCAGGGCCCATCCCATGCAGAAGCTGCTCCCTCAGCCTCCCAGGCCTCGGACCCCCCCCTGAGTAGCAGACCAAAGACATCTGCTGCTAGCAGCAAGGCCCCACAAAAGGCTGCTGCTCAAAGGATAGAGGCAGAGGATATGAGCATGCTAGAGGACTCAGAGGAGGAAAGGGAGGAGGAGAGCAAGGTGGCTGCACCAGTGCAGCAGCCCTCAGGGCTAAGCTTTGCTGAACGCAAGGTGCGTCCACTCTCCTGGAAAGGCACAGGTCTATCCCCATTCTAGGTACACGTCACAGGGAGCACAGCATTGCCTGTTCACAGCTTAGCAATGGTACTTGCTTGTTGTGTTTTATCAAGTTCTTTGCTGCGCGTCTGACGATGCAGGCTGCCGCAGCAAGCAAGGCTACAGCCAAGGCTCCTGCTGCAGCACCCAAGCGCAAGCCCGCCCCTGCCAAGGCTGCCAAGCAACAGAAGAAGGTCTTCTCTGACTCCGATGATGATGACGACGCTGATGGCATGACCTCACCTGGGGGCAGCACCGCTGATGAAGGCAGCGAGCACGAGGCTGGGCCCAGCAAGGATGTATATGAGATGGAGGCTTTCTCTCCAGCAGTAGCACCCAAGGTGGGTGGCAAGTTGTGATGTGTGCAGGGATGCAAGGCAAAAGCTCAGGACAGCGGTCGACATGTCAGGGAGATCCGTCCCTGAGGGCTCTAAATAAATAACGGACAAAAGCACACAGGCTCAGCTGCCACTAGAGAGTGCAAGGAGCTGGGTGGTGGGTGCTGGAGGCGCAGCAGAAAGTTGACCTATGACTCATACCAGTGCTTCTTTTCGATTTTGGAAAACCTTTGTTTCACGTCACGGCCAGATTTGGCCATTTTGAAAACCTTTGTTTCACGTCTTACACCCTTTCATGCCCAGCCCCCAATGTTCGTGCACGTGGTAAATCAAATGTTTCAGGCATGGCCCTACAACAAAAATAAAGCATGTACCAACACTGATACGTCCGTAAGCCTACTGTGCGCGTCTTTTGAGGCTTGCTGTTTGTCCGGCACGACACAGCGCTGAGCCGTGAGCTGTGCAGCTGCATCCTGGTAACCTTGCAACACACCCCTCTTGTCCTGAATCTCTTGCCATTTCAGTGCTGCGCGCTGATGCAGCTGGCTTGCCTCATGGAGTTTGATATTCTGCTTTGAAGCTTGCATGCTGCTACCTTGGTGCTGCAAATGCTGCAGCAGAGGTAGTACAGGTTGTCCTCCCCCAGACCTCCATCTTGCAACCACTTGCTGCGCGCAGGCTGATTCCTGTCCAGTGGCATGCCCTTCTGTGTGTACTTGGGAGGCCTTCTGCTCTAGCCATGCAGGCTGCATGGCTCTGGTCTAACCATGCTTTTTCCCCTCTTTATACCTTCCGTCACTCTCTCCCTGCTTGGTTCTCTTTCTTTCAGGCGAACCAACCATCTAAACAAAATATTAAAAATGTTGAAATTTCGAAATCTTAAGCTTAATTTTGGCCCTCGAAGGGCCCAAAGGCCTCGAAGTGCCCTTGGTCGGTTTTTGCCGGGAGACCCCCCGGGGCCCAAATCCTTGGTTTCACGTCTTTCCCCCACGCCCAATAGTAGGGTTTTCACGTTAAGACGTCATACGTCTCCAAAAAAGAAGCACTGACTCATACAGACATCATTTATTACATATCACCACGGTGCATGTAATTTTCATCGCTACATGAGGCCTAAGACCCACAGGTCCATGTTTGACGCCACGCCATTAGTATTGTCTGGTTTTGTATCCCGGCCTTCCAAGATTCCGACCTTTTTTATTTTTGGCACACTGGTAGATAAAGTCAAGGATGGCTGACTCCATACCACAAGATCAAGAAGCAGCAGCAACGCAGCAAGGAACAACGAGATGAAAAAGCAAGGGATGAACACAGGAGAAGAAGAAATATCAAGCTGAAGTGCTCTCCAATACTTACAACCGTTTCATGTGCTGGCCTTTGTAATCTGTGTGCAGGGCAAAAAGAAAAAAGTAGGGCCCTCGCCTGCAGCCATGAAACTTGCAGCCAAAACGGCTGCCTCTGGTGCTGCCGCCAAGCGTGCACCAGCTGCTGCCTCTGCCCCAAAAGCAGCATCCCATCCATCAGGTAAGCAGATGTATGCGCACGTCAGAAGTGTAGACTGGCACAATTAGGATTTGGGAGTCCCTGGGCTGTCACAGCCTCATGCAGTTTTTAGGTTTCCAGAATTGCCTACTTGGACGATTTATAAATGGTGTTTTGGCAGGGTAATCTTTTAATATAAAGTTGTAAAATCAGTTCTAGACGACACCATATACATCCTTTGAGAGGCAGCGTCTTGTTGGTATGCAGGTGAAGGTGGTAGAGGCGCTCAGCGCCCTTCCCGTGCGCGCCGTGCGCCTGCTGCTGTATCATACATTGAAGTCAAGGACTCGTCAGAAGAGGAGGAGGAGGACAGCGATGACAGTGGCTCTGAATTTAAGAGTGATGATGCTAGTGATTAGCGTGCTTATTTCTAGGCAGCAGGCTTTGACTACTAGTAACAAGAGCTGCCAATGCAGTAATTGTTGGCTATGTTTTGTTTGGGGAAGAGCCAGATGCTTGCCTCACTTATTTCTTTTTGGATCCTAGTATTCCACTTCTCAGGTACTATTTTTTATTATTATTAGGTGCTGATATGCAAGGCAGGTAATTGCTTTGCCCATGAAAGAATGTTGCGCCAAAAAATTTGTACTAGTACAAGATTTACAGTTTAAGCCATCAGGTGCATAAAAAGGCCTTCAGTCGAGAAGCCTGCTCAAATTTGTATATCATCAGCATCACACAGGTCACAGGTGGGGGAATTACTTTGGTATTATGTCGCTGTCTCAAAACGTAGGGTGTGAACATGAAGTCTGAAGCGGGCTGTGCTGCGAGTGACATCACAAGGCAGGATGAGAAACATGTAATTGGGAAGGATGAAAGGGCGAATGAGTGACCAGAGCCTTTTTGTAGGAAGAGCACACCATTGGTGATAAGTAGAGCGTTTGCTGTTGTGTTCACCCAAACGTGTGTCTGAATAAGGTGTCCAGTACTCCATGTGTCTCTCCCTGAAGTCTATGACAAAACGGCTGAGATCATTGGTCTCTCAATTCTGCAGCTTTGTTTGTGGATATACAATTGTGTCAGACCATCCATGGCAGTAAGGATATGGGCTGAACGGCATCATTAGATCGTGGGCCAAGCTGCATTGTCAGCATGTATGAGTTTTCATTATTTTGCTTTTGGATTCGGTCAAAGAATTGTACAGCCGCATTGCAGCGCAAAATTACCTGAAATGTTGGGGTTCCAACTCACACTCGCGCACTCGTGCATGACACACCAAGATGGCGTAGTGTCTCTGACCCCCAACATCCTTTCAACACTGCCAACAGCCCTTTCTGCTGGGCGCTGTCCATCTCTTTGGCCTTGCCTTGTTGTTAGTAAGGAGTGGCCCAAATCTATTCGCATACATACTAGTAGTAATTGCGTGGATCTTGAGAAGCCATATGTACGCGCGCGTGAAACCTGTTGGCAAGGTTAGGTAAGGTAAGGTAAGGTTACATCACTATGTATGCCTCAAAGGGCATCTCAGCGGAAGTTTGGAAAAAGCCTGAAACTACACCTGGCTAAACAAAAGAAACAGAAGCTAGAGGGCACAAGAAACAGATGCATGTAGTAGAGAAAAGTGTATAGAGAAAGAGAACGTTTGTTTTGAAGAAGCGGGAAGAGAAAGCATCAAGGAGAACGAGAAAAATCTGTTGATATGTCTCAGGATGTGTGCATAAGAAGCCTCAGTCAGAAACAGGAAACAAGAGGCTGAGAGAGCCTCACAAAACCAGGAGTGCCAAGAGAACAAGTGCAGCGGAGCAGAAGAGA
>Ga0307968_1001852_pt1 | contig 17457 bp, 19 predicted proteins | sample OrgLakmetagen650_FD_201834 | JGI IMG/M metagenome (GOLD analysis project Ga0307968, IMG submission 201834) | Saline water microbial communities from Organic Lake, Antarctica - #650 | ecosystem: Environmental > Aquatic > Non-marine Saline and Alkaline > Saline | place: Antarctica: Organic Lake... | reverse complement strand
TGTGTGTGTGTGTGGGTGTGTGTGTGTGTTTGTGTGTGTGTGTGTGTGTGTGTGTGTGTGTGTGTGTGTGTGTGTGTGTGTGTGTGTGTGTGTGTGTGCGCGCGTGTGTGCACACGCATGTGCGTAAATCCACTAGTGTTCACACTTGGATTACACACTTCAACTGTTCTCAGTTGATGACACAAGAGTGCACACACACCTCATCATCCACCATGTACAGGCCTGTGATTTCGCCCATCTCGGAGCTGGCCTGGAACAAGCTGGGGTTGTCAAAGATGATTTTGGCTGAGCCACTGGTGCCTGTGCGGCTCCGCAGGAGCTGCACGTCTGGCACGTTGGACTCCGTCACGCCTCTGAAGAATTGCATAGACGCGGCTTCGCAGGCCACGCTTCTGTGTAATTTCGTGAATCGTGGTGCATTTTATTCTGAGAAGGAGAAATAGGGTCGGAGATAGATGCCAGAAAGCATGGGAGTTCGCTTGCGAACAGTCTCTTGCTCCTGACCACACCCATCTCACCTGCTGCGAGGGGCCAATGAAACTCCCCCTTGTCGTCGCAGGGGGGCAGCCGAGCTGCCTGCGGCCCGGCGCTGCACAGCTCCTGCACAGTGTGTGGTGAATTCAGGGGGTAATAGGAAAACATCTTCTTCCAGGACTGACAAGCTTCGATAGACATGTATAGCGCAGGTGGTGCCACTGACCGATGTTGGTAGCGCGTGAAGCAAGCATGTTCTAATGTTCGTGGGTTATTGGTTTCTTGACGATATAATTATCGAAATTAATCAACAGTCAATCAACAGCCACAAACTCCACCAGAGCTTCACAAAATTACATCGCGTTTGTATTTCGCGTTAGCGTAACTATGCATGTATCCATTACTTTTTTGACTAGGGTGAGCGCGCTGGTAGTCTACGCGACTAGAAGTAGTGCACACGCTGATATAACCAAGATTAGTCTCTCTGGAAAATAAATGGAAACGTAAAGGGAAAGCTAAGAGCAAAAAACTGTTGAGAACATTTACTCAGAAGGAATGGGAAGTTTAAAAGCGTGCTGTACGGAGCTTGGAGATGCAACTTTTCTTCTAATTTAAATGCCATGAAACAAAACCTTTGAACCATTTGTCTGTGGAGTGACTTGGGCAGTACGTCAGAACTCCAAGAGGTCGTAAGAAATATGAATGGTTCTACACCTAAGCATCAAGTTACCGTACAGTGTGGGAGCATTACGGAGCGTAAGCATGGCATAGAACATCTGAACTTGCTATACTTCCTCCTTACTTCACGATGGAAAATCGGATTTAGGTAAAGTGAACAGCTGAGACCAGCCGTTCTGGTCGAAGGTCATTCCCCACCTTTGCAACTTTTGCGCAGAGCAGTCCATGAATTAGAGTAACTTAATTAACAGAAGCAAAGAACACAGATAACGTAAAACACAACAGCCGGCCGGCATGGGTTAGCAAAGGATGTTGTATTGCACTCTGCACCGTCCAACGAATGCAAAGCCGCACAAAATACCACCTGGAAAACAAAAGGAGGGACGGTATGTTTAATGGAGCTCAAATGGTATGGTTGGGAGCATTGTAACCATTTCTGTTGATTTGTTGGTAAATTGGTCAGGAAGACAAACAAATCATTTTTTTCCAAGGCAGAAGAAGATGGATGTGTTTTGCCTCACACACTGAAATCCACCTGCAATTGAGAACACAATCATACGGAGATATCAAACTTGCTGAACTGGTGTCTGTTGATAAGGATCAAATTACTATGAAGTTAAAACGATTTGCAAGAAAAACACTCAAGCTTCAACATGAACGTTTATTATTTTTGATGCCTATTTACGCATGCGTGCGTTGCAAACAATCCCAAAGAAAAAGCGGCGTTTACCCCAATTGCCGTAAAGGATCACTATTGGACAATTGAAATTCCGTTTCGAAACTTCTCCTTGATCTTCTCTGATAAATTGAGGGAAATTTGTGCCCTTAATAGGAATCTAGAAATCTAGGAATCTAGGAATGAATTCCTATTAGAAGGGATGACCACAATATATTTCTTGTACTAACGATCAACTTTCAATGCTACCTAGGAGAAACGTTGGTGCCTACCTATGCCAGCAGTCAACTGACCGTGCACTTTCATCCTGCACTGAACACCTCTCGGGCTTTGCTACTTCTGCTGCTCCTACTGCTACTGCTACTGCTATGATGCTCTACTTGCTCTTGCTAGACATAAACCCTTAACTGCGCCTAAAACTTCTTCTCACTGCTCCTGATGCTGCTGCGACTGCTCTCATGCTCTGCTTGCTCTGTAAATACCTCTTGCCGCAAGCAATTGGATCTTGCTTAACTGTCCCTAATGCTAATCCTTGCTGCTCCTAATGCTTTTGCTGCCCACATGCTGCTGCTGCTGCTGCTGCTGCTGCTGCTGTCGCTGCTGCAATGCTCTACTGCTACCTCTTGTCGCAGACAAGCCTGCTGAACGGCTATAACTCAAAACTTACATGGCTGTGTGGCCTATGATGCACGCTGTTGCTATAGCTGGGAGTGGCCAAAATATCTGATGACAGCTACTCAAACAAGTTTTTCTGCAATACTGCTACTGCATTTTTGCCGGCTGCTTGGCCTGAAGCGCACGTTGCTGTTGATGTGGTTGCAGAGAGCAGATGCTGATAAATGTTTGCTATTGCCGTCGCCCTTGCTGCTGCTGCTGCTGCTGCTGCTGCAGTACCTGCCTCTGCCGTGCAAGCTCCATGCGGTGCTGCTGCGCAAGGCCCATTGGTTGCTGTTGCTGCTGCCGCTGCGATTGATCAGCTACCCCTTGGCTCCTCGCAGCACTGCTAGTGCCGATCAGGCCTCCCTCTGTCCCACCTCCCCCTGCCCTCCTTGCCATGACTACCTCTTTTGCGCGGCTGAGTTCACTGCCTCCGCTAGGACGAGGAGCAGGCAGGGTACCTTCAAATCTTTTTCTGTCAACTTGCGCAGATGGTTGACCGCCTCTCGCACCTTGTGGAGCAGCAGCAACAACAGAAGCAGCAGCAGCAGAAGTCCCTGCAGCAGCAGCAGCAGCGTGTTGGACCTTGATCTCAATCGCACGTTCTTGTAAGCTTACAATTCTCTTTGCACAATATTTGCTGCAAAGCACCTAAATTAGAATGAGGCACGTTGGAGGGGATTGGAGGGAACACGGCCCTGCATGCTACTGACCTGCATGTCGTGCCATAGGTCGAGGGCGGCTCTGATTGGGAACACTGGTGTTTGAGGGTAGTCGTGGTGCTGGTGGTGGTGGTGCCTGGACTGTCCGTTGAGTGTGAGTAACCTTGGAATAGTTCTGTTTGCTGCTGCTGCTGCCGCTGCTACTTCCTGGTTTGCTTGGCTGCTTGGACCTACGTTGGCGAGTTTAGGGGGAGCACCCACGGCTTATGAGAAGGGTAGACCAAAATCACACATATGACCCCTATTATATGGAGTTTATGCAGGAATTTGAGCAGAGAGTTCCTTCCTGGATTATCTACGGCCTACTGATCATGGGGGTATGGTACCTGACATCAAGTAGTACACTCGGTATTTGCTCTCATGCATGGCCTAGCTAGCTGTCTCTACAACGTAATTGCCGCAAGCCTTAGTTGACAATAAACGTAACTTTCAATTTAAATTTCTAGCTTTTCCCCTTCACTCACGTACACACCCATTTTGCATTAGTTTGCGAGGAAAGGACTGTGTGGAGTCAACGGTGCCAAGGTAAAAACAGGTTGCGCTTATTGCATGCTGAAGTCAAGGCACCCTCATTTCCCCCCCTTTCAACCCTGCAAGCAAATCTAACGCTTCAGCAAACTAAGCGTCTACTTGCCAAAGGCTTTTCCATTTAATCATGCACACTGACGGAAAATTGATTCCTGAAGATGTTTGTACTTTTCCCATGTACCAAGTGTCAAGTATGTTGTATGTAAGCGCAGAGTGCTATTAGGTTTCTTTCCTTTCACCTGAGTCCAAGGCTCTGCAGCATTTTGGCCTTGCTGTTGCTGCCTTGTTGTGGCCCTGGGGCTGCTGCAAAGGGAGATGTTAGGCATGGGGATGTGAGTAATCATTTCGTGCCGTGCCTCGTTGCGGTCCTGGGGGGCTACTGGGCTGCTTCCAGGGAAATTGTGAGGCTTGGGAAATAGATATGAATTATAGGTATTAGGTATGAAAAAAGGCACTACCTCCTAGTAAGAAAAACAGGGGGTGCATTTTTCCAGGAACATTCAGAAGTTGTAATTCAGTACTTACACCCATGCAACAGTGTGATGGTGATGGGCATGGTGGAAAACGCAATGGATGTTGGAAGGGTGTAGATATGGTGGGCATGGTGGTGAATATATGGTGAATGTATTGGGGGGGCATGGTGGTGAATATATGGTGAATATATGGTGGGCATGGTGGTGAACGCAATGGATGTTGGAAGGGTGTAGATAATACATGGCGGTAAGGCACTACTGATGGAATGGTGTGCACGGGTAAGCAGTAGATATGAGTGTATGCGTTGTGGCAATGTTATGTGGTCATACAAATGTTCAAACATTTGTAATCTAACAAGCACCAAGGTTATAAAAAGGTGTACTACCATGACTGGAGGCAAAGACAAGCTGAATGCTATGTATGCTTAAATGTTACTTATGTCACGGCGGGCCAACACGTTATCAGATATCAGCGGTTTGTATCATGCAAATGTGAATGGCACTGCTGGCGTATATGGTAGCTTTGGTGCAGACATCGAAACAATGCGATCTTTGTGTCATGCGAATGTGACTGGCACTGCTGGCGTATATGGAAGCTTTGGTGTGGACATCGGAACAATGCGATCCCCCAAAGTGCAAAAGAAAAGTATGCCATAACTCGCTGCAGGTGCACACCAAAAACCGTAGGAAAAAACACTTCAAAGCAGCAAAAAAAGGTACCTGTGCGCACAGGCTGAGGCTCTGAGAGTCGTCTGCGCTTTACAGGGGGCCGGATGGTTGTTGCCTGCACTTCAAAACGTGCGGGACGCAACATGGTGTCTTTCAGGCCAGTTTTAACTTGTTAAGGAAGGTTCGTCAAAATCTGTACCCTGAAAACATGGGTTGTGTTGTACAAAGGATGCAAAGGGAATGCGCTGCCCACCTCAGCTTTCCTGCTCTCTTTCAGCTCCAGCTCTTTTTCATACAGGGCTCGCAAGCGCTTGGAGGTGGATTCGGCCCTCAGCTTTTCTGCCTCCTCCTTGCGCTCCAGCATGCGCCGCCAGTGGGCTACAAACATGTAAGTGTTGTGTAAAATAATTATAAACAATGGACAGGAAGAAATTTCTCCTTGCACTCCACTACGCATTGCCAGCAGTGATGTGCTAGTACGCCGTATTTTCATTACAAGCCGCTGGTCGTAAGCCCGCCAGGGCGTCACCAGTAGCGGACCCCAACGATACAGCCCTTATTTTAAGATTTGCGCAGCTTCCACCCTCTCTGATGATGAATCTAAGTTCAGCATCGTGATATCGTAATCAGCAAGTCCGTTAAGCCAGGTCCGACGAAACAACAAAATTCTGGGGCTCCTCAGCTCATCTCAGATCCGCTCCAGAAGTGAGACACAAGCCAGCCCATGTCAGAATCCTAATTCCTCAGGAGTACGTATGCCATTGCGCGGGAACCCAACATACAGCATGTGGGCCGCAAGTTTCACTGTTCACGCGTAGAGGACGCGCTGAGAAGTGCCCTGATGACATGTTTTATTGCATGGACGCATATTTGAAGAATGCTACCTATTGTTCCGCCATTCAAATCCACGAGAGCGCGGCATTGAACTTGCAGGGTGTGGTGAAGTCCCAGAGTCACCTTTGTGATTGGCTGGGATCGCTCCTTACATCATTTGCTCCACATATATATGTCCAAAGTGCATCCCCTCCTCTCCGGCCAGATTGAGCTTGCGTACCACTGCCCGCCAGCAATCGACCAATACATGCGGCATAAATCCTCAACGTGTAAAACGCTAGCTGGGCTTGTCCGCCACTCCAGCGCAGATTTCGGCATGCTTGCTCGGCGAAGCATGCATAACAGTGAAAACACATTGACGGGCTGGATTTCCTTCAATGTTTCTTAGTATTTTGCTTCAATTCTAGACAACAGCGCGTAACTGCTCGCTTGCCCTGCCCCACCCACCCCCCTTCATCCAGCCAACAATGCAAAGCAGGATACATTATAGGTATCTTGCTTGCTTGCCCTGCCCCACCCACCCACCCAACCTCCTTTCACCCTGCTGCAAAACAAATGCTCAGCGCGCACACACATTTTGTCCCTCCCCATATCACGGCTTGTCACCTACCGAATAATTTAATAACTGAAGAGTTGTAGGGCAAAAACTGATATGCACACGCTCTTGCACTGACCACCTGTTTAGTGCACAATTCCAGCCAAAACCTTCACCAAAGCACTTTTTACTTCATTCATGCAACTTATGTATAATGTATAATGCAATACGTGAACTGCAAGTTTGGAATGAATTGCTGTAAATTTGCCTGAACACACCTCCGCGGCCTACTTTGGGGCATTCCATGCATTTCTATGATCAGGCACCCAGACTCCCCCCCTTTAATTATATCATCCAACAAGGGTGCCAATCGACTGGGCTTGAGCTGTGAATTCCAAAAATATACCGCAGGTTCACGATCACTTCGGGACCACGCATTTTAATTAAATTTTCGATTATAGTTCGTGAGGGGGTTTGGGGTATGCTTTTTGAGTTCGAATCCATTTCGGGCAGGCCCTGTCGGGAATTTATTTGTGAAGTTGAGAGTTTCCCACTGTTGGCTTCTGCTGCTGTGCAGGCTGATGGGCAGACTGCCCATTGGCTGCATGGGGAGAATGACAGCTGTGAGTGCTTGCACGTGTGCTTCCCTCAATCAGAGAGGCAACCCTCTCTTACCCACTTGCCATCTCCACTAACTCTGTGTGGATGCCCCAAAGGAAGGGCCTGAAGGGCCTGTGAGAGGAGGCTGCTTGTTCTTGGAGCAGCATGCATGGACGCCCCACGGGCCTCTTCACAGCCGCGCCCCTTGCCTTTGCCTATGCCTTTGCCAGCTCCCTTAGCTGCCTCTCCCTCTGCAGCTTCTCGTGGTCCCTGTGCTGAGCGGCCAGCCTCTCAGCTGGGGACAGGGGCTCCAAGAAGGGGCAGGGGTTTACAACCAGGGCATGCTGGGAGCTCATTTTTGAACCACCCTCAAAACCACTTACAATAATAATTTGATCACTTCAAGTTCAGTTTGGAGAGGGCCCCGAGAATTATTAAAAATTTCCGTTTTTGCCAAATACTTATTTAACTTCCAAGCCTCCCCAAATGGCCACCCACCAACCGACCCCTCAGAATCGACTCATTTACATGCCAATCGGTAGCTCTCGATGTCTGGGTTCCGAATATGTTATTTCTATTTCATTTGACACGTGATGCCTAAAAGTTGTGATACATACAGGCTCCTGCAGCTCGTATGCTTTTTTGCTATGGCCTAAAGACTTGCAGCTAGTCATGCAAACTATGGAGGCACTTTGCATTAAGTGGTACTCAACCTACGGTCCGGGCTTGCCTTGCCAACAAATAATTTCCGGGCTTTGCCTTGTCGTCAACTATTTTTGGGTATGGCGTTTCAATCTCAGCCATGAATTGCTGATGGTAGGACTATAACCAAGTTGTAGAGCGCAACACCTGTGGTGTGCCAGCTACATCCTCTTTTGATTGATTTAGAGGCAGTGTTCCGACACAGTCATTTTTGCGCTTGCTTACATGGAGCTTTCATTGGGGCCTGCCTCTCAAAAAACACGGCCTCTTGCTCCTCGTTTGACTACTTGTGAGCAGTGTGAGGGTGCTTTTGTAACTCTCGTTCGAAATCATCCCACCCCATATCACAGCCGTGATAAACCAAACTGCTTGATGATAAGCTTCAGGGCACTGCTAATTCCACCCCATTGTCTCTGCAGGTGAGGCAGCCGCAGAGCTTCAGGCCAATGGTCTGGGACAGTGTGTTACTGTACGCTATAGAGATGTAGAGGGCTTAGGTTTTCCTTGCGGGCAGCAACAGCAGCAGCAGCAGCAGCAGCAGGCAGAAAGGTGCATTGTGTCGAGTGGAGGGCTGGCAGATAGGGTTGCAGGCTGTGGGAAGGAAGGCAACGTGAAAACAGCTGGGGAGGGTGCCGGGGAGGGTCTGGGAGTCAGTGTTGCTACAGAGCAGGGTAGTGGAAGTGGGGGTCCGGGTGTGGGTAAGGATGGGGATGGGGTAAAAGCCAGTCCCAGTGAAGTGGAAAAAGATGATTTAAATCTGGCTGGGCTTGCAGATGCTGTGTTTTTGGACCTGCCTGCCCCTCCGAAGGTGTGTGGATGTGGCTTCATTCTGTGTGAGAAACTCTTAGCAGGAGGTTGCAGGTGCAATGTACTATAAATGTTGGGTCGCTCCTCGGTACTTTCAAGCATGTGAGGCCGTCTTGAGGTGGTGTGAGAGTGCCAGCAGGTGGATGTGTGCAAGGCTATGGGAAGAAGCGTTTTTATACACTCCACTTCATATGTGCACAAAAGCAAGACGTAGGATTCAACCAGCTCTGGATTGCACAAAATGGGTGTGGTTTAAAGCAGATGTCAGAACAAGCCTGTCTTGGAAGTGCAAAAGAGCATATTTGCGACCCTGTCAGAACGGACCTCCCTGTTATGCAGCCTTTTCAAATGTGTTGGATTTCTTTCTTGTTTTATCATTTATCATCATCATCATCAATCGTCCACCATCGACTACACACAATTGATACCATCAGAATGTTAGGCTTGTCACCCAGTCAACACAATCACCAACTATAATAACTTATTCGTGCTTGCCCCTTTTCTGAATGACTTACTGACGTACTAGTGCACAAAAATGTACACGCTGGTGCCCGCTCTTCCTACGCCTCCGCAGGCTATCCCTTCAGCAGCCATTTGCTTAAAGCCTAACGGCAGGTGAGTTTGATTAAGCTATATGTCAAATAAGAAGGTCATTAGCTGTGCTGCTAATTATGTAAGCAAACACCGTGCTAGGATTCTGGTGGCCAGCATCTCATGGGCGAGCGCATTGTACATATCGATTGTGCAGCGTTTGAATGTAATAGCTCAAGCAGCTGCATTTGTATTTGCTTGCAGGATCTGCTCGTTCAGTCCGTGCATTGAGCAGATCCAAAACGTGTGTAGAGCTCTAGAGCTGGCTGGGTTCACAGATCTTCAGGTGCGCTGCCCTGGCTGGATGATGTAGCATGAGTGCCTCCATTTTATTGGCGATGTGGGATGGTTTCATTGCCTGCGTAAGACCATCTTTATTCGGTGCATTGTTCTTTTCTGCCTGCACCTCTAGCCAGGGAAAGGTACACCGTCTGACAGGTTCGGGCCTGAACAAAGATGGCAACTTTATGAAAGTGCGATGGTTCTTGCCCGTACCCTTCTCAGCTCAATCCTTTGATATAATACCCAGGCCTGCAAACATGCAATAGTGTACAACAGATTTTCGGTCAGCTACACTTGTGTATCAAAGTTCTAGTTTATACACGATGCATCATTCTCCTCTGCAGCATCCATGATATGGCTTCGTCCTTTAATGTTCCTGTATCTTTAATTGTGCACGCCTCTCAGACAGTGGAGTGCCTATTGCGCTCACATGAGGTGCGAGCTGAGCGTATTGACGCCTTGGTCATGCCAGCTCCTCCTCCTCCTCCTCAGCAGCAGCAGCAGCAGCAGCCGGAGCGTGCTTTGAAGTGGCAGCATGATGAGGAGCAGGATCCAGGTAGAGATGCATCGCCCTCTTTTCAGATCTCTTACCATTTCACATCTTCGGGCTTTGGACAGGCAGGCAGGCAGCCTCCAAAGTAGTCTGTTCTGAACGTGCAGACTTAATGAACAGGATTGATGGCACGAGCGTGCATGCAGCTGCCTTATAAAAATGCTGTTGATGCTTGCAGATCATGTCAGGAGCACCGGAGATGAGAATGTGGATGCAGCAGTGGATGTTTTGAATGGGGGGGAAGCCGGTGATCTTCCGTCGGCAGCAGGGGGTAAGGAGGTCGAAAAGCAGGGGGACAAGATGGAGACGGTAAATCAAGGACCAGGACAGGAGGAGACGGGGCAGGCTCCCATGCAGCCGGTCCCCAAAGGAAGGCTGGGGGGGCAGCAGAGAGGAATGGCCCCGGGCTGGCAGCTACAGGCAAACACGATGGTGAGCTCGTGCCCTAGCCAATCGGCACGAGGGCACACAGGCTACTTGATATTTGCGCGGAAGTGGGCGTAGTAGTGGTGGTGACTCCAGACGACGGACTAGTGTCTGGGCCTTTCTTGAAAGATGACGGCTAAACGCCATTCATCTTATTTCATCATACTTTTGTGTTGACCGGATCGTTAACTCCAGGTGATGCGTGTTCCTCTATTTTTAAAAAAATGCCGAAGTTCCTCAGCACAATTGTGGTGGGGGAAGTTCTACCGGTGCCTGTACAAAATTAAGACACGTTAATAGTGGTGACAGAAGGGCTGGCTGGCTGGCTCGTCACTTGCTTTTATTTAGAAATTTCATATTCAATCAGAGCTTATATAGAGCAGATTTGGTCCCAAAACAGTTTGAGCTCTTGCCAGACTCCCCGTCCCCTATCCCCTAACCCCAACCCCTATCACCCCTGCTGTTCATAAAAAAATTAGCGCAGTTTTCCTTTGAAATTCAGGCCATTGCTTAACTTTCAAAACTCCGATGCCGAGTAAAGACTTGGGAGATGTACTAAAAATTGGAGGAAATTTAAACCCCCCAAATTAATAGGAAACATGTCAAGGGTCATAAGCACTCCGAGGCATGCAGTCCGCCCAATGACAAGTAAGAACTTAAGGTGTGTTAAGTTAAGAAGCCAACAACAGCCGGCAGGTGGTGGAGCAATTGCTGACATGATTGAACTCCTTCCACAACTAGATAGAGGACTACGAGCACCTGTGAGTAGGAGTCACACACATGTATACACACACACACACACACACACACACACACCACACACACACACATATGCACACACACACACGCACACACACACGCTCATGCACACACGCACACACATGCACACACACATGCACACACACGCACACACACACACATGCACACACACGCACACACATATATATGCACACACACGCTCGCACACACACACACACACACACACACACACACACACACACACACACTAGCGCACACACACACACACACACACACGCACACGCGCACACACACACACACACACGCACACACGCACACGCATACGCACACGCACACGCAGGCACACACACAAACTCTCACAAACACACAAATACTCAGTTTTGGACACATATGCACACACACGCATACATGCAAATATGCAAATATGCACACACACACACACACACACACATATGCACACACACGCATACATGCAAATATGCAAATATGCACATACGCACACACACACACACACACATACACACAGATGCAGACACACACACAAATGTACCAATACACAAATACACAAATCATAAATACATATAAATGCACGCGACACAATGCATCCACGCTAAGTAAGGTCACTCCTACATTGTTTTACATGGCAGCCATCGCAGGCGAGAAGTGTTGAGGGCTTTTGCCAACAGTTGGTAGACAAGTCAGGTCCACCCGATTTAGTGGCTAACCCGCTTGCCTTACAAGTGAGCTATTAGGAACCGGATATTTTTGATGGTTTAGTACGGTCTCCTCTCTCCCGGCTCTGTAAGTGTCCCAGGCTTTTTTGAGAGATTCAGAGAAATTGAATGGAGGGAAGTGGGAACAGGAGCCGTGAATCTGTGGAAAGGCAAGATTAGAGGCCCCACATTTGAACAGACATTTGGCGAGGAGTCACGCCTGGTTACTAGTCCCCTTCCCGTCCATATTTACCTTAAATGGATTGATTTAATTGGGTTTGAGGGGGAAGGTAGGGAAATTAGAAGAGGTAGTGATGAACGCCATGTGCCGTTGTGCCTCGCTGCCCTGCTTGTGCTTTGCCTCCGTGAAAGCAGTTACCACGCTTCACATTGTATTTCAAGGAAGGCAAAAGGCTCTAAAGAACGTGCACTTTGCACGCAGGGCTCGTGGAGGCTACTTTACACTTCTGGTTTCAATTCAGGTGTGTTTCTGTGGCAGGCCTCGTAGACAGGGCTGCACGTATACTCGTATATTGCATATAAGCTCTGGAATTTAGCGATACCTACGTGGAACTGAACATTATAGGCTGTGCGTCGTACCAAAAAAGCGGAAAAGCAGTACACTCAGGCCAGTACCGTCTAAACTGGAATTTCCTGGGTTATTATCCGAGTTTTTGCTTGAAAGAGGTCATTAGGTACGTACGCACGCACACACACATGCACACACACACGCACGTGCACAAACAAACAAATGCACACACACATACACACACGTGCATACGTGCGCACATAAATGCAAACTCAGGGAACCTCGGAGGCAGCAGGCCGGGGCCTCCAGCTGACATTGTTCCTTTTGTGCTGGGCCCGATATATCAGCGAATAGATGACTTTACGGTGCGTCCATGACTACATTTATGGCTGTAATGTATTAGTGTGTGTGGTCTACAAGAGGGGGGAAAACAATACACAGAGCGCTCCATTCATAATGTGCGCTGTGTGCCATATATTACGACCTATATCCCATGTCGTATTATGTGTTTTCCAGTCCTATTCTTACAAAGCAGTACACCACGACTCCTGCACTAAACGTGAGCATTCCCCTGCCCACAAAGTGCACCGATTTCCTGCCAAGCTGTTCTGCCGTGCTACAAACAGAAATCAAGTCAGAAAGACACGTCGGTAACAACAGTGATATGGCACCTGACAGGGGGAAAGGTTATACTTAAGAGTGCATCAGGAGGTTCAGGAGACGAGTAACTCAAGCGATTTACCCGAGATGAGTTGTGTGGCGCAAACTGTGAGCAAAGCTCTACAGAAGTCAAACCTAGGCTCTTCAACTGGCACGAGACGGAGGGTAAGGCGTAGGCCAGAGCGCAACGCCAAGGATCTGCCGAATCTAAGCCTCTCTGTTTCTTGTTGTGGTTCCTTGGTGCTCTGGGTGTGAGCACTAGTTAAAATCTTTCCGTTGTGCATGCTGTCATCTTTGTTAATATAAACTTTCTCTGTATTGTGCTTTGTTTCCTTGGTGAGGCTCAGGCCGGTGTGAGCTCTCAGAGTCTTCCCTTGGTGCAAGTACCTGAGCCAATTGAATTGTCTGGAATTTGCTGGAACTCATTTAACCCTGACAACGATGGATTATGAAGGGGTTTACGCGCTAATCGACCTCGGTTTCAGGGAAAGCTGGACAACATTGTGGAGTTCCTGCCTCGGCTGCCTTTACTTCCAGACAATTCGCTTCCAGCATTGAGGCTTATCCTTGGACACGACTACAGGATAATTGGCTCAAACAAAGTAGAGGTGAGGACACTAAGTTCACATGTTCCTGCGCAAGATGCAAACAAACATTTCCGTCTTTTTGTTTTCATTGCTCCAAGGGCTACATTGCTGGCTCTGTAGAAGGCAACAGACGTGTTGGCCCATTAAAGTATGATGGTGGAAGTTGAGGCAGGAGAAGCAGGAGACAAAGAAGGTAGAATTGCCAGGCCAGAGGTCGCTGGTATCCACACTGCCTTTTTAAGGTTGAGCTTTGTCTGTACATGTTAAGTGCACGTAAAGGTATCGCACGTAAAGACGTCTCTACCTCCAAATACACAAGCCAAAATATTCCAGACTCATCCTCACAGATGCTTCATCCCCACATCGCCACCGCTTTAACAAACGAGCCCTAGTTCCAATAGAAAAAAGGCACTCCCCCTTGACCATGCCCCCACATTTCCCCACTTGGAGTGAACACCCGAGAGACAAGGTCTGTGGAGTGAACAACAATGCCTTCTCCAAATTTTCTGGTTTCTGCTTCTGCCACCCCTGTCATGATAACAACATGCTCGTAGCAACAAGGCACGCCATCTACTCTGCTGCCCTCAGCACAGAGGAAACTGCATCAGTATTCTTCTCCCTTCCTGGAATAAAGGATGACCGCAAACTCCTGCGCATCGCTCTGCAGCTAACTTCCGCACATATGTAAAATTTTGGCTCCTTCCCAGCAGACCAACTCCAATGTGCAGAAGTGCTTTTAAAAAGAACGTAACGTTAAATATCATATCAAAACCACCCCTGGGAGTTGCATCATTGCTGCTATGGACATAAACGGCATGATGGGCTGTCTGATTGCCCATGATAAAAACTGGCTAGAGAGCTTGCAAAGAAATCCCTGAGGCGACCTTGACGAGGAGGCGTTAAGGATCATAACTTTTTGACATCACGTGATCAATTGATATATAAATTACAAATTACATACTCGGAATCCTGATGCCGAAAGCGGTTATCTGGGGGGGCTCAGAGTTTAGGGGGGGGGCTCCAGAATATTTCTGGGCCACTTCCAGCAAGTAATAGATATATTTTTAAAATCCTCAGCTCAAGCTCAATCGATTGGCACCCTTGTTGGGCGATTTAATTAAGGGGGGAGTCTGGGTGCCTGGTCATAGAAATGCATGGAACGCCCCCAAGTAGGCCGCGGGGGTGTGTTCAGTCAAATTACCAGCAATTGATTCCAAATTTGCAGTTCACGTATTGCATTATGCAAAAGCTGCATGAATGAAGTAAACAAGTGCTTTGGCAAAGGTTTTGGCTAGATTGGTGCACTAAACAGGTGGTCAGTGCAAAAGCGTGCGCATGTCAGTTTTTGCCCTATAACTCTTCAGGTATTAGATTATCTGGCAAGAACTGTGCAGACAGACAGCTGCTTGAATTCTGAGCAGATTGACACTCTTTTTATGAGTGTGGGGGGTCAGGAAGGGGGGTTTGGGGAGGCCCAAAATTGACACGTGACTGTCATGAATTGTTTTTTGACGCCTCCTGCTCTCATCCTGCTTTCTTTCTCTTAAACACACACAACACATTCACACGACGAATTTCTGGCGCCTCCTGGGCAACCCCTGGAAAGGCATTCGGTAGTTTTTTTGCGGTAAGCCAAACCATTGAACTACAATGATCATTTCTGTGCTTAAGATGCTCATCTCTTCTTTCACGTGTGGATTTTGGGCACTGATGTGATCTGCGTTATTAGCTGAAGCAAAGGTTGCGTTGATAGCAAAGGTCTGCACGCTGCATTGTGCAAGGCACGTTAGAAAACCTTTCCTCTTTGGGGGGAAATTGTGTCCTGTTCTCTAGAACTGACCAGCCACTTTTCCTACTTTGTGGCGCAAAATGCACATGCACGTCTGCCTGCTCATGTTGTATGCAGATTGTCTTCCAAGACACTGGGGCTGAGCTTGTAGGGCCAACTGTGCCCTCCTTTTTGCCCAAATGGGCCACGCCTACCGTGCCAGAATTTTTGCGGCCCCCTGAGGCAAGTGGTTCCCTATTTATAAAAGCTCCTTGTGTCAACTCCCACTTTTTTGGAAAACAAATCAAACTTTAAGGGGTAGTGCTTGTTATAGCATTTAACAGCCTTCCGTCCTGTGGGGGATGTAAGATGGTGGCAAAAGGTAGGCAGTTTGGACCACAAAATTACTCAGCCGGGGTGGCAAGGACTCAGTTTCCCACAAGGAATTAAGTAAATGTTGAAACAAATTTTGGAAGATTCAAACTCTCAATTTTGTTGTAAATACGTCCATTTGTTGCTATCATAATTTCCTGATTCGTCACTGATTTGTGATAGTGCAGCCAGATCGACTTACTCATCTCATCGATATGGCTGAGTGGCTGAGGCACAGGCACCTTCCCTGTGTAGGAACTCAAATCAAAGCTCATACCCTCTGTGTATCTAGACTCACAATCGTGTGCTTGCACACACACATGTTTATGGCTCAAACCGCAGCGCCTACGCTCAGCAGTGTTTGAAGTGGTCCACCTGGGGCCTAGCTTAAGAGTCACAAGAGGAGACCGAGGGTATGTACAAGGATGCAGTGGATGGTGTGTAGTGCGTTGTATGTACACACGCCAGCTTGGTGTAGGTTAATGCGTTGTATTTATGGTGAATGCGTACCTTGCACTCCATGTGTGTATGAAAGCATCTGGAATATCTCGGGAAGACTACTATATTGCGCTGATCTTATCTGCATGTCCAAAAACTCTGGATGCTTAGGTAAAGCTTTGCATTTTGTGTTGCTCCTGTTTGCCACTTGAAGGCAGCTCTAGCGGCAATACGTGCCTACAAAAGGTAACTAGCTTGGCCACCCATTCCGTCGTACCTTCCTCCTGTGCTTGTTAAGTTATAGTAAGTACCTACTGTCAGTAGGATTGGCGGCCCTGTGTGAGCTCACATCTACACACACCATGTGCTCTAACACGCATTTCAAAAGAAGTAAAAAGGCGCATATCAACTGTCAAGATCAAATAGACTTGTACTTGGATATTCCAACCTTCAAGCACCTAACCTCGGATACCAAACCATAAGCAAATCCTACATGCAGGGAGCTTCGGATTTACAGCAAAGAAGATTTGTAGAGTGGTCAATTTGTACTGTCCCTGGTCAAGAAAGGCTTGTTTGCTTTGCTACGGTCGTGTTATCAACTTCATTAAGGCACCTGCCTGCACGGCAACACTCCCTCAAACAGGATCTGTATCTGCAATGCCTGAATCGTACTCCCTTTTTTTGTGCTGTCAGTATCTTCATTTGTGTAATGGCTTGCCTAGTGCGAGCAAAGCCGTACCCCGGTGACACTTTCCTCTGTAAAGGGAATCTGTAATTCAATAGAATGTAAGATGGAGGTCTGCTAGAACTATGTAGGTGTTGTAGTATCTTTATTTCCAGATCTCTAACGAGCAACACTTTATTTGATCTGTATAAAAAGTACCGCCAATGGTTTCATTTGCGCTGATATTTAACTGTGGCAGCGCAGCAGCTACTGCAGCCATTCCTGATGTGTGATTCGATTATGGTTGTGGCACTTTACTTACGTAGAATGTTGGAGCTGTCGAAGGGGCAAATTATCACAATTTATACATGTTTTACTTACGCAGCCTAGCAGTCGCACATCACAGTTTTGACTGACGGCTTTATCTGTGAACTCTGAAGGGGCAAATCCTGGTAGTGCAGAAGATGTAGGAGGGAGGGGGGAGAGCGATTAGTTGATGTGCCAAGTCTTTTCCTTTGCAGTGACGGTGATTAAATCTGACAAGATTAAGGTTGTCAATAATACTGGCACATCCAGCATATTGAACAAGACACAGAAACTCCCTACTGTCAACCAACTAACTGCTTGGCACATGATTCGTCGCTGCCAACGATTGGGCGTGACAGTAGGGATGGTTATGTATGTTTTACATTTCCCACGTTGCCTCAGGGATTTCTTTGGCAAGTTCTTTTAGCCAGTCTTTGTTGTGAGCATTGAGGCA
>Ga0307968_1001847_pt1 | contig 17477 bp, 21 predicted proteins | sample OrgLakmetagen650_FD_201834 | JGI IMG/M metagenome (GOLD analysis project Ga0307968, IMG submission 201834) | Saline water microbial communities from Organic Lake, Antarctica - #650 | ecosystem: Environmental > Aquatic > Non-marine Saline and Alkaline > Saline | place: Antarctica: Organic Lake... | reverse complement strand
ATCGCAACACATTGCCTGCTTCATCGCAACACGCTGCCTGCTTCATTGTAGCACAATTCCTGCTCCATTTTGAAGGAATTGTGAACCAGGCGCTACCCTTCCTTTCATCACCAGCCCACTGCTAACCTGCTCAATAGTGACCACAGGCAACATAATGTCTCCCCCCCACACTCACACACACATACACACACACTCTCAAAAACACACATCCTCCTGCGCAGGGATCTAAGAGACACCGAGTCTCGTGTGTATGATGGCTGGTACTCTTTGGCAGGAGAGGTGCAAGTAAATAGTCTGGAAGGCTGAGCTGAAACAAAAGGAGACACACAGCTATATACGTTGTGGAGATGCAACGACGACAGACATTTGTTTAGATTTCAAGGTTCTGGCATAAATGGTGAATTAGGTGCTTGCTATAATCGATAGGCGTATGATTTGGGATGCGATCTAGAATGTAGCAGGATGCTGATGACACGCGTCAGGAGTTGCACGATGGGAAAAAGAAAGAGAGAGAGAGAGAGAGAGAGAGAGAGAGAGAGAGAGAGAGAGGGAGAGAGAGAGAGAGAGAGAGAGAGAGAGAGAGAGAGAGAGAGAGAGAGGGAGAGAGAGAGAGTGTGTGTGTGTGCGTTTACTGGTATGTGAGCAAAAGTGTGGAGTGCTTTTTGTTTGCAGTTAGGAGGTGACACCAAGCCCTGGATGAAAAGTTGCACACGCGATGAATGAAAGGAGCACCGCGTTTGGTGCTGCTGTCAAGAACACTGCCTTGTTCGCTTTACGGACGCTTACAAGGCTGGCAGGGTTTCTTGGTGCCAAAGACGTTTTCCCTATGTGCATCCTTTTGTTTCTGACGCCAACTGTATGTCTTTCCCATGTACATTTAACCCCTATATGCATAGGGGATGTACCATAACGATTAACGATTAATCATGTACGATAGGTTAGGCTTTTTGAGTTCCATGCTTTCCAGATTGACTTTTTTTTGGTGTTGAAAAGTTATGACTGCCTTTTTGATATGCATTTAGGTCATCCCCCCGTTGTAACCGCCCATTGTAATATTATAAAATTGCATTTACTCCCAGACCATTGCTGTTTAAACTTACAGCGAAAATTGTTTGCCTACATACGTGTGGGCGTGCTCACCCTTGCCTACACACGATGCTGCCGTTTGTCGAAATGTCAGATAACGTTACTAATCATGTATACCAGGCATACTAATTCAATTATTAAGGTAGTATTAGCTAATTGGTATGCAGGAGGATTTTAACACTGGTAATCAAGAGTAAGGGATAAGTTTAAATTGCTTAAAATTTCAGAGAAATTATAGAGCAGTAACCCAGCCAGCTTACTCAGATGAGTAGTGATGTCTGGCTGGATTCCTTAGTAGTATTCCAAACTTAAGGTAATAAGCAATCATAGTAAGAAGCCAGCCCTTTTACTTGGTTTGTTTTGAGGTTTGCCTCGTTCTCATAGGTTGAACAACCATCCCAGGCTGAATACAAACTGAACTAAACTATAGTAAGCCAGCAGTAGCCCACCTTGCTCCGCTGTTGATTTAGATGGAACCTGGTAAGCAATTTTACTGCATTCTATAAACAGTGTGTGTATATTGAAGAATGGCACAGAGTTTTTTGTGCTGTTCCTCTGCGGCGTCCTGCTAGTTCTAAGGTCTAGTGTCCTCACAGTACTTGATCTTTAAGATGATCAGAGGTGGTGGTTGTCCCGTTGAAGTATGCTGAGATCTTTATATATAAATAAACTATAAACTAACTCTAGGTCGGTGCTGTTTGTGGAAAGTGAATCCGCCCTCGCCTAATACTGATACTTTCTAACTTACTGAATAGGTAATAAGGTATCCATAAAAGACAAATTTGCGTTCTTGACGTCTTCTTTGTTCAATCACGAGCAAAGCACAATTAAGTTACAAACCAACAACGGAGCAAGGCAGCCACACTCACTGCTCCATATATGTATACACTGACAAAATACTGATCATTTAGCTTATCATGGTTCCCTTTGAGTCTTTGAGGGAGATGGTTTCCGTCTGTTCATCTTCAGAGCCACTTGCAAGCCGTCAGCCCCGGTCAGGAACTTTGTCAATCGATCCTGCATGCACGTGGTTGAGGCAAAACTGAGGAGGAAGCACAGCTCTGATGTGCAGCTTCTAGCAAGAAAACATCACAGCTCGTAACAAAGCACTGGTTGAATTAGCCACACACTTCCCATTTAAGCATTGCCTGTGTATCCCGTGTCTCCTTTCAGTGCCCACGCTAGGATACCAGCGCACCTTCAAATTATCGTATTGCCAAGCCAGCAGCGCATTGGCCACTCGAGCAACACCCTCTAAGTAGTCTGGGTACGTAAGAGGCACATCTAACCAGCACAGCACCTCGCGCACATCAGCGTCCGTCAGCTGCAGGGCAACAACAAAAAAGGACTTATTATGACGGGGAGTGTACAAAACAGTGTGGGCAAGAAGCGAGCCAGTGTTAACCACAGCGGTGGTGGTCTTCATTGCCGACTACAGCAGCAGCATCTTCCTCACAGTGACTTGGAAAAGAGAACCGCTGTTAAACGCTGGTTAGGATTCTCCACCAACCTACACAGTCTCTGTCTCTGAAACTGAGACCACCGTTCACATGCAGGCTCGTGACTCATGATTTTTTGCAGCAGTGTGTCTGGGGCTGACGCCTGTACTCATTCCCAAGATATTGTAAATGCAGCTATAACACTTTTAATTAATGCCTTTGTTGGGGATCCTCATAGGTTGAGCAGGGTGGAGGCATTTGCAATGATAGCCAAACTAAGGTAAATAAGGTAGACTAAACAAGCTCACCCCTCACCTGCTGGTGTGCCGTGTTAGGCTGATGTTGGCCCCCTCCAGGCTGAGAACCATTTGTGAGCTCACTCCCTGCCTTGCTGGGGGCTTTACTTCTATCACTTAAGGCAGTGCCCCAGCCTTTTCCAGCTCCATCCGCACTTTCCCGCTTGCTGTTGCTTGCACGTCTGCGCGCATCGTCCTGTCTATTCTCCTGTGGATCAGAGTGTGAAATGACATCGTTTGTTTTCATCAACTTGAGCATTTGCATCGTCATGCCTACTACTATGCATCTACGTTCCTTTCATATCAGTACTCAAAATTTGGCTAACCACACAAGCTGTGTGAGCTTGATCATGGCCCTGTATGTGTACGTGTGCTGCATGTGCGTGTGTGTGCGTGCATGCGTACACAGATTCACATGTATGTACGTGTGTGTGCATGTATGTATGCGTATGTGTGAACTTGCGCTTGTGTGTCCTGAGCATTGTGTGTATTGCGGCAGTAAGTTCCTTTTAAAGTTAGCTCATTTGGTGTGACCAATTGCGGTTCCTCTCTGCGCACTGTATCAATTCTTTTGGTGTGCTTGAGAGCCGAGATGTGTGCATTTTAGCAGACTGAAAGCGACCTCAAATCTGTGTGCTAGCTTGGCATACACTCATCACTCCCCTGTATTGTGCATGCTAAGTGTGATATCGATCTTTCACATTTTCAATCACACTTAAATTGGACTCGATTGAGCACGAGTAGCTGCACACCCCACGTGCATCAATGTGGACCTCTTCTCTATCCTGCACGGGTGTGCTGTGCTGATCTCAGCACTGAAAGTAATTGTTCTGGAGTCAAAACTTTTTACTCCATCCTCATGCCAACCGAACAACAATGGCAACCAGGAGTGGGATCCCTCTGCTTAACCAAAATAACCTCTTTCCAGATCAAGCTGGAGTGGTGAAATAGCAAAGGTGCTTGCAAAAGTATAATACCTACGTCTCATTGTCACCCCTTTTGTTGTTGAGAGGAGTGTGACCATATAATAATTCGACTATTAAGGACAAGGAATTTTTTACCTTGAGATAAGGACGGACTTTGAATCATATTTCATGTCAAGGTAGCAATACAACGTACAAGGAGGCAAAAGGGGGCTTGAGCCTGATGAGATCTAATGCCTACGCCTGGTACTGGTTTTCTCACTCACATGCACATGCACTCAGACAAACCTATCAGCTCCTAGTAATTGCGTTCCCCCGTCTGAAGCAGCACCATTGACTCCTCTCATGACCAAAAGCGCCTTCTTCAAACGAGGCAGCCCACAATATCCCCGTGCACACATGGAAATGTCACTTTTGTGCTCAGAAATCTACACCAGACTTGCAATGCATATTCGCAGGGATGCAGCCAAATATCTTTCACCCAGGACTTATAACATGCAAACAAATTTAAGTTCCTCCACACACCTTTGGTTGAGCCAACCCCTCCTGGGCAGCGCCATTGCTTACTCCTTTGGAGCTACCTTGCGCACCCTCAGCGGGAGCGGGCGCCCCTCTTTCGGATGTTGCTGGTGGGGCTGAGGGTGCTGTCCCGATGTCTTGTACCAAGGATTCCTCTATGCGCAACTTTTGGCTGTGTGTATGTTTGTGTGTATACAATGTGCATGTGCTAATGCTGGAGCGATAGCTAAGGCTATGATGATACATTTGGCTGTGTGTTTTTGCGTGTATGTTGAGTGTTTGAGTGTGTGTATGCGTGTGTGTGTGTGTGTGTGTGTGTGTATGTATGTATGTGCATGCAAGATTTAAATTTTACAGCATCGTGCCTTTGCATGCCTGAAGAGTGTGTGTATGCGTGTGCGTGTGCGTGTGCGTGTGCGTGTGCGTGTGCATATGTATGTATGTGCATGCAATATTTCAATTTTACAGCATCGTGTCTTTGCATGCCTGAATGCAGGTACATGCATGCCACGCCCACTCTGTCTCTGAGTGCCCGTGCACATGTTGCAAGGCTGTGTAGTGCATGCATACCACACCCACCCCGTCTCCTCTAACTCATAGGTGTTCATGGTCAGGTAGTTGGATGTCAGGGCTGCTGCTGCTTGCATGGCCAGCTGAGGGGTGGGAAGCAAGGACAGGCGCTGGAGCAATGCCATGAAGTCACGCACTCGATACACCGGGCCATAAATGCCTGTGATCAAAGGGGCAAAGGGTACAACATGAAGTTACGCACTTGATACATTGGGCCATAAATGCCTGTGAATAAAGGGGCAAAGGGTACAACATGAAGTCACGCACTCGATACACCGAGCCATAAATGCCTGTGATCAAAGGGGCAAAGGGTACAAGCATGAGTAGCTGGAGCAATGCCATGAAGTCACGCACTCGATACACCGGGCCATACATGCCTGTGGTCAAAGGGGCGAAGGGTACAAGCATGAGTAGCTGGGGACTTCATGGAGCCATAAATGTCCGCCAGTATGTGTGGACTTTTTGTGTGTACTTTTGTGCACTTGTTATTTGTCTAGTGCTGTCTATTTAAACAGTAGGGGGCAGGGGCATGAGCCGTGCAGGAAGGGACCTCTGTTTTATGCTCAATGGTTAATATTGAGCACGGTGAAGAGGTGTGGTGCAGGCAAGACACACACACACAAGGCCAGTGTGAAGCAATCAGTGCATTGTGGTGTGAGCTTGTGTTGCAAGCACATTGTTGTTGCCCACCTTCCAAATCCATGAGCTGCTGCTGTTGCTGTGTGATGTGCCGGGCCACCTGCAAACCAAGAAGCTAGGTTGGTCGGTTTCAGGGATGGAGGCCAGCCCAGCCCATTTGCTCCCCTTACTCCACTTGAGGCTTGACAAGGAGACAACAATGGGATTCAAGTACCACCACTCAATCAACACAAGGCATGACAAGGAGATAGCGCTTAGTATCAAACTGCATCAATCAATGTAAGGAGTTGGTTAACTGCTGACTTTCCTGTAATTCAGGCAGGCACGTCCAGGTTTTCAACATCAGCCGATTCTAGACGTAGATCCACTTGCAGTTCCATTCATGTTCCAACGACGTGTGAAACGCTGGTAAAGTAGGCAGCAAACTGTACAAAGAAGCAGCGGGATTTGATCCCAGAAACATGTTTACTTTGACGACCCAGGGGGTTTCTGCCAGTAGCAGTTCGCAGTTCCAGCTTAGCCTGTGGAGGCCTTGAAGGGCGTGGCCACTGCAAAGGTTAGGAAAAAAACACACCTGTCTCCTTGGCTGTTGCTGCTGCCCAGATTCGGTGCTGTTTGCAGCAGCTACAGACTCTGCCAGCACACCCCACACTGCATGCAGCAGACCCTCTTGTGCCTGTGTGCGGAATACAAGAAGAGGAGTGCAGGCATTAATAGATAAATGTAGGTCCTCTTTGCAACAGCACACCCCATACTGCGTGTGGCACTGTTCAGAGCAGGTGTTGGATAGCACATGGCATGGACTTTGCGGATTTTATACACCCTCAGCCACACACACACACACACACACACAGGCACACACACATAAACACACACACATACACGCATGCACGCACCCACGCACATCCTACATACATACAAAATAAATAATCACAAAAGGCAAAAGCACAGCACAGCACAGCACAGCGTGCTTATCTCCAACCTGCATAGACAGGGGTATAGGGAAGTCAAGCTCCACGTGATCCTCGTTGGTGTAATAGACTATCTACAAAGACCATACAGATAAACCTCTGGCAGACCTCAATCTGGATTGCCATAGAAATAAAAAGCTGACACACAAACTGAATGAACACTCCATCAGACACTCATAAAAATAAGATATGCACTGCAATACAACTTCAGCAACAACATTCACGGTGTGGGTCTGGGTGCCACGGCACACAACCCTCCTGACCCACACTAAAATTCTTTTGTGTGTTTGCGCGGTGGGGGGTTGCCTGGTGCGGGCACCTACGTAACCCCCTCCCTTAATCATGCTGGCTGTGTCATCACTACCAGCGGATTCTTTTCTTTTCTTTTTATTTCTTTTCTACTAAATTCATACCCACACGTGTGCCCACCCACCCATCCACCCACTCACCCACACCCACACCCACCTGAAGCACAGTCATAGCATTTCCTGCCCACATTTCCATGTGATACGGAAGACGAGGAGGAGGAGGCAATATTGCTTTATTCTTGGACACCTGCAGTTGTTTAGTGTGGTTACTCCCAGGATCAATGCTAATGCTAATGCAAAAAAACGGTAGGACGTCGGATCGAGTGTCGCACACCCAACATCAACACACACATGCACACACCCACACCCACACCCACACCCACACACAACACACCTGGTGCAAGAGGTGGACCTGTATGAGTGTGTGGAACCTCTTCTCTAGGCCTGGCAGGTGGCGGTACCTCAGAGCAGCTAAACGCACTAAGGCTTCGCAGAACTGGTGGAACAGCAGCTCAGCCATGGGGTTGTGCACACCACCCTGCAAGCATGCACGCACCAAAGGAAGGTGCTAGAGACACAGCTCACAACCCTGGGGCTGCGCACACCACTCAATGGGATTGCACTTACAAATTAGGTGCTGTTGTGGCACCATGGAGAGAAATCACACTCCTGTGCACACACCGCTGCAAGACACACACGCACACACACAATGCAGGGTGTCCCAGCAACTGTCATAGAGCGCACTGCACTAAAAAAGGTTGGACAAAGTCCACAGACTTCAACACAATCACCACCCTGCACGCTCTCTTTGAAAGAAGCACCGAATTTGACGTACTACTCAACACAACAAACCTGCAGCTGGATATCCTATTCAGTCACGCCTACAGCGTACATTGCGTTGCCCATGCAAGCACAAGAAAGCCACCCTCAACCATATTTGGCCAGAACCACACACATACGGTTTGCATGCGGCAGGTTTGGCAGGGACTTATTTAACAAACAGGACAGTGTTGGAGTACTTGTGCGGATAAACAGATCTGGTCGATCCATGCAAGCTTAAAAGAATTCCTCTCTCCCTGGATTGGCCAGAACCACGCGTATGCAGTTTGCAATCGAATTTGGGGTACGCATACAGCTTTGCTCAAGCTTACGCATTTGAGCTCCATAGGGAAGCCTTGCTCACCTGTTGGTGCTCATTGAGGATCTCACTCCAGAACTGGGAGTCATACTCGTCACTAGGCTGTGCAAGGACGGAGTGCATCTGCGAGTTGGGACAGGGCACAGTCAAGAGTATGGTTACACATCCTGATGTAGCAGAAGCATGAGATTACCGGAAGACAAGTTCTCTTGATTGAGCTTTCTCATTAGTGTAAGGAGTGGACGGAGTGCATCTGCGAGTCGGGACAGGGCGCAGTAAAGAGTATGGATGCACATCCTGACGTAACACAAGCATGAGGTGCTGGTTACAGGAACACAAGCACTCTTGATTCTTGATTCTTGATTCTTGATTCTTGATGATTGAGCTTTCTCATTACTGTAAGGAGTCGTAAAGTGTTGCGAGATGTTGATTTGTGATTCAATTCATCCTTATGCACTGTGTCCACCAAGAATTTGCTCAACGGTGGCAATTTGCAGGCATCTGCTTCTATGGCGTCAAACAGTCTTTGCACAAACCCCACATATAGCGCAGCAAAAAAGTTGTTTGTTAATGGCGATTTGCAGGTGTCTGCTGCTATGACGTCATTTTGTTTTTGCACAAACCACACATACAGCAGAGCAAAGCTAGCATACTGGATTTCAGTACTCATACAACCCAACCCTGCTCACATTCAGTGTGTGGCACGCACCCTTTTCCTGAAAGCTTCCAGATTTGGAGGCGGTCGGCGGGCCATGAAGAACATCTCGTTGCAACGAGCTATGGGGGTGGCAGCAGACAGCATGCGCACATCACTAAGTAGCTCCCACACCTGTGTGTACATACAATTGAGACAGAAGCTGGGCTACAGGTGCGAACACTTTTGCATCAGGAATTTGAGGCAGAGAACAAACTGTTATAAGTATGAAAGCAATGTGATATGCGCTCTTTTCTTAGAATTGTGAGAAACAATAGAGAATTTGGTGGGCAGGGGGAGGAGGGGGGCTATGTAGCAAAAATTGTCTTACAAGGCAGGGTGGCTAGAGCCAAACTAGTGAGCTGGTGCTTGCATTCCCGAAAGCGTACGCCCACCTTCCGTTTCACAATGCGTGCAATACAGGGTTTAAAATGTTGACAAAGCACATCATGTTGTTCCTGTTTTCTGCTGATTCAGGCAGTGGTGGTTTAATCAGCTGGGGTGCAAGCTGGGAGCAAAATCGGCGATTATGTTGTAAAACCTGCTCAAACAGACCCCACACACACATTCCTGGGGGTCGAAAAAGTAGGATGTGATGCGTGCTACGCGTCCATCGCGCCTGTGCAGGCGGTTCTGGGTACCATGCTATGCATGCTGCAAAACGATCAAATCGTTAACACTCACACATGGGGCAAATGGTACAAAACCGGTACTTTGTAAGTGTTCCTGGTGGCCGAATTCGTAACTTGAGCGAGTGAGAGGCTGGAGTGGACAAATTAGGGTTCCTTGCAATGCAAGCGCGCTCGAACAGACAAAAAGCGTCCCTTGGGAGCACATGTGTGAGATCGAACAAAACAGAGCCCACACACACACATTCCTGAGGGTCAAAAACGCGAGATAGGGTGTGTGCTACAGGCTGTGTGATGAAAATGGAGCACCGTGCTTTGCGTGCTATGAATGCGCGTCACACATTATTAGGACAAAAGGTGCACAACTGATGAATTGTGTGTGTTCCTGAGGTCATAAACATAGCCTAGGACGAATGGAAGGTGCCGTAGTGGACAATTCAGGGGTCCTTGCCATGCAAGCGCGTCCGACGATAAAAGTGCGACTGCGAGTGCAGAACCATGCACAATTGACGACACACACACTCATATACACTCACACACATGCACACACAGGCACACACACAGGCACACACACACACAGGCATACATATAAAAAGGCATAAACACACATTACATACCTGGCAGGTGACAAGTGTGAAGGAAGGTCGGGCCATGCCTTTCATAAAGTGAAGCGATGGTCGTGAGCTGTAGGAGCAAATTGAAGGTGCAAACATAGTACTTGGGTGAGTATGTGTGTATCAAAATGCATACATATGTGCGTTCATGTACTCAAACAATTATATTGATACCTAATGCTGCAGCATGCAGCAGGTTGGAGCAGAAGTGTTTAAGAAGCAATCAAAGCGAGTTGCTTACGACGTACCAGTACTTGTCGTACAGAGTGCGCAAGTCAGTGTTGTAGACCATGAGCAGGTTGTATACCCCTCTTGCAGCGGCCGCTGGCACCTCCTCCTCGTCAAACAGGTCGTTGATCTACATTTGTTGGTTTAATAGCTTCGTAATTGCCAGCTAGTTTGAAGCAAAAATGTAAGAGCGTTGTGTTTGTGTTAAATATGTGAAAAGGTGTCTGCAAAATCTCTGGAAGAGAGTGATCTCATGTTACAAATCCCTGTTGCTCACCTGAACAGACACTGATGGGTCGATAGGTCCAAAGGCTTCTCTATCTGTTAGCAAGGGCCGGTCTTCAGAAAATGTGCCTTGCCATGCCTGTGCGACACATGTTGTCAACACTTACAGCATACTGTGTTTTGTCTGTCTTTGCCAATGTCGACATTGGTGTTTGTGGACATTGCGCGTTTGTATGTTTGTACATTCCTGAAGAATGTGCACTCACAGGCAACCAAGTGGATGGTGTTCAAAGGGTGAGCAATTATAACTGGATTATTCAGCTTACCGTTCAAAATCTTTATTTGAATGCCACAAAGCACCCTGGAGGTGTTTTTTTTATTGAAATGCGCTATCAGACTCCAGCAAAAGCTTACACATTTCTGATCTTTCTGTCTTTTTCTGGCGAAAATGTGCACTTTGACACAGCGTCCTACGTCTTTAGATCCCAGTCACACAGCTCCATGTTTCCTTTTTTTACGTGCTCCTACTCCACCAGCACAGTATGTCCGCGTTTTTTTAGCTCCCCTTTTTAGGTACTTACCTGCTCCTGCTCAACCAGCACATAACTACATCTTTTAAACCATGCAGCTCCCTTTTCTCTCATTTGCATGCTCCTGCTCAACCAGCACATAACCTCTACATTCTCAACACGCTCAGCTCCCTTTCCCATTGTCTGCATGCTCCTACTCCATCAGCACACCACCTTCCGGTCTATTCAAACACGTTGCTCCACTTCACCCACTGTATGTCTAGCACCGCATCTGTCACACTGCAAACTCAAAGCAACCCTCTCTATCTCTCCCTAGCTAAACACAGCACGTGCCTCCCTAGCTAAACAGCACGTGGCCCTTCGTCTCGCTGTAGTAAGCTGCATCATTTTCCCACCTCTGCCCCTGAATGCTGTTTGTTGTCGCCCTCCTTTTCTTCCCTGTCAGTCAAACGGCCTCACTTCTAGGGTCTATCCGTTCCTAATGATGCCATAACAATTAAACGTACAACAATAACCTATTTTTTTCTGTGCTCACCCCTCATTTCTTCCCTGCCTACTAATTGACTAGAAACCCACCTCTCCGTTTTCAAACAAGTAGCACCCCTCCCCCTCCTTCTTATCCTTTGCCCAGCAGCCCTCATAGCGTGCCCCTGTGGCATAGTACAGCACCCCATACCCACTGCGCTGGCCTTTATAAAACTGGCCATGGTACCTGCGTTGGTTTATATCTGTGTCTGTGAGTGGTGCGTGGTTGCTTTGTAGAAGGGACGTAAACATGTTTGGGGGTGATATGTGGCATGGCGCAAAAGGCATCTCACCAAATGTGGTCGTAGTACAACTTTTAAGGAGCAATAGCTTAATCTGCTCAGGACACACGCCATGCACCATACAACGGCTTTTTCAGTTTGGGAAAAAAAGGAGAAGTTGAAGCTCTTCCCGCTTCAACCTTGAATACGGCTGCAACACACTTTAAACAGGCAGCTCGAGTTCAGCAAGGGCTTAAAACCTCAAATGCAGGTTAATCCAAGTCCACACCCATTCCAAGATCAGGGCAACATGATGACAGTCCCATACCTGTTGAACCTGAGGAGGAGGGCATGATTTGATTTTGACGGTTCAGTTACAAGCTGTTGGTACCACACGTGGTTGCCCATGCCTACAAGCACAGTTACGCAGGTAAGTAAGCTGGTGCTAACGCACGAACGTAATTCTTTGGTTGTCTGTGTGTATGCGTGTGCGTATGCCGCCCGACTGTCTTCGCATCACGTGTTGAGGTGGTTTATGCGACAACGTCGAAATGCCCCAATCCATACACAGTGGCACCTTTAGTTAATTAATAAACAGATTACCTAATAATACCAGGGCGTCCAGGAAAACTACTTTTGTACATCCCTCACACACTCCACGCACAGGTAGGCACTGGCAGCAGAAGCTCCAGCACAGGCACACAAACCCCACACACTCCACACACAGTGGCATTGGCAGCAGCTCCAGCACAGGCACACACGCCCAACACACTCCACGCACAGGTAGGCACTGGCAGCAGCTCCACAGGCACACAGGCCCCACACACTCCACACACAGGTAGGCATTGGCAGCAGCTCCAGCACAGGCACACAGGCCCCACACACTCCACGCACAGGTAGGCACTGGCAGCAGCTCCAGCACAGACACACAAACCCCACACAAGAGTTTTAGAGTCGACGTTTGCTTGCTGCCATGGTTGAATCCCCAAACCCCACAATCACTGCACATAAGCTAAGCCAGCCTTATATCGCTTTTAAATTCTTGTCTCATTCGGCCTTTCGTGTTGAGAAAGCAGTTAAAGAAGTCGGAGAGAAGCTGCCGTGCCTCTCATTTTGGGATAGAGCAGTATAGATCATGGCGCAAGTTTCCATGCAACTGCATACAGACACGCAGGCAGACAAGTATGCATGCCATCAAATTCCATTGTATCCCTGAATAATGTGACCAGCATAAGAGAGCAAGGTGTTCTTGATTAAGGAGCATCGATCAACCCCCTTTGGCCATTATGCAGTTGCAGCATGCTAGCATTAGCACTGCACTGCTACAGTTTTGAAACCTTTCACAACTCAAGCAATTCAACCAGATTTGGATAGAAGGCTTAAAAGCTTAAAAGCCAACAGGACTTTGTGTGCTAAAACTCATACTCAGATGGAGAATTCATCGAAAACGAGTCAACGAGCTTTGATTTATGACTCACCGTGAGGCTTGTTTTGAGCCCACTGTCCTTCATAGCGCTGATTGAGGGTCTTCCACTCCATGACCCCATATCCGGACTTTGCGTCTTCAGACCACTCTCCATCATATTGATTCCCATTTGCGTAGCGCATTGTGCCTGTTCCTGATTTCATGTCCAGCCGCCAATCGCCTGTAGTTGGATGCAGGAAGGTTTGCAAAGTGTAGGATTGGTGGCAGGGCCTGATCACAGGCACTCCCTCATCTCAGATGATATTTACCAAAAAGGCGAAAGGATATAAACGTAGGCTGGAGGTAAGCAAGTGTGAGTAGTTGTGTGGAATGTTGCCCGCATAAAATCAGATGACAATGAAAATAGCACTTTTGCCAACCTTTAAACAAACACGAACGCTGCCAACACGTATAGAATTTTTTGTTGCAAGAGCTGTTATCACTGGGCTTTGTGTACATGGTTTTCACAGCATATTATTAGGTGACAAGATCATAATACTTTGGTCCCAGAGAGGAGCTTTTAGCTTTGGGGAGCTCCTTAAAGTAAAACCAAGTCGCTACATAGCTAAGAACTTTATAAAACCATATAGAAATAATTAATAACCATTTGCCACCCTGTAATGCATAATACACGTGCTCTTCCTAAAGGACGCGTTGGATCATGTTCACATCCTATATAGATACAGAACGATAGGTTGAACTGACTGTTCTTGACAAAGTTCTGCAGATGAAATTGCAAACTTTGTCTCTGGCTAAAGACTACCTAGCAGTACAAAAGTGAGCACCCGAAGCCCTTACATCATGCCTTCAATTAAACGAAAAATGCTTAGCAAGCTTGTTAATGCGTAAGTATGAGTAAATAAGGGAACCGTCTACTGCAACATCCATATACTAGAAAACACAGCTGCAAATCATCGTTATATCCTCAGTGCAGCAAGCAGGCTGATAAACACAGCTCATCTGGTGATGAAAGGGATGAATGATTGGCTCTGATCTGTGCCTGGCTTCGTGCATAAGTCCGTGCTTGCCAGCTTGTTTTTCCACTCTCCAGTGCATCACCACAAATATGATGGCACAATTTAAAAAGTATCACACACACAAACATACACACACATATTCATTGGCGCACCTACACACTCACCCTTGTACCAGTGATTTTCTTGAGCGTCCAGACATAACTTTCCCTGGCCATGACGCTCGCCATGCTGCCATTGGCCCTCATATACAGCAGCAGAGTCGCTGAAGCGCATTAGACCATAGCCATGGCGCTTCCCTCGAAGCACATCTCCTTTATAACTGGTGCCACAGGGCCATTGGTACTCCTTAAATTTGCATTTGTAAGTATGTGCTTGTGTGTGCGTACGTGTGCATGTATCTGATTTCAAATGGGTGTTTGTATGTGTTTGTATGCAAGTTCCCATGTGTATGTGTGTGTGTATGTGTGTGTGTATATGTGTGTGTGTGTGTGTGTGTGTGTGTGTGTGTGTGTGTGTGTGTGTGTGTGTGTGTGTGTGTGTGCACGCTAGCGTGAACATGAGTAGATGCAGGTGCAAACCTGCAGGTGTAGCAAACCTGGGTCCAGGGGATAGTGCACTCACCCCCTGCCCTGTTATGTCGTTCATCTGGAAGGTTCCTCTGTAGACCATCTGGTCTGGGAACGTGAGTTCGCCTGATCCATGCAGCTTGCCATCCTTGATCTGCCCCTCGTAAAAGCATCCACTCTTCATCTCCAGCCGTGCGTTTCCTGCACTGAGGTCCGCTGCATTCAGGCCTTCCAAGTCGCTTCCATTGATGTTAGCAGTGTGGAAGGCAATCCTTATAAAGGGGACTTCCATTGCAGATATAGAACCTTAGAGCGCCCTTAGAGCAAAGAAGTTTTGAGAGTGGAATCTATTACACATACAACACAAGATATTTCCAAGGAACTCCAGCAGAATTCAAGAAAGTTTTTCTCGTAAGCAAAAAGTGACAAGCGATCGTTGGAACAATTTAGTAACTCCCTCTTTTTATAGTATTCTTTTACCTTGCATCGGGATTCAGCCTCACATCTTCGCGCCGCCCCTGCAACCCCATTTCTACAGGACCCTCTTTCTTTCCTGTTCTGTTATAAAAACAGCATAGTCATGGGAAAGGAGAAGAAGCAGCAGGCTGCCCAAGCTGAGGAAGGGGCTGAAGGTGCTGACGCAGGCTACGATGCCAAAGTCAAATTCTGCAGTAAGGTGAGGCAAAAGGCGCAGCCAGCCTTCCTGTCCAGCTGAGGGTCTTGGCATAAGGAGGGAGCATGCATGCACGTTTTTGTCTACGTACACACACACACACACACACACACACACACACATGCATGCATACACACACACACATGCATGCATGCACACACACACACACAAACACACACACATTCATGCACACATGCACATGAACACACACCAAAAGCACACAAACGCACACATACACACACATACATACATGCACAATTTCATGCACGCACACACACACACGTACGTCCACACAAACACACACAAACATACCCAAACGCACAAGCCAAACGCACAAGCAATCGTGCTCACGTGCAACACACGAGGACACACACATATGCACGCACGTACGCACATACACACACAAACACACACAAACACATACACACATACATACATGAACGCACAAGCAAGCGTGCTCATGTGCAACACACACGAACGCACGCACTGCATGAACGCACACCTGCACGCACACACACACACACATACACACACACAAACACACACACACACACACAAACACACACACGCACGCACGCACACACACACAATAACACACACAAACAGTTGCATCATCCATGACGCCTTTCTTCCCATGCCAACAAGCAGATTGCCAAACCATTAGCAGAGGAGAAGCTGTGCAAGAAAGTGTTGAAGCTGTGCAAAAAGGCGTCCAAGCGGAAGCAGATTAGAAGAGGCGTGAAGGAGGTGGTGAAGGCCTTGAGGAAAAAACAGAAGGGGTGAGAATGAAGCAGATTGGAAGAGTCGATGAGGGTCTCTGTGCATGATGAGGATGGAATAGCCAAAGGGGAGGTGTCAGCCTGCCACCAAGCTGTTCGTCCAGTTGGAAGCGTGTGCTTGTGAGGCCATTTCGTGCATGCATGCCATGAGCATGCGGAAATGGAGTTGTTGCATTGTTCTGCCGCTGGTGTATTGCCGCTTGCTGGAGCCACCGTCCATCTGTCATGTTGCCCCTTAGCTTGTTTGCCGTCTTGCGCATACATGCATCCATTAATATAGCTGATCAGAGTAAGCGAGGCCATTTCTCTCCATGCTCATTTGGTATGCCCCACTCCTTAAGCCAATGCTCAGCACCCCAAGCAATTGTGTTAAACGTTCATGCATGTGTGCATCCTGCACACTGACGTGCACACGTCAAGTTTGAGGCCCAGGCAAATTTGTTACAAGCATATGCGTGTGGTTCCCCACGCACTTGCAGGATTTGCATATTGGCAGGCGACATTTCTCCCATTGACGTCCTGACGCACATACCCATCGTCTGCGAGGACCACCAGATACCCTACATTTATGTGCCATCAAAGGAGGTGAGGCTTAAGGCAGTAGCATGTGATCTGTACGTTTCATGCCAGCCGCCCTTTGTTATGTGTAACGTGTCCGATGTCTTGGTACAAAAGAAAGAATTTCATGTGTACCGTGTCTGATGTCTTGGTACAAAAGAAAGAACTTCCTCCTTTCCGTTGATGTCTTGTTTGGTAACTTAATTCACTAAATCGGTTAAAAGGAAATACGGATGTCATGGTGCGCAAAAACAGCCCTCTTCCGCACATTTGCAGGAGCGCAGTCATTACTATTTGCATGCTGTTGAATCCTGCTCTAGTACACTTTGCAATGCTCTCTCCCTCAAGCGTGCCGTTGCGTCATACTACCAACGTGCATAGCCATTTCTTTCCGCTTGCGTTGTTTGACCCTCTTAATATGTATCTGCATGTTACATCTAATTTCCTGTTAGTACCTTGCCCATGTATGCAACCCCCTTTTCCTGCTTTTGCAGTCCAACTTGCCTTGAGAATGGAGTTTTAATACGAAATGAACAGGAATACTGTGCAGGCATAGAAAATCACTTTCCACGTTTGCTAAGGATGAGGAAAAAGGAACCACTTTGCCCTTAAACGGCCCTAGCGCTTACAACTTCACTTTCTCCTCTCTCCCCCCCTCTCTCTCTCTCTCTCTCTCTCTCTCTCTCTCTCTCTCCCCCTCTCTCTCTCCCCCTCTCTCTCTCCCCCCCTCTCTCTCCCCTCTCTCTCTCTCTCTCTCTCTCTCTCTCTCTCTCTCTCCCCCTCTCTCTCTCTCTCTCTCTCACTCACTCACTCACTCACTCACTCACTCACTCACACTCTCTCTCACACAAACAAACACACACACACACACCACACACACACACTCACACTCTCTCAGACACAA
>Ga0307968_1001846_pt1 | contig 17477 bp, 16 predicted proteins | sample OrgLakmetagen650_FD_201834 | JGI IMG/M metagenome (GOLD analysis project Ga0307968, IMG submission 201834) | Saline water microbial communities from Organic Lake, Antarctica - #650 | ecosystem: Environmental > Aquatic > Non-marine Saline and Alkaline > Saline | place: Antarctica: Organic Lake... | reverse complement strand
TACCACTCCCAAACGCCTCCTTTTGCCACAGCCGTTTCTCTCCACCCCTTTTAATTCAGGTCGCTTTCCTCACATCCCTGATACCACTCCCGAACGCCTCCTTTTGCCACAGCCGTTTCTCTCCACCCCTCTCAATTCACAGGTCGCTTTCCTCACATCCCTGATACCGCTCCCAGACGCCTCCTTTTGCCACAGCCGTTTCCCTCCATCCCTTTTGATTTAAGTAGCTTTCCTCACATCCCTGGTACCACTCCCAAACGCCTCCTCGCCGGAGCGCCGGAGGGGGACCGCCACCGTTGTCCCCCTCTTCGCTGCCTCTCATCATATTTACTTCCCTCGTTTGTTTATGCTTTATTGCTGCACATACGATCCAGTGCTGCACATACATCTACTGCCCTCTCCATTCCTGCAGGGCCAAGCTTATGATGCAGAGGGACACCAAAGGCAGGCCCAACGCCAAGAATGCTCCACCAGATGTGCTGTACGCACCCCCCTCAAACCCAAGGGTAGGTTGCAAGGGCAGGGCAGAAGTTCATGTTGTTTGAAGTTCCACAAGGGGTTGAGACGTCAGCTCCCAGCTTGAGTCAATATACGTATGAAGCAGACTTCATGTGAATGTTAGCTACAGGGTTTACGTACGCACCTACCGAGAAGAGGGAGGCATACTTTTCTCTACTTATAGTCCACCTGGGTTTACTTTACTTTTTTATTCACCTGGGTTACAAAGTGTACATGGAGTACAGGTCGGTGACACGCTTATAAGTGCATTGTGGTTAATCACAAGCGGGTCAGTTTTTAGTGGTAAACTACGTTTAATCAGGTGCTTGAAAGTACAATTGACTGCTGCGCAAGGGGCTTCTGAGTAAATTGCAAGTCTGCACTGCATGGGTGGTGCATGGCTGCGCTGCTTGACATGAAAAGTGCATGGTTGCGCTGCATGAAATGGTTAGTGCGTGGTTGTGCTGCTTGGCACGATTAGTGCGTGGTTGTGCTGCTTGGCATGATTAGTGTGAAGTTGTACTGCTTGGCTTGATTAGTGCGTGGTTGTACTGCTTGGCACAATTGTTGCGTGGCTGCGCTGCTTGACATGGAAAGTGCATGGTTGCACTGTTTGGTATGGGTAGTGCGTGGTTGCACTGCTTGGCATGGGTAGTGCGTGGTTGTACTGCTTGGCACAATTGTTGCGTGGCTGCGCTGCTTGGCATGGAAAGTGCGTGGCTGCGCTGCTTGGCATGGAAAGTGCGTGGTTGCACTGTTTGGTATGGGTAGTGCATGGTTGCACTGCTTGGTATGATTAGTGCGTGGTTGTACTGCTTGGCATGATTAGTGCGTGGCTGTACTGCTTGGCATGGGTAGTGCGTGGTTGTACTGCTTGGCACAATTGTTGCGTGGCTGCGCTGCTTGGCATGGAAAGTGCGTGGCTGCGCTGCTTGGCATGGAAAGTGCGTGGTTGCACTGCTTGGTATGGGTAGTGCATGGTTGTGCTGCTTGGCATGATTAGTGCGTGGCTGCACTGCTTGACATGAGTAGTGTGTGGTTGTGCTGCTTGGCAGCGCTGCATGCATGGCATGACTGTGCTGTATGTCAGAACTGCTTCATTGTGTGATTGAATGAAGGCTGTCAATCTGTGTGTCTGAGTGGGTGCAGTGTGTATGCTTGTGTAGCCGTTTTTCCCCCTCTGCACTGCCATGTCACGCTGCAGTAAGAGAGAAAGAAAAAAGAAAAACTTTTGGGGAAAATAAAAACCAGTCCCCACATAAATTAAGAAGCAAGAGCCACTTTGTTACCGGGCAGTACCTATGAATACATACGTCAGTCTGTACAAATTGTACCTCAGACAGAGTGGCGCCTGTTGAGTAGGTGCCTAATTTCTACCGTCATCCGCACCATGCCAATTATGCACGTTTCTTTACGTGCGCCTTTCAGTCTTCAGTTTGCTCCGTGCTATGCAGTTGGCGGCAAGCCGGTTAGAGGAGAGGCAGGAGGTTATCAGAAGGCGACGGCGGCTGTTTGACAGCCCTGCAGAAAGTGCCAGCATCATAGGTGAGGGAAAGTGCGTGTGGTTGTGCAAACGTTTGTGTGAGTAGATGTGTGAATGTGTAAGTGTGCGAATGTTTGAATGTGTTTGTGTGTGCTTGTGTGTATGGTAAGGTTATCAGGCTGCTTGAAAGCCCTGCAAAAAGTGACAGCATCATGGGGGAAAGGTAGTGTGTGTAATTGATTAAATGTGTGTACGTGTGCACATGCATGCTAATGTGTGTGTGTGTGCGTGTGTGTGTGTGTGTGTGTGTGTGTGTGTGTGTGTGTGTGTGTGTGTGTGTGAAGGTTATCGGCCTGCTCAACAGCCTCACAGAAAGTGCCAGCAGTTTTGCATCTTGCTGTGTGCGTTTATGCGCACAAAATGTGTTCCCTTCTAGGCTGTTGATTACCTTGCAAAATTGCCAGCATTGCAGGCTGATGCTATTGTTTGTAAAGAGGTGGTCCAACGCTAGTCAGACAATGGCCAACGCTAGTCAGACTATGGCTAACGCATTTAGACTAGTTTTGGCCAATGCTAGTCAGACTATGGCCAACGCTAGTTAAACTAGTTTTGACCAATGCTAGTCAGAATAGGTCAAAGGTGTGTGTTGTTAAAAGTTTCCTGATTTGCTGCATCACACCCAGCACAGTGGCAGGATTGCAGCACGTGACATTCGCAGAGAAGGAACACTTATATGCATGCAAATGTTTCATTAGGTGGGTATGTGACGGAGGTCAGTGCCCAAGATGCTCGTGCTGAGGATTCGCTCAGGCGGCAGTCAGAGCTGAGTGGGCAACGGCTGAGGAATTTACCTAAGAGCTGGACGGAGAAGGGTCCCCCCCCAGAGGCCCCAGGGTTTGGCAAGTAAGTAATGGCTGCCTGAATCAACAATGAATGGATGTATGATTATTCCTCCTGCTTCCTCTCCCACACTTTCTGCAATGCATATGCCAGCTGGCCATATGCCATGCGCCTCTCACGTTTGCAGTGTTCCCTTGCGCGAGCCTTTTTCGAGCCTTCTAGCAATGTATAGACTTTTCTGAAGGCAATGTTAACTCCAGAGCAGGTCATAAGCGGCTTACAAAGCAATCAGGGTGGAAGGTCACACACATGTGCACTTTTGTTTTGTTCTTGGTTTGTGTTGTTGTGACAACAAGCTGACGCTTTAAGGTGCAGTTTTGTTTTGTTCTTGGTTTGTATTGTTGTGACAACAAGCTGACGCTTTAAGGCGCACTTTTGTTTTGTTCTTGGTTTGTATTGTTGTGACAACAAGCTGACGCTTTAAGGTGCACTTTTGTTTTGTTCTTGGTTTGCGTTGTTGTGACAACAAGCTGACGCTTTAAGGTGCAGTTTTGTTTTGTTCTTGGTTTGTATTTTTGTGACAACAAGCTGACGCTTTAAGGTGCACTTTTGTTTTGTTCTTGGTTTGTGTTGCTGTGACAACAAGCTGACGCTTTAAGGTATGGCGAACACGGGCTCACTCTACTAAGGTGTGGTTTGAGCCACATGTTTTAAGGTGTGCCGCATGTTCTGCTTGTTCTAAGGTGTGGTTTGAGCCGCATGTTTTAAGGTGTGCCGCATGTTCTAAGGTGTGGTTTGAGCCGCATGTCCACATGAACGCAGGAATGGTTACGATTAGGGTTGGCCAGAACCGTATATATGCACCGTGTATGACCGTATATTCAGTGGTTTTCCTGTTAAAAATACCGTACATACACTGTATATATATGGTTCTGGCCAACCCTACTGCCTGCGTATTCCTTGTTTCCCTGATATGGGTGTGGGTGTGGGTGTGGGTGTGGGTGTGGGTGTGGGTGTGGGTGTGGGTGTGGGTGTGGGTGTGGGTGTGGGTGTGGGTGTGGGTGTAGGTGCAGGTGTAGGTGTGGGTGTGGGTGTGGGTGCGGGTGTGGGTGTGGGTGTGGATGTGGGTGTGGGTGTGGGTGTGGGTGTGGGTGTGGGTGTGGATGTGGGTGTGTGGGTGTTTCACCTGTAGTAGGGTTGGTTCTGGCCAATTATAGTTATGATGCCTTGGGGTCATTTGGTTAAGTTCAGGAGTAGATCCCCTCTTCTCTGGTGCTGTAGGGCATAGCAAACGAGGGCCACTTTAGCATGACTTGAAAAATCATGGAACACACAAACAAAGATTCTGTCCGAGCCATATGTTTCTTGTACTAGCCCTGGCATAACATTTTGTTCTGAGGTCCTGGCAAATTAATTTGTACTGTTCCTACTATACTCTCTTTTATTATGAAGTCCTGGTATTATGTGGCTAAAGGCAGGCTGAGAAAGAACCTTGTTGGGCTGGACATGGGTATGGATAATTGCAGTAGTCCAGAGGTCGCACGACCGATTGATTGTTAACCCATTTTCTTTCTTCTGCTGACAAGGTACGCTCATGTCATTCTCATGTGTGTCATTCGCATGTCTCTCTTCTTTCATGAAGCATAGACGTCACATGGCTTATTGCTTGTTAACTTAAATGACGTTGTAAGGCATAGTCAATCCTCCTTACATTGCTACTTGCATGCTAAAAGCACACAATGAATGTACAAAACTGCCAATTGCATTGCAGAAAATCTAAAGGCAACGTGGACGACGCGCTCACCAATTATGTGATGAAGAATGTCACAAAACTGCCAATTGCATTGCAGAAAATCTAGAGGCAACGTGGACGACGCGCTCACCAATTATGTGATGAAGAATGTCACAAAACTGCCAATTGCATTGCAGAAAATCTAGAGGCAACGTGGACGACGCGCTCACCAATTATGTGATGAAGAATGTCACAAAACTGCCAATTGCATTGCAGAAAATCTAGAGGCAACGTGGACGACGCGCTCACCAATTATGTGATGAATAGCCTCAAACAGGTGGGACCTCAGTCTTGAGTTGATCTTCGCTCAGTCAAGAAGCATGGCGCTTAATGGAATGTCTGTAAGCCAACAAGCCTGCCAAAAAAAAGACTTGTAAATGGCTCAAATTGAATCAGAAACAAATGGCTAAATGAAGTGCCTGGAATGGAAGCGCATGCATGTTATTTACTGGTAGCTTTCATGAATTGTTCTTATAATATCACTGCACTTGATTCTTTCTCATCATATATCTGAAATTAATGTAACTTCTACTTATCATCGATCCCAAATAAATGTAAAAGCAGTTGCTCTGTTTCAATTCTTTACAAAACAAAGCTGGCAAGCACTCAAATGGAGCTGCATTCATGCCTCAGGTAATTCTATCAACAAAATCAGCACCTAATTTGTCATTAACAATATCATCAACCACAAGTTGCATCTGCGACAATCAGACGCCTGCGCAGTTTCGTGTTGTATGTTATTTAGTTGCAGTCTTGAGTGGGGTCACGTACTAAAGCACGGCTACAAACTAATTGATGTTTTACATTGGCAGAGGTCGTCGCGGCTCTCTGAATGACTACAGTAAGGTTTTGTGACGATGTATTTGCTATCTAGTGCGTCCAGAATCTCAGACGTTCACAAAAAACTCTTGTGGCAGTACATACACATCCAATAAACCTGGCTGTCACTTTTGCGTGCGCACGCAGCCGTGGGTGCTTTGTGTCACTCTCAGCACTTTGTGTCACTCTCTGCACTTTGTGTCCCTCTCAGCAATATGTGTCACTCTCAGCACTTTGTGCTCATACCCACTAATTGTCGTACTTGTGAAATGTTACCTCGAGCTCCTGAAAAAGCCATCATATACACTGGGTTTAAAATATCCGTAGCTTCAAAATAGTCAATAACTTCTTGTTTTGAACTTTCACTTGTTCGATTCTCTCTCTGCACTTTGTGTCACTCTCTGCACTTTGTGTCACTCTCAGCACTTTGTGTCACTCTCTGCACTTTGTGTCACTCTCTGCACTTTGTGTCACTCTCTGCACTTTGTGTCACTCTCAGCACTGTGTGTCACTCTCAGCACTTTGTGTCACTCTCTGCACTTTGTGCTCATACCCACTAATTGTCGTACTTGTGAAACGTTACCTCGAGCTCCTGAAAAAGCCATCATATACACTGGGTTTACAATATCCGTAGCTTCAAAATAGTCAATAACTTCTTGTTTTGAACTTTCACTTGTTCGATTCACTCTCAGCACTTTGTGTCCCTCTCAGCACTTTGTGTCACTCAGCACGCAGCCGTGAGTGCTTTGTGGCACTCAAACACACACGTTAGAGTGGCCTGGTTCAATAAAACATTTAAAAGGTCTGGTGACTTGTCGCATGTGTTCCACAGGGGTGCTTATAACTAGGGTTGGCCAGAACCATGTATGTACGGTGTATATACGGTATTTTTGGCAGGAAAATCACTGAATATACGGTCATACACGGCGCATATATACGGTTCTGGCCAACCCTACTCATAACAGCCTACACGACTTCTGTTTGCTGTTCACAACTTGCTTGCAAGGGTACCAACATGTGTGCAACTACTCATCTAGCGCCCTGCCTTGCTAACTTCTCACAGCATTGTTCGCTAACATTGTTTGATGCTCACAACTTGCTTGCAAGGGTACCAACATGTGTGCAATTACTCATCTGGCGCCCTGTCTTGCAAATTTCTTACAACATTGTTCGCTAACATTGTTTGATGTTCACAACTTGCTTGCAAGGGCACCAACATGTGTGCAAGTACTCATTTGACGCCCTGTCTTGCAAACTTCTCACAACATTGTTCGCTAACATTGTTTGCTGCTCACAACTTGCTTGCAAGGATACCAACATGTGTGCAATTACTCATCTGGCGCCCTGCCTTGCAAACTTCTCACAACATGCCTTCAGGAGTACCAAAACATGACTTCTCAAGCGTCAGCCCTGCAGCGCCCCAAGCCCCAGAACACATCAGAACTCGCACAGCAGCAGCAGCAGCGGGTGCGTGGCGTCGAAAATTTCAACTTAAAATTTACCCGAGTCAGATGATTTTAACTTGAAATCTATCCGAGTCAAAAATGGCTTTACATTTGATGCAAGCATACCTACAAGAGAATGGAATATTGTTTCAGGATAGAAGCAAGCAGTAAAGATGATACGGGCAGGGGTTGTGTAGGAAAAGGACCGGAAATGAGTAGAAAGGAATAAGGCAGAGGTGAGGTTCTTGAGCCAGCGCATGTTTAATGTGAAGCTGTATGTAGAAAAGATCTGAAATTGAGCTTGCTTAATATAGGGAATATTTAGAGTGTGACTTTATGACTACAGGGGTGTGAACATGTAATTGACTACAGGCATGTGTGCATATGACTACAGGCAAGTAAGCATAAGTCTTACAGTTAGATGAACACCTATAACACAGAAATTAATCAAGAGCCTTGAATTTTTTGGTGGAGTAGCTTTACGGTACCGGTGCCAATGTGGCTCCCTTTCCTAATTAATGTGGGGATTGTTTGTCACTGCCTGCGTAGTTTGTTTTTTCCATCTTTGTTTCATAGAGCCGGAAGGAGAATGTCCGGACACTATTTTCTGTACCGGAAATAATTCTCTTAGATAGCTTTGTCAGTTAAAATCCCAACCTCTTCTCGGTCGTTTTCATTTTTTTGGTCCTCCATTCTATTATAACAAACAGGACGCAGCCGCGCAGCAAACCCGGCAGCAGTGGGAGCAGCTCGAGCAGGAGATGAGGGCTTCCCAGGAGGAGATCAGGCAAAAGAAAATAATGGCGCGGAGGGCCAAAGAAGCTGAGGTAAGCATGCCAGGTAATTATATGCCAGGCAATAGCGTAAAAGTTGGTGCAGTCTATGGAACCAAAAAATGGCTCACGCATGAACACAAAATATGTTTAAATTATTTTCTAGGATATACTGTCTTAGGGATCCGGCACACTCATTCACATGCACAAACACATGTGCATACCATTCGCAGGCACACGCTTACTCACAAATGCACACGACTGAAATAAACCCACGCACAAAACGCGCAGGCAGGCAGGCACGTCCATGTGTACGAGTGCTCATATCCACATGTGCTCACACAATCGTAACCCACTCGCAAATCCACGCGCAAAACACGCAGGCAGGCAGACACGTGCATGTGTACGAGTGCTTATATACACACGTGCTCACACACTCGTAACCCACTCGCAAGTCCACGCGCAAAACACGCAGGCAGGCAGACACGTGCATGTGTACGAGTGCTCATATACACATGTGCTCACACACTCGTAACACACTCGCAAATTTACGCACACGCATGACACGCAGGCAGATGATGTAGAGGCCCTCTTAGCAGAGCGGCTGGGCATTCAAGGGAGGGATCAGGTAAGGGGTTACTTTCTGCATGTCTTTGTGCCACGCAACGTGTTGGATATGTAGGGTTGGACGGAACCATATAAGTGAATGTACGGCATATATATACCTTACTGTATATATACGCCCGTATAATGCTTTTTTAGTTTTTTTTGCATTTCTGGTGTATCTAAGGTTACGGTTTTATACGCTGCACGGTAAATACGCAAATATATATATATATATATATATATATATATGCGCAGCTTATATGTCATATTTATGTTTACGATACAGAAATCCTATGTACGGTCCTGGCCAACCCTCCGTATGTGACTACCAACTTGGTTTGTTGTGCAACAACTTGCTTGATCGTGCCTTGCGTTCTGTTTGCTACTTGATCTGTTGTGCAGCAACTGCCTGATCGTGCCTTGCGTTCTGTTTGCTGCTTGATCTGTTGTGCAGCAACTGCCTGATCGTGCCTTGCGTTCTGTTTGCTACTTTAACTGTTGTGCAGCATCTGCCTGATCGTGCCTTGCTTTCTGTTTGCTGCTTTATCTGTTGTGCAGCAACTGCCTGATCGTGCCTTGCGCTCTGTTTGCTGCTTGATCTGTTGTGCAGCAACTGCCTGATCGTGCCTTGCGTTCTGTTTGCTACTTTATCTATTGTGCAGCAACTGCCTGATCGTGCCTTGCGTTCAGTTTGCTACTTGATCTGTTGTGCAGCAACTGCCTGATCGTGCCTTGCAATCTGTATGCCACTTGATCTGTTGTGCAGCAACTGCCTGATCATGCCTTGCGTTCAGTTTGATACTTGATCTGTTGTGCAGCAACTGCCTGATCGTGCCTTGCACTCATTTGCTCAAGGGCTACAGAGCAGCGAGCGCTTTCCTAGCGTGCTCCAAGCTCCAAAACCTTTTCTCTGAATTTTCATCTGCCTCTCACATCATACAGCGTATTGGTAGGGTTGGCCAGAACCGTATATATACACCGTATATGACCGAATATTTGGTGAATTCCCTGCCAAAAATACCGTATACACACCGTAAATATATGGTTCTGGCCAACCCTACATATGGGCCATGAGCTCTTGATCATACAAACAGGCACACTTAATTACACATCCCTCAAGAGTAAAAGAGCAGTGAGCGCTCTCTGAGCGTGATCTTCCAGGCTCCACCGATTGCTTTGCTGGTGTCCTAGGCAGGTAGCAAGCACGGCCAGCTTCCTTCTTCCTCAATGTTTTGCGCTCCACAACCTGCCATTTGATCATAGCTCTACTGATTGCTACTTTGTTTTCGGCCGATGCAGAAGCAGAAGCAGAGTGTGGCCCCAGCTCGACCTGCAAGGCCAGCCCCAGGACAAGCCACCGAAAGCAGCAAAAGTGGACTCGGACAAAGCATGCAGGAGGTGGTGGGACAGCAGGACGCATCTGGGGAGGAGGAGGAGGAGGAGGAGGAGGAGGAAAAGGAGCAGGAAGTGTTGGTGCAAGGAAGAGGGTGGGAGGCTGGCATTACAGGGACTCACATTGATGAGATGGATGACTTTGAGGCGACGTACGCTGCAATCCTCGCGGCCCAAGCAGGCAATAACAGCAGCAGCAGCAGCAGCAGTGGAAATGCTGTGAAGCCTCAGCTAGCGACGCCCGTCAAACCTGTCAAGCCCGTCAAGCCAAGTGCGTGTCACTGCGCTTGCCTGTTTACGCTGCAAAAGAGGCGCAGCCACATTCAGTAAAAAAGCAGGATGGAAACGGTTCCAGCACAAAATTAGTGAAATGCGCCGCTTTAAACCTTCCCTTGACACTGTGCTTGCCGTTTTGTCTGAACGCTTGCAGCGGCCCCACTACCTGCGTCAAAGCAGCCGCCCCGTACACAGCAGTCACCTCACACAGGGCAGGGGAAGGCTTCGGCAGCAAGAGGTGGGGCGACGTCACTTGCTACTTCTGCTGCGTCGCCTTTTTCGGACACAGCCAGGGGTGTGGGTAGTAGGAGTGGCAGTGGCGGGAGTGTGGGGCTGGGGGGGGCGGCAGGAGGTGCTGGTGCAAAGCAAGATACAGAGAGCCACGATCTGCTGGAGTTGCTGGACTTCAAGGCAAATAAGGTGGGAGTTGATGTGCATGTGTTGCTGTGTGAGTGTTTAGGTGGAAGTCCTATCCTCCTACCTGCACCAAATGTAAAAAGTTAGGTGCCCTGGTGGTGTAGGAGCATGCTCCTTGCTGCAGACACATCACTGCAGATAAGCAAATCTGGCCCGATCATTGAATATGAATAGGGTCAACCAGAACCGTAGGTCACTTTATATTGCTGTGTGTACTTCCAAGTGTCCTTGCTAGTAATATCATACGTGCTCTGTATATATATATGGCACTGGCCGACTCTACAGACCAGGCGTTTGGACCTCAATCCTCTACCAAACGCAATCGCATGACCAAATTCCCTCACTGCAAATAACACATCTGATGCAATCATATGATCAAATTCCCTCACTGCAAACAACGTACCTGTCTCCACAGTCACGCCAAGCACAATCGTAGGATAAAGCACATTCTTGCTGAAAGCCCATTAAAAGGTTGTAATAACCAATTGTGATGACGGCAATTCTTTCTGCTCTGACCGTACTTCTGTCTGTTTTGACTGTACTGCCATCTGTTCCGAACTAATTTCCCGAACCCCTGTACTGCTCTGCTCAATGGGATCTGAACTGCTCTGCTCATTGGGATCTGAACTGCTCTGCTCATTGAGATCTGTACTGCTCTGCTCTTTGGGATCAAGGTACTAAATCGGGATCAAGGTACTAAATCAATTGGGATCTGTACTGCTCTGCTCATTGGGATCAAGATACTAAGTCAATTGGGATCTGAACTGCTCTGCTCATTGGGATCTGTACTGCTCTGCTCATTGGGATCGAGGTACTAAATCAGTTGGGATCTGTACTGCTCTACTCATTGGGATTTGTACTGCTCAACTCATTGGGATCTGTACTGCTCTGCTCATTGGGATCTGAACTGCTCTGCTCATTGGGATCTGTACTGCTCTGCTCATTGGGATCTGAACTGCTCTGCTCATTGGGATATGTACTGCTCTGCTCATTGGGATCTGAACTGCTCTGCTCATTGGGATATGTACTGCTCTGCTCATTGGGATCTGTACTGTACTGCCCTGCTCATTGGAATCTGTACTGTACTGCTCTGTTCATTAGGATCTGTACTGTACTGCCCTGCTCATTGGAATCTGTACTGCTCTGCTCATTGGGATCAAGATACTAAATCAATCAAATTTGAATGCAACCGTAGAAGCCAGCGGCCTCCACCCAAGCACCCCTCCGCCCTGCTCACCCCAATGCACCCCCTGCAAGCCCCCAGCGCCCCATTGCCAACTCCACCAACGCCACCACAAGTGACAACCACAACAACAAGGCCGGTCGTGGCAGCACCACCAGCTCCGTCAGCGCTAGCAGCAAGCAAGCCAGGGGGGGTGTTGGCCGCACCAGCAGCGGCGCTGGCAGTGGCAGTGGCGGCGGCGGAGTCAACATGGTGGCTGAGGATCAACACAGAGTGCAAGGGACAGAGGCAGAGCATGATGAAGACGTCAGTGGGCTGGACCTGATCCAGCAGCTGCTCCAGCAGCAGCCAACCTCATCCCTGGGATCTGGTCCCCTGAAGGCATCTAACAGCGCTAATATAAGGGTCAGCACACCCCCACAAACACCACAAACACCAACACCACTCCCAGCGCCACCAGGAGCAGGGGCAGCAAGCAAAGGGAGAGACGGCTTAGCGGGCAGAGCACCGGTACGCATTGATACCAACGATGTAGGATTACGCACGGGTACTATAAGTCCGTAAGTCCATTCCTAGCTACTGTATTCTTAGCTACTGTGTCCCTAGCCACTGTATTCTTAGCTACTGTAAGCTTATTCCTAGCTACTGTGTTCCTAGCTACTGTGTTCCTAGCTGCTGTGTTCCTAGCTACTGTATTCCTAGCTACTGTATTCTTAGCCACTGCAAGCCCAATCCTAGCTACTGTAATCTTAGCTACTCTGCAAGCCCGTTCCTAGCTACTGTGTTCTTAGCTACTGTATTCCTAGCTACTGTATTTCTAGCTACTGTAAGCCCATTCCTAGCTACTGTATTCCTAGCTATTGCAAGCCCATTCCTAGCTACTGTGCTCCTAGCTACTGTGTTCCTAGCTACTGTATTCTTAGCCACTGCAAGCCCAATCCTAGCTACTGTATTCTTAGCTACTGCAAGCCCATTCCTAGCTACTGTGTTCCTAGCCACTGTATTTTTAGCTACTGCAAGCCCATTCCTAGCTTCTGTATTCCTAGCTACTGTAAGCCCATTTCTAACTACTGTTTTCTTAGCTACTGCAAGCCCATTCCTAGCTTCTGTATTCCTAGCTTCTGTAAGCCCATTCCTAGCTACTGTATTCCTAGCTTCTGTAAGCTCATTCCTAGCTTCTGTATTCCTAGCTACCGTAAGCCCATTTCTAGCCACTGTATATCCACTCCTAGCAGTGTACAGCTCAACACGTCTCCCTCCACCTTTTCTGCAGGCGGATGATTTTGAGGCCCTGTTTGAGCTAGAGCTGCAGCGGCAGCGGCGGAGCGTGGCTGGTGGGGGGGAACGGGGGGTTGGGGGTGAGGGATCAGATCCTCATTTGAGCAGGAAGCCTCCCAGAGTGATGGCCTTCACTGTGACTCCGGCAAACGCATTGCAGGAGGTGGATGCACTAAAGGTATTGCCTTTGAATGGGTAAGGGTGTGTTCGATGGCTTTCACGGTGCCTCATACCCAGGTTTCACGGTGCCCAGGTATGTATCAACAGCACCGATACATACACATTCACACAAACATGCGAGCTCACACACACACACACACGCATACACACATACACACAAACGCACAAACACTCAGGTATGTACACACGCACACACACACACATGCACATGCACATGCACATACACAACCACACACACACAAACACACACACGCACACACACACACAGCCACAGACACACACACACGCACACATACACACACAGAGCAAACCTAGAAGAAGCGGCAGTGGAGTCTTAAGAGACAGCACGGATGGCAGCAAGAGCAGCAGCAGCAAGAGCAGCAGCAGCAAGAGCAGCAGCAGCAGTAAGAGGGAGGGAGGGAATCAGGAGAGTGGTCAGGATCTTAACTTTAAGGGCGGCAGCAGCAGGAAGGGGGGAAGGGAGAGTAGTGGTGGTGAAAGCAGCACGAGGGGAGGGAGAGACGGGGTGCTGCAACGCAGCCTTGAAATGGCTATTATGGATTTTGGCTGTAGCCCTGAAGACGCTTTTAAGGGGCGCAGCAGCAGCGGCAAAAATGGAGGGAGGGACACATTTAGGGGAGGCAGCAACAGTGGCAGGGATGGAAGGGAGGACATGGCTAAACAAGGCAGCAACAGCGGCCGTGTGGGGAGAAAGCGCAAAGCTGAGGACATAAGCACCGCCCAAAGCCGAGCAAACCTCCGAGCGCTTCGCAGAGGGCAAAGCGAAATGCAGCCTTTTGCTTTGAGCGTCAGGCAGCTGCAGGTTGCAAGGGAGAAGGAGCTCGCGAGGGCTGAGGGGAGGGGCGGGCGTCAAAGCAAATTGAGCAGGAGAGAGCAGAGGATGGAGGTCTGGATGAGGGAGGAAAGCGAAAGCAGGAAAAGGAGGGAGCGGAGGTTGGAGATGTCGCAGAGGGAGCAAAAGGGGAGGGAGAAGAGAGAGGAGGCAGAGGAGAGGAGTGGATTGGAAGGAGGGGAGGAGTTTCAAAGGGAGGGAGAGGGAATGAAGGAGGGAGCAGGCATGCAGGTACGCACACTTACATACGCGCAAACCGCATACACACGCATACAGGCACGCACACACACACAAATACACACACACACGCACACACGCGCGCACGCACGGACATGCACGCACGCACGCATACATGTAAACACACTCAAGGATGAACACATACACTCAAGGACGTACACATACATACCCAAGGATGCGCACACACACACATACACACACACGCACACACACGCACAGGTACGTACTGGCATGCAGGGGAGGGAAAGGACGTCAGCTGGCTCAATGGATTTTCTTAACGAAAGGAGAGGCCTGAGCAGGAAGGAGTGGGAGAGGATGAAAGAGGAGGAGGCAGAGAAGAGAAAAAAGGATGGCGCGGCAGCAAGCACTTTTGGCAGCAGAGGAGAGAAAGCTGGAAGTGACCAACAAAAAAGGGAGTCTGGAGCTAATGGATCTGAAGGGAAAAATAGATTGACTGGTCCTCCAAAACGGAGCGAAGCAGCCAGGTCTGGTTGGGTCGTTTTACGCAATTTTGTTGCTTTATTGTTAGACCAAGCTTGCATGCGAGCAGCGCAAACCATGACCGCCTACAGGCTTGCAACAACTCAGGGATCATTATTGTGCGTGAGTGCGTATGTGTGTGTGTGTGTGAGCGCAATTGTGTGTGTGTGTGTGAGCGCGAGTGTGTGTGTGCGTGTGTGTATGATCGCTTGCTGTAAAGCTTCGCAAAGCCCGCCTTTTACTGCTAACTGGAAATGATAGTCCAATGAAGACCAAGAATGTTTTCTTTGGTGCCCAGCAGGTCTGGAGAGGCGGCTGCAAAGGAGCACGACTCACAGTACAAGGCTGACACAGCAGCAGCAGGAGCAGCAGCAGCAGCAGCAGCAGCAGCAGAGCTTGCAATGTCAAAGAACAGCAGCAACAGCAACAGCAGCAGCAGCAACAACGTCAGTAGCAACACACGAGAAACAGTCCCCCCCCCGGAAACAGTGACCCGAAAGCCCCCCCGCACCCCTCTCTTTCCCCCATCAGCACTTCGTACTCCCCCCCCAAAGGCGCGTGCCCCCCCCCTCCCTTATGTGCCTGCGCCCACCAAGGCCCTAGCACGCGAGCAACCCCGGCTCTTCCCCCGCCCAAACGGTGGCGTTATGAAGCCGTCTACGTCTGGGGCGAAGGACATGTGAGCTTAGGGTGTTGGGGGCATTACATAGTTTACAGAGAAAGCCACAAGTCAAACGCAACTGCTAGGCTGATTGGGGGCATTTCATGCTGGGAGGGGGGAAGGGGTGGGGAGTGCTGCTGAAAACAGCACACAGCACACAAACACATGCATGTTCTGCGTCGTCAGCAATTAGCCATTTGTGAGGAATGTGGTGTCAGAGTTTGCGCATTCGCTGCAGGTATTGCAGCAGCTCGTGTGTCACAAATGTACTGCAGTGTGTCACAAATGTATTGCAGTGTGTCACAAATGTATTGCAGCAGCACGTGTGTCACAATTGTATTGCAGTGTGTCACAAATTTATTGCAGTGTGTCACGAATGTATTGCAGTGTGTCACAAATGTATTGCAGTGTGTCACAAATGTATTGCAGCAGCACGTGTGTCACGAACGCGCACAAGGCTGTTCCAACATGCTCCTCCTGCCTTGACAAGTATTTGCAATTGTCTGTCGACACACACACACACACACACACACACACACACACACACACACGCACACACACACGACACACACACACACACACGTGTTGCACACGTCCTACCCTACGTTTCAGGAATGCATGTGCGGGGTCAATTTAGGCTCATTTTTAGGGTTGGCCAGAACCGTATATATACGTATATATACACCGTATATTTGGTAATTTTCAAGCCAAAAATACCGTATGTACACCGTATATATATGGTTCTAGCCAACCCTACTCTTTTTGCACCCAGCTTGCACTTGTTTAGGGTCGGCCAGAACCATATACTTATAGGTATATACAGTGTATATACGGTATTTTGGGCAGGGAAATCACCATACATACGGTTATATAAGGTGTGTATATACAGTTCTGGCCAACCCAACCCTTGTTACATCCAGCTGGCATCCTAGCAGATCAGCTCTTCCCGTGCCCACATCAGCACGGAATCAGGAGTGTCAATGAGTGTGTGGTCAGGACTGTGTGCTTTGAAACACATCAGCATGTGCTCAGGACCCTTGCTAACAAAAACAAAGAAGCTCCTTCAGACGAAGAGCCCCTTTCTCAGACTTTGCAAAGGTACAACCTGCAATTCCTAGCAGCAATCCGAACAGACACATAAACACACATACACACACACGCACGCACACACACTTACACGCACGCACACACATACACACATGCACGCACATACACACACGCACGCACACACGCATGCACACACACACATACATATACACACAACCACACATACACACACACACACACATACACACACGCACACACACGCACATACACACACAGCAGCCAACCGGACTTTAATGAGAAGGGCTTATATGGGAATAGTTATATTGATCCGGCAGAGGTGGCAGAGGATGTTGCAAGGATCAAAGCACGAAATGATAGAAGATCGCGCCCAAAGAGTGACAGCCACAGCTGCAGTGGCGCGAGAGGTGGGTTCACTGGATTGGACCCCACTTTAACCTGGGGGGCCTTCATCTCAGATGATGAAATCAGCAGAAGCAGCGGTGGCGGAAATTTCGGAGGTGGCGGAGGACACAGCGAAGGAACTGGAGCGCTAAGATACGGCGAAGGAGTTAGAGAGGACAGCGGAGGGTTTGGTGGATCATACAACCGAAGTGTTGGAGCAGTCAGCAGAGGTGATGGTGATAGTGACACTTCCTTCCAGTACAGGAGCAGCAGCAACGGCAGCAAGAGCAGGAGCGAGCACTACAGCCGTGCTCCTTACACTCCTCGCCCTGCTGCTGACTATTTTTGGTGAGCAAAGGGTCCGGTTGGGTGTGTAGAGTGAGATCATAAAGGACAAAGGGTTCAGAGTGTGTGTGTCGTGTCAAGTCAAATGAGGGAACAAGTGAGGGTGCAGAGTGTGTCAAGGCAGATTAGAAGAAAAGGTCAGGGTACAGAGTTTTGGTGTGCGTCAAGGCAGAAAAAAACATAAGGGCAAAGCGTAAGGGCGGTCAAATGCATGAGTTTGCATTGTGTTTGATAATCGAATATTGCCCCCCTCATTGCTCGCATTGGGGTTTTATTGCATGCAGGGATGGGTCATACGGCGTAGGCGTATTATACGTCGTATCGTAATTATCACGTATTTAACCGCATTATACAAATTGCTCCGTATAATACGATTTTGGGCACTTAACGAATTTTGCAGCCACAAGGCCCCCAGAGCCCCCCAGAAGTACTCCCAGGCCCCCCAGAGGCACTCCCGGGCCCTCTAGAGC
>Ga0307968_1001845_pt1:5000-17489 | contig 17489 bp, 21 predicted proteins | sample OrgLakmetagen650_FD_201834 | JGI IMG/M metagenome (GOLD analysis project Ga0307968, IMG submission 201834) | Saline water microbial communities from Organic Lake, Antarctica - #650 | ecosystem: Environmental > Aquatic > Non-marine Saline and Alkaline > Saline | place: Antarctica... | reverse complement strand
AGCATCACACAGGTCACAAGTGGGGGGTTTACTTTGATTCCGTGCCGCTGTCTCAAAACGTAAGATGTGATCACAAAGTCTGAAACAAGCCGTGCTGCGAATGACATCACTAGATAGGTTGAGAAACGTGTATTTGGGAAGAATGTAAGGCGAATGAGTGACCAGAGCCCTTTTTAAAGGAAGAGCACATCATTGGTGATAAGTAGAGCGTTTGCTGTTGTGTTCTCTAGGATGCGTGTCAGAATAAAATGTCAATACTCCAAGTGTCTCTCCCTGAAATCTACAACAAAACGTACAACGTCTCCCTCCCCTTTCTTGACGTGAGAGAAGGAGGCAACAGCACAAGCGATGCACCAAGGTGGTGATGGATTTCTGAGAAAAAGCCAGTTTGTTACAAGAGGACCATCTGAACTGGCCAAACAACCAAATAACCGTAAAGCTGTTGCTCACACTATAAATATCAGGGGAAATCACACAAGTCGTCCATGCCAATTGTTTTTGCAAGACATGGAGCTTTTGCATGGGGTAGGCATGAGATACAGAGACCTGTTTTGGAATGTTTAAGACTCTGCGTGTGTTTGCTCCTTCGAGCTCTGAATTTATTCCTTTCTTGGCTTGTCATCACAGTATCACTGATTTTGAGATCAGTGCATTCCTGAATCAAGGCTCATACAGACTCCTCAAGTTTGTGTTAGATTTAGTTTCAATTTTCGACACTGGTTTGTCACGCCCAATCGTTGGCAGCGACAAATCGTGTGACAGAGCAGTTAAGTTGGTTGGTAGTTGAGAGTTTCTTGTTCAATAAGCTGGATGGCCAGTCTTATTGATAACCTTTATCTTCTGGATTTGATAGTTTTGGTAATCAATTGACAACATGTGAACTCTAAGAGGTACCATTAGAGGGGATCCTCAAGAGACCCTGTGCTCGTGTAAGGTCTCCGATTCTATTTGTTTGTTTGTTTAGCGATGTTAATATGTAACCATATTGAGGCCGAGAGGTCCGTCTGAGTCATGGGTCCCAGCTCCGGAGAAGGAGCAGCAGTGTGGCAACCACGCTAAGCTGAGTAGACTCAGAGTAGTAGACACACATACATGTGTGTAGAGAGCGCACAAGGGCATGGGCCAGAGAACTGGTAGAAGCATTAGGGACCAGCGATGCAAAGAACTCACTCCTCTGCTGGATGGTTTTTCCACCTTGGAGGCCTTTCTTGGTCTGAAGGCGCAACCATTATCAATAAGACTGGCCATCAACTCAGCCTGGCAATTTGTTGGATATAAATTTTAACATTTCAAATCATGACGTTTTAACAGAGTTATTGCAAAGCTCCATGAACTGGATGTCTACTTGTGTCTTAGTAGCATGGCACGACCTGGCAGGTTGAATGGTCTTAAAGGGTCAGAAAGTGTTTTAACGAGTAAAATCCACTTCTTCATCAGACACGTCAGACATGTCCTCATCGTTGTGCTCAACAGTGCGATTGATGTCCTCTGTCTGTCCCTGCTGTTCTATTCTTGCAACCCGTCGCCTACACAAAAGCAAAGCGTAAATTTGACGATTTGCAAAGACAGATTTGAGCAGATTGATAGTAGTAACAGAAAGTCATTGTATGCTGGCAATGTTTTGTGTAACGGATGTCAACCGTATGTAGAAATGCACTAGACTAGCAGTCACACTTCTTGACTGGAAATATTTTATTAAAACCTTGTAACCTTGTATGTAGAAATGCACTAAAAGCCGCACCTTCGTAGCCATAGCACTCTGTAGAGCGCTAGGCATAGCACTAGCAAACAGGCCGTCTCCCCCACGTCTCTTTGATCCGTTAGCACTGACGTCAGTGTTGTCAGTCCCAAGTTGTCCTGCTTGTGTCAATGAGCCAGCCTTGAATTGGTTTGCAAGCTTTGTCTGGCGAGCAAGCAACTGCAACGTGCTTATATTCATGTGCACCTGCCTTTTTGAATGCTTCAGTGTATGTGCTGACCCACATTAATTTCTTGTTAGTTGTTTGCGCGGTGGGGGTTTGCCTGGTGCGGACACCTACGTAGCCCCCTCCCTTAATCATGCTGGCTGTATTATAACTACCAGCGGAGTCATTATTTTTCTTGTACCGTACAGAGAATATAACGCCGCAAAAATAATGTTTTTGAGGGGTGCGGCTAACTGCGGACAGAAATCAAAATAAATACTTTTGGGGCTGCGGATGCGGATTAGTGAAAATTATTTGTTTTTGAGCGATTTAATTGATACTTTTGAGGATAACAGCGAGGATGAGGGGGAGAGCAGTGTGAGCGAGGAAGATGGGGAGGGCAGCGAGGAAGAGAGCGAGGGGGAGGCAGGGCAGTGGGAATGAGGAGGGAGAGGGCATGGACTAAATTGTTAAACGATTGGGAGCACAAGTTGTGCGAGTTGCGCGCAAACACAGAGTTGGAACGAGCTTTAAGCAACTAGAGTGCAATCACTTTTTTGAGCAGTTTGACATCTCTTGCTTGGGTAGTATCAACCTGCCAGGCTCATGTTTGCGTGCAGAGGGCGGCAACCGCCCATCCTGTGGTCATTATCTTTTGCAAAAGTAACTTGTGCATGTAATGAAGCAGTGGTAAGGTCTGGGGCCACATCAGGGGTTGTTTGGCCTTGCAGATTTGTGCGGATAGGATAATAATAATTATCGAAAGGGGTGCGGATTGGGTGCGAAATTGCAAAACTAATTATTTTTTGGGGGTGCGGAATCTGTACGGTATGTGCAAACCATTTATGCAACTTGTGTGGCAACGGCTCTCATTTTCTCAAACACACGTGCTGGGTGCTTGGATACGTGCAAGTCAGCCCCACTTTTCATGTTCAGCTAGTGCTCCCTTGCCCATTTAATGGCCTCATTTATTGGCAAACCAGCCGTCAAGGACAAGGACAAAGGACAAACCAGCCGTCAAGGACAAAGGACAAAGGACAAGGACAAACCAGCCGACAAACCAGGACAACAAGGACAAACCAGAACAACAAGGACAAACCAGCCGTCAACAAAGACAGTTCTACACTGTGTCTTGAACAAGATGAAACACCCTTTGATGAGCCAGCACCTGCCAGAGAAACCGACTCTGTTTCCCAGCACTGCAATGAATGCAGCCTAGAACAAAGGGCTCTAAGCTTTGACGCACCAGCCACTGCCAGATGCCAAGCTCTAGCTGCAGGGCAGACGCTCCTCCGCTAGGCACGTTCATACTCCCCGCTTGCGGTCTGCCTTGCAGCGTAACCCCCCCCCCCCAAGCCCTGCCTTGTGCCGGTAAGTGCGGCTTGACGCGCTCCCACGTCCTGCAGATTCACAAGAGGCGCTCTCAGGCTTGGTAGCAGGTCATAAAAAGTCACACACTTGCTGCTGTCAAGGTACACCCACATCATCATGCCGTCCTTACACAATTCCATCCTGTTTGCTGTTTCCAATAATAAAAGGTGACGACCGTTACTTGATAATTATTTCTATCAGGGCACTGGACATGCAATCAATTCCTAGACCAAGGTGAAAACCGAGGTAAAAAGAGAGACCGGATACCATTTACCTTTGCTCTCTAAAATCAGTGGTTCCTGGGTAAGAAAGAGTGCTGTAGTGTAGGAACTGAAGCAAAGCTTATTATGCTACGCCATCTCTGCCTCTACTCTGTGTGACCTTAAAACACTAAACCACATAGTCACCACGCACATGAAAGAGTATGTGACAGGTGACAGGTGACACACACTCGCCTTGCTCATAAGCTACACTGGCCAGGAAATTCCAGATTGCACAAACATGCGCAGTGTCTCTCTACTAAAATGAATGCAAAAAGAACCAGCCAGGTAGCTTTTGGCATTCACCAATACTTGTGCAGAGCCGGCCACGTGTACACAGATTTCCAATCCTTCAAGTAACCACACCACAGTACCTGTGTATGGCCAGCCACAGCTTCACGCAGCACCGCTCCTTCAAGTATTCACAACACCGTACCTGTGTATGGCCAGCCACGTGTGTGCACACACCACAGCAAGCGTGGCATCCTTGTTTGTGTGCTTGGCCATGCCGTAGAATTGATGAGACAGCTGTAGGTCTTGAGGCACCCCAGCTCCAAACTCATGCATGTAACCCAAATTAAACATGGCCTCTGCTGACCGTTCGTGGTAGGCCTGCAATCAAAGTTCAGGCGACAGCACCTTACATTTGTGTGCATTGCTGGGGCGGCCTATGTGTGGACGGACTCACCAATAGCCAACTGCAGCTCTCAAACACCTATACCTTGATTGATCATGATTTCGGTGTTGCGCAGTTCTCTCGGCAAAATGCAAAATCATCATGCAAAGGGATGGAGAGCCGCTGCCCTCGTCATTAATAAGGGAAGCAGCACTATCACTTTGGTCTGCGGTTACAAACTGATCGCAATCTGATATGCAAGCTTCTCATTGACTTTGCTTCACGGCACGCTTGCTACCTTTTGTAGACCCACCCAATGACACTGTTTGTTTCAACCTTACACGACAATCTCAGTTAACACTTGCTGCTGTTGCCGCTGTGCTCCCACTCACCTCATAGTAGGTCATAGTAGGTTATAGTAAGTCATAGTAAGTCATAGTATGAGGTGTGCTCCCGCTCACCTCATAGTAGATGGAAGCAGCGCGCCTACTGTCCAACTCCACCCCACTGCCGTAGAAGTAGGCATCACCCATTGCCAGCAGGCTGGCCACGTTGCCCTGAGCAGCACTGCGCTTGTGCAGCTTGAATGTTACGTTTGGCATGAGCCCACCTGTGTGTGTGCATGTGTGTGTAAGCATACTTGAATTTGTGCGTGTTGGTTTGTGTGTGGCGTGGATGTAGGCGCCTGATTAAACGCGAGGGCATCCATGGGAAGGACTGATTTAACGTGAGGGTGTCCATGGGAAGGACTGATTCAACGTGAGGGCATCCATGGGAAGGACTGATTTAACGTGAGGGCGTCCATGGGAAGGACTGATTCAACGTGAGGGTGTCCATGGGAAGGACTGATTCAACGTGAGGGTGTCCATGGGAAGGACTGATTCAACGTGAGGGTGTCCATGGGAAGGACTCATAAATAAAGGGAAAAATGGAACAAGGCAGGGCTGAATTGCATTTTATGAGCATGCTCAAGAAATAATTACTTCAAATGGACAAACCCGAACAAGCAGGATATATAACTTAGCAGGATATATAACTTAGCAGGATATATAACTTATCTGAACTAAGATGGAAGACCTCTTCAGCACATGTGCACACACGAGCACACCTGCTTGCGCATACCCGCGCGCCATGAGCCAGGCTGCATTAGCCATGCCCAACTCCATGCCTGCCTCCCCTGCCTGTGCGTGCGTGTGTGTATGTGTTTGTGTATGTTTGTGTGTGTGTGTGTGTGAGTGTGTGTGAGAGTATGTGCACGTGTATGCACGCGCGCGTAAGTGTGCATATGCATACATGAGTAATATTACTTGCCCCTACCTGCGTACAAGACAGCAGTAGGCAAGTGGAGCATGGTCGTAAAGAAATGCGTGCCTACACCTCAGCCTTGTCTCACGGAGGCTTTGAGCACATATACACAGCACACATATCAAAGTACCGACTTCATGGCACATTTCACCGCGTCCATCACGTCCACGTCCACACACACATACGCTTGCACACATGTGCACGCATATACACACGCATCATGTTACCTGCAGGTACTTCCACAGCGCCTGCTGATAGAAGCCCTTGAAAAATAGCTCGTGGCCCTCCTTCATTCAGGAGCAGGGTAGAGTGTGATGATATGAGTGCTCTGCACAAAAAACGTGCATACTGTGTTGCGCACATGCACAATAAGCCAAGGCATGTTCTCAAAAAGCGGGTGCGCAATTGTTCATAATGTATGCTTTGTGTGTGTTTGCATATGCTACATTCCAGTATGAGCGTGTGTGTGCGTGTGCACATGAAAGTACCGAGGTTATAAGGCTTGCTCACATGTGCGTTTGTACGCGGAGCGTCTGAGTGTATATATATATATATATGTGTATGTGTGTGTGAGTGCATGTGAGTAGGCCCCAAAGCTTGCCCACCTGCAGGACGGCCGCTGTAGGGCTTTTCTCTGCCGCTTGCTTCAGCAGACCCACAGCAGGCTTGCAGTTTCTGCACAAACCCATGATTGATTGAGCACAAAAGCAGAGTTGGTTGAGCACACAATTGTAACTACATGAGCCAACCCACAAGGTGCAGGATTCAGTGTTCAACAGGACCGTGCAGGCTATGAGTAAGGCACAACAATAAACATCAGTGTTTAGAATGGATGTGCAGGCCATGGGAGGGATGGTAAGGCGCAACCACATCAGTGTTTTGTATGGACGTACAGGCCATGGGAACAATGTTGCTGTAGAAATCTGTCAAGTTCTAGCTTGTGTGAGCATGCATCAAAATCGAGTCTTCCTTAAATGCACACTTTTCTTTATCAGCGGAAGTCATACTTCTCAAGTACCAGGCAGGCCTGCAAACGGGCCCTGTACCCAATTTCACCCTGTTTTACTTCCTGGGCTTTTGGGCTTTTGTGCAGAAGTGCATGTTGACGGTGCATGTGCAGGACGGCAACGCTGATCTTGCACGTGCACGGTGTCAGCTTGCATGGCACATACGTAGGATTGGCAGAACCGTATATATACACCGTATATGACCGTATATATACACCGTATATGACCGTATATAATTAATGCATGTGGTTCTGGCCAGCCCAATACATATGACCGTATATAATAAATGCATGTGGTTCTGGCCAACCCAACACTTATGGCATGGAAAGGACCAGCGGTTGAAAGAATGGCGTGCTTAACCAGTCGACGAAATGAAGGCACACCAAAAATATCTATATATTTCATGGAAGAAGGCACACTTTCTAATACCTGAATGAAGGACAGGCTGGACAATGAAACCTTTCTAATACCTGAATGAAGGACAGGCTGGACAATGAAACCTGAGTGAATGACAGGGATATGTGATCTCGATGAGTGACACTGACAATGAGGGGTACTCACCGCACAGTCCCTTTTCCAGAGAGGTGTAGCATGGCTGCGTTGTACATGGCCTGTGCACACACGGATGGAATGAGGTGGTCAGCACACAGGTCACAGCGTGCCTTTGTGGCAAAAAGGCAGTCAGGGACATGGACTCCTTGTCCTTACTATAGCCACGCCTTCACTTTGGCAGCGTGCGCATTTATCTGATGGTGCCTAACAAGCGGTGCATCCTTGTATATCCCATGCACACAAATAGGCACATAGCACACACACACGCACACATCATTCACACACACGCACCATACACACAAAACACATACATGAACAAGCCTTTTCTTTTACACACACGTAAAACATCAACACACCTGTACGTGGCCCACATGCGCTGCCAGCGTGAGGTACGAAAATGCACGCTGCACGCTCTTACGCCGCATACCCAAGCCGCGCAAATTCATAATGCCCATGTAAAAGTAGGCATCTGGATAGCCTTGTTCGGCCGCCTGTAGGAGTGCGGAGGAGAAAGGGTATTATGCTTGAATGAAATTACCACCATGCAAAAAAATACAAGTAATCACTTGCACGGGTGACTGCTGCACTTGCTGAGCAAATCGGTGTCCTTAACCACCCAGTGAAGTTGCTCACAGGTATGAGCTGCAGCAAAAGCTTTGTGACGTAAGATTCGATACATCGTGGACGCCGGCACATGCTATACCAGCTACCTCCACCCCTAATCAACGTGGGCTTCCTTGACGCACCTGCCCAACCAGCTTCAATATTCCTACATGCTACGCCCTTCCTAAACGGCCTCTTCATATGAGTCTTCACCTCGATCAGTGCTTCAACATTGTTGCACAGCCATCTTTATTAACTTGCAACAGACACATCTGATCTATTCCAGTTGTGCATGACGCTTCATAAGTAAGGAACCGTGACCCATTGCAAACCCATAAAAATACATACCTGCACAAGCAGCTTAAATAGGGTTGGCCAGTACCATTCACGATCACTTCGGAAATTATTTATTTTGCCAGGTAACGAAAATTTTTATTAATTCTTGGGGCCCTTTCCGAACTGAATTTAAAGTGATAAATTAATCTATAGTGGTTTTGAGGGTGGTTTTCAAACGAGCTCCAAGCGTGCCAGTCCCCCTGGACCTGTTCTCGAAGCCTCAGTCCCCAGCTGAAAGGCTGGCTGCTCAGCAGAGAGACCAAGAGAAGCTGCAGAGGGTTCAGGAGCTGGCAGAGGAAGCAAGAGGCAAAGGCAAGGGGCAAGGCTGTGATGAAGAGGCCCGTGCATGCTGCTCCAACAAGCCTCCTTCTCTTTCCCCATTTGCGTTTGGCCCTTTGTGGGGCTATTGCTGCATGTGAATCCCTCACCTCTCTTTCCCTGCTTTAGTACTGTGCAGCATCAGCCTCAGCCACAGCTCCGCCTCTTCAAAAAACAGCAGTAGCAGTGCACAGGCAGCAATTACAGTGAGGCTCTCGTCAAAAATCAATTCCTGACAGGGTCCTCCCGAAGTGCCCTCAAACTCAAAAAACAATCCCCAGACCCGCTCACGAACTGAAATCAGAAATTTTAAAAGTGTGGTCCTGGAGTGATCGTGAATATATGGTATACACAATGTACATGCGGTATTTTCGGCAGGGAATCAAGAAAAATACGGTAATATTTGGTGCATATACATAGTTCTGGCCAACCCTAAGCTTCAGGCCTTTTCGAGTCCTCTACCGCATTTAGGCACATAAGGCACGTAAAGGCCAGACAACAACAACAACATACTTCATGAGTAGCCGTGCGCCCATCTCAACGGACCTGTACAAACAGCTTATGCGCCTGCCTTTCCATGGTCCTCTACCAACCCTAGATCCATGAGGCACATATAGGACAGACAACAGCAACACCGCTTTGTGAGCAGTTGCATTTCCTTCTCAACGCACCTGCACAAACAGCTTGTAAGCCTTTTCATGGTCTTCTGCTGCCCCCTGGCCCGTAAGGTACATGTAGGCTAGCCCGTACTGGGCACTGGGGTTTGACTTCTTTGCTGCAGCGGTGAAGTACCTGTACGCGGACGCAAAGTCCACCCCACCCCCCTGAAGGCAAGAGGCAAGGAATAACATAAAAAGAGGACGGGGTGAATAAGCACGGAGGGAGGGACAGCTGTAGAAGGCTTGGGGCCCGGCATGCTCTACCCACAGGGGCTCTGCATTAGCTTTTTTGAAACATGCAATTAACAAGCAACTGCAGCTTCAAGGCAATCATTGCTGTCTTGCGTTTGCTGCAACAACCCGTCTAACGCACCACGCACCCCATTGAGGTTGTTTAAAAACGAGAAAGAAGCTTGATTACGCCCTCTGTACATGCTTCTCATTAAACGCACTGTGCCCCCATTGAGGTCTTCTGGAAACGAGAAAGAAGCTAGATTACGCTCTCTGTGCGTGCTTCCCATCAAACGCACTGCGCCCCCATTGAGGTCGTCTTAAAACAAGAAGCTTGATAACGCCCTCTGTACATGCTTTCCATGCACAACCTGAAGTTCCGCGTCGCACGTAGCCTTAAGGCCAGAAATACACAGGCTGTGTGCAGTTTGAAAAGAGCTTGCACGCAAGCGCTTGTGCAGGTTTCAATCTTGATTTGGAGACAAGATTGGGCTAGAACCAGGCCTGTGCCTGACAATACAGATCTCCTGGAGAATACCATGCACGACCTCAAACAGGGGCTGCACGCGTTCCAGAGCTGTGCCTGGATGTAGCTGCACACGATCAAAACGGCACACATTTACATGTACACACACATTATCACACACACACACACCCAATGCACGCACATAAACACGTACGCACACGCGCACACACACACACACACACACACACACCAAGCCGTTTGCATGCATGTGCCCTAAGTGCCCCATGGCTTCTGCATCCCCCGCCTCAGAAGCCCGGTGCAGGTAGTGCATGGCAGCTGCGTGGTCACGCTGCATGCCGTGCGTGCCAAAGTTCAGCACCTGTGCAGAAAGATGAGCAGGCAAGCTCAAGCAAAGATCAGGTGCAGGCAAGAGTGCGCAGTCGACGCTGAATACCATGCATGTCAACGTTTTGCAACTGAGGGAGTGTTTGTGCAAGAAGAACAGGGAAGAGAAGCAGAACAGTAGCTAATTGACATGCTGCATGCCACAAAAATGCTTGCGCCGACAGAATGCACATCTCTGCAGGAAAAATTCAATCAAGATGCCATAAAAAGGCTTCTGCAGGCATTTATATACGCTGCCATGATCTAATAAATCGCGCAAGCACACGTGGCATGGAAAGGAGCACAAAACGAGCCTGGGCCTCATAGATGAGGTATTGAAGCTGCTGCACGTTGCTGCAAGTTTGCACGACTTACATTTCAGAGGGAGTTGCCGTACACTTGACAGGGAGAGAACCTTTAGGATCCTTCAAGGAACAAGGAATACATTCAACAAATCCTGTTACCAACGTCCAGGCCAGAACAAAGAACCCTTCAGACGCGTCAATTTGTGCTGGCGGGGGAAGTTTAATGCAACTCAAAACCCTTTTTAGTATGCATTGGATGTTTGGTCATGTTCCTTGCTTGAACTTGCTTGAAGGTTCATTTCACAGAGGCCCACACCTGTCCCACTGCGGTCTGTGCGTTCACGTTGCCCTTGTCTGCAGAGTCCTGGAAGTACTGCACAACCTGTGCGTGAGCAGGGACGACACAGAAAGAGAAATCGAGGAATGGGCGGCAATTGGAAGCTGCTGGGCGCATCTGAGCGACCTTGAAGCTGAAGTTAGGCACAAACGGGGCAAACCTGACAATGATAGTCTTGAACAATAACAAGATAAAAAAGTTGATGGTCCTGATCAGTTACAAGCCAGCACATAAATTGTTGTCGATCTGTTTGTTCCAAAAGCTTCTATGACTTCCGAATTCATGCACCTAGGAGTCAACTTTGTAAGAGCTTGTGTGACTAAGAGTTTGTGAGCAAGAGTTTGTGTGACTAAGAGTTTGTGAGCAAGAGCTTGTGCAAGTAAGAGTTTTGTGTGAGTACAAGCAAAGCGGCTCAAAATTCCTCTTATTTCGTGCAATTGACTCAGTCTATTCAATTCTCAGCCAATTGCTTTCAAATTTGGCTTTTGGTTTTGGTTTTGGGCTTTCAACTTTGAACAAATAGCACCTGAGGAGCTCAGCAACATACAGGCCACAAAACGTACAAAAATGTGATTGCATCCTCTTAGCTTTTGGTATTTAGTAACCATTACGAACACGAACATACCTCTCGCAACCTGTCCGCCTTTGAAGTGAGAGATTGCTGAGCACTCAATCGTATCCTCTCAATCTGGGGTAGCTGGCTCCCTTGAGTGTCTGCGGCTAGATCGGCCACCTATAAAGTGCAAACCACGCAAGAAATATGCACAAGGCACCATCTAGCTTCTGAAACGTTGTGGAATGACCAGGTCTGACTTTCGAATTTTCGACAAGCAGGTGCATGTAGACAAGTGATGGTTCCAGATCACACGGTTATGCCACAACCACTCAAAAGGCAAAGAGCATTACGGACCTGTAAGCTATCCCACGCTGTGTGGGGCAAAATCCATTGTCCAATTCCACCTATTGTGAGTTTTAAACATGCGGTATCGTTCCGTCGTCTCCCTTCTTTTGCCAGCACTGACACACACCATTTCCCCCATGGGCTGGTAGTAAGCCACAGCCGACCAGCAGCTCTTGGGCACGCCCACTCCGTGCTGATGACGGTAGCCCATTGCCATGCGGGAGAGCGGATCGCCACCCAGCGAGCCAAAGTAGAAGTGCAGCGTGGCTGCATTCTCGTCAGCCTGTGTGGGATAGCAGCAGAATGCAGGGCTGAATCTACAACTTATTTCCCAAAAAAACAAGATGCCAGACTGCACTGACAAATGCGGGCGTTGCAGAACGTAAAAGCCACAACTCAACCTCCCAAACAACACAATGTTAGTCGGCCCCCACGAGTGAGGGTGTTGCATACCATTAAAGTCACAACTCACCTCCCCAAACGATATAATGCTGGACGGCCCCCATGAGTGTGGGTGTTGCCTACCATTTAAATCACAACTCACCTCCCCAAATGACACGATGCCGGACGGCCCCCACGAGTGTAGGTATTGCAGGCCCAGCGCAAACCGCACCCCCATTTGGCCCTGTGCCTCAGGGTCCCCCATGGACGCTGCTAAACGAAAGAGCTCAAGGGCAAGCATGGGTTGCATGGGGGTGCCGTGGCCGTCCTGAAGGGCGTGGGCAAGGTGTCAGCGTTTGGATGCAAGTGTTTGCAATTGTGTGTGCAACTGTGTGTGTGTGTGTGTGGGTGTGTGCGCATGCGCACACATGCGAATGAAAAATAAACAACGTAAAGGCCGATATCTACTAATAACATATTGCAGCAAAAAATGAGCATGAGGCACGAGGAGAGGAGAACACTCGAGCTACAGTGAGTAAAGCTCCATGGTAGC
>Ga0307968_1001844_pt1 | contig 17495 bp, 22 predicted proteins | sample OrgLakmetagen650_FD_201834 | JGI IMG/M metagenome (GOLD analysis project Ga0307968, IMG submission 201834) | Saline water microbial communities from Organic Lake, Antarctica - #650 | ecosystem: Environmental > Aquatic > Non-marine Saline and Alkaline > Saline | place: Antarctica: Organic Lake... | reverse complement strand
CTCTTTTTCTGGTGTCTTGTTCAGTCTGGCCTCCTTCTCTTCTTGAAGCTGCCTTTTTTTTTTGCTATAGCTCAACTGCCCTCGCTGGCGGATATAGCTGTGTAACCCTTACCCTTACCCTTACCCACGCATACATGAAAGTTTCAATATTCCACCAAGCAAGCAAATGTTTGAGTTCAGCACATATCAAGCATGTCAAAATTGAGTGACAGGAAGTTTCTCCAAATAGCTACAATCTGCACCATCTCAGGAATCAATACTTGTTCTCGGCTTTGCATTTAAGCAAAGCAGAGCAGCGCCTTGCGTCACCCCAAGATTATTGCGTTTTAAAATAATATATCGAAGAAGCTCAAGCGTTAGCCTATGGCTTTCCACTGGCTTCAGCCAACTCTCTCTGCTCCCTCTCCTTAAATTTCTGCCCTTGCTGTTGCCCGGCTTGCTGCTGCGCCCGCACGCTTTCTTGCGTCAACTTGGTGGGCTGCAGGCAAGTTTCAGCGAGAAAGCGTTCAAGTGTGACAAGGGATTGGAACAGTGAGTGTTATATGCTGGACAATAGCATGCAAGTGAAGGACTTTCATCCATGTCCCCCTCCCGTGTTCAGCTCTTTTGTCCCGCACCTTGAACATGTACACGTTGTAGATAACGTTGCGCCTAATCTGGGCTGTCATCTCCACGAATAGGTTGTACCTGAAAAAGAGACATAGAAAGTCAATGTGCTTGAAAGCCGACGCTTGCAACGGGGATTTGTGAGGGGCACATTTTTGCAAAATAGCAAAAAGGTTTAATAATTCCTCAGCAGCCCTCGCTTCTCACCCTTCCAGTTTGAACTCAATGAGAGGGTCCTTGGCAGCATACCCTCGCAGCCCCACGGCTTGCTGGATGAACTTGATGGCTTGTAAGTGCTCCTTCCAGAGAGAGTCCGTATTGGTTAAAACAAAGAACCTGCGTGCCGGGTGTGCACCGTCAATGTGCCAATGAACTTATTATGTCAATGGAGTCAGTGCCATCCAGGTGTGAGATACGAAAGTGAAATACGCAACCATGCTGTCAATCTCTGCACATAATCTTCCCTTTCTGGCAAGGCAAAGCCAAATTGGATCAAGCTATGCAAAGGCACATATATCCTTTTTATAAATTATAACGCTACCTTGGCAGCCAGGAAGGGGCTCTGCTCGTTTTATAAAATGGAAACAGCACAACGCCAACATGCCCTTTTTCCGACAAGCCTGCTCCTGAAAAGACGACTGTTTGGCACCATGGCATAGTTGCATCACAAGCGTGTGTGCCAACACGTACCTCTCTGCCTCTGCCATGAGTCCTGGCTCAAACTCCTCCATAGACGCCCTCTTCTGAATATATGCATCCACAGAGAGCTTGCGCACGTACTCACACAGCGCATCAAAGTCGCCCTGCATAGCAATGAAAAAGCAGCAAAGAGCAGAGAGGAATTTCTGAAACCTGGCTGTGGCGTAAGATATTTCCCCCCCAACAAAAAGCAGTTTCGCCAACTTACCTTAGCGGACTCATGCTTTTAATAGGTATAGCTTTGCTAGCACCAAGGAGGCCTGGCCACAGAACCACTCCAAAATGCCCTAATTGAGTCCAAAATGATTAGTGCACCTTTTGCTCATTCTAGTGAGCAAAGCACATAAGAAAGGTTTGTTAGTGACTTGGCTACCATCTGACTTTGTTCTGTTGCAAGATGCAGGTGCGGGGACGGCTGGTGGAAGGGAAAAACCAGGAGCGTACCTTGCTGTTGTTGGCCAGATCATCTGCGGTTAGGCCCTCCAGCAGCACACAGTACTGCACTAGCTTGTTGGCCAGCGCTTCCAGGCGCCACTCTGCCGGGTCGGCATTGCGATCCACATTTGCCTGCAAGACACAGTACAACTTAATGGTTATAACGTGGAACACACAACTTACTTGCAGCTTTGCATTGACGCCTATCAGGTCAACTACAACTTGCGTGAGTGGCTTGCATGCCTGAGAACACTTGCAACATTTCTTCCACGTGGTGCAGAGTCGCATTTTATAGGTTTTGCACGCATCTCATGCCAGGATCGCTGCCCACCACTGCCATTGCTGCACACACTCACACACACAAATCAAACAGTCTCCCAAGCAGGCACCTCTCTGCAAGCCACCTCACCTCCACGATGTCATCAGCTGTCTTCTCAGCGTACTCAATCATAAAGGGGGACAAGTCCTTTGTGAGGACCCCACGACGCCGCTCTGCATAGATGCGGTCACGCTGAGTGTTGACCACCTGATCGTAGTCAAACAGATTCCTGCAGCATACAGGCAAGGCGTGTTATGGTTTGGCATGAGACGGACAAGGAGCCATGCATTGCCGGTAGTGCCGTGTTCGAGCTCACACGTAACCTACGCCCAGTGTGTGTGTGTGTGTGTGTGCTGTCAGCACTACTCACTTTCGGATGTCAAAGAAGTAGTTCTCCACTCTCTTTTGCGCGGTGTCCAAGGCGTCCGTCAGCATCTGGCTTTCCATGGGCAGGTCTTCAACCCTGCAAGATGTTAACGGACCCAGAGGGCCGGTTGAGACCGTGCAGGAATGAGTGCAAGCCTTGGTGCCCGTCTGCGCACTCAATGTGCTCAGACGTGGGAAGACGGGCGAGAAAGAGGAGCAGTTAACGCAGCTAGGCAAGGCAAGCAAGGGTGAGACGGTTGAAGAGTTAGGAAGTCCTGCGCACCTGAAAGCCATCATGAGGTTCTTTATCCTGTCGCCACCAAACACGCGGAACAGGGCATCCTCCAAGGACAGGAAGAATCTGGACACGTGTGGGTGGAGAAATGAAAGGAAGGCATTAAATTTTTCTTTGCATGGAGATGCACATGGGAATGCGCATGAATATTGTTGATGCATAAGTCAAAGAAGGGCCAGTCCAAACATGTGGAGAGACCATATGGATGTGAAGGCTTGACCGAACTCATTAACCATGAACAGCGAATTTGGCTTTTGATCTTTCAACCATTTGTGAGATTACGAGCGCTGAGTGCAGCAAAGACGTGACAAGGCACCATATTCTTACATGTTTTTGGCAGCTACATGTGCAAATTAGATCGGATAGCCCTGCTTCATGCATATGTTTACTTAAACTGCGTACCTTGTGGAGCCGGGATCTCCTTGGCGCCCTGACCGCCCACGCAGCTGGTTATCGACGCGCCGGGATTCATGGCGCTCAGTGCCCACCTATTTTCAAACGTATAATTATGGGTACAGCTTGTCGCGTGAGTGCGCACTTGAGTGTATGTCCACGTGTGAACGCAGAGCGCTGTATGCTCTATAAGCAGTTGTGCACTGGCATTGAGAGAGCTAGCTGCCAGTTCCTAATTCCTGCCCCTCTATGGACAATCATCATTTTTCTTGTTGCTGTGTGCTGCTCTTGGAGAGTGTGTTAGCGGCCATAGAAAATGCAAGCCAGCTTTGCCCGGCAGTGTGATTCAATTTGGAAGTTTGCATCATTACAAAATTATACACTGCGTTGTGTCATGTCTTTGTAAATTTCTGCCAATGCTACCTGTCTGTGCAACCGAACCTCCAGGCAGGGGAAGCTTTCCCTTAACAGATCGACTTTGCCTTAAGGCTTCTATTTTGATGCCAGCCTGCTTTTCACAAACACTATTTTACTCACCACATGCAGTCCCCCTAGTTGAACAACCGCAGCCTTTTCGTCATCTGTCACTTTTTTGTAGTCTTTGAGCATCATCTGCGACAAATCAGAGGCAGACAGGGTGTGCATCTCAGACAACTGCCAACCCGTGCTACCATTTTAGAGCATCTAGACAAGTATACTGCCAGAAAAAGCTGTGAGGCACACCTCATACAAAAAACAGTTCTTCAAAGTACTGCCTGAAGTGCTCATGAGCACGCCAAGCACTTGCAGCCTAGCAAAACCACGGCATGACCAGGATACATGAGACTTGGACGATTCTTTCTACCCATTACTTAGATTGCATAACCTGCAGGCTAAAAACAAGCTAAATAAAAAGCACGGCCCTGAAACATTTGCGTATATGTGTTATATGTGGCTTCAACAGCAGGCCTCAAGCGACCTTTTCTCTCCACCAGGCCCATGCAGTTCTCAAGTGTTACAGGAAGTAACCCCCCCCTCCTGACCGATTTTTTCACCCACCTGGTACACTTCGCGCATGGCTAGAATGACAGGGTCTTGGGTGACACCCTTCTCTGTCACCAAACTCAACCGGTCCTCTGCATCAAGCAGCGTCAGCTGGCGCACGCCCCAGGCCTTGACGGCATCCTGGGTAAGTACCAACGTGTAACAAGGAGAGTGAAGCAGAGAATAGGGGAAAGCCTTATGCAAAAATGAAAGGGGAGATTGTTTGCATGCAAACAGAAGGAGCAATACCATTTTGCACTTCAAATGCCTACATTTCTGCTTTTTGATTCTGAATTGGTACAGTATAGAGCGATTGGCGACTCAGACACTTAAAGTATAGGAGCTTCCACAATTAGGTTAGAATGCAAAGATGGTAACTGGACGTTCTACTCAATCATATGTTTTGGCAGTGTCATGGTATATCTTTGCAGACTTGGTTGGCACAAGTGTTTGACCATGTGCACGCATACGACAGACCACACACAAACTCCATGCACACCACCTCAAGGATGCCAGTTTTCTGGCATACACGTGCTGCACCTTGATGACGGCGCGTGCCTTGTCCTTGGCAGCAGATGAAATGTCGCAGGGGAACAGCTCAGCAGGAGCTGCCCATGTCTGGACGCCAGACTTGCCCTTCTTCATAGCAAACGCGTTGGACTCCTCAACTGCAGGAACGGTCAGAGTATGTGTGTGCTTACAACCAAGAAGCTGCTCATCACATAACCCATACTATACCTGCACGGAAGAGGGAACAATGGTGTACGCAGGCAGGGGCTCAGATGTTTTCTATCTAACCCTAAGTCTCCAAGGGAGGAAAAAAGGGGGCGACAGCCCTGTTGTTTGGGGCCTTCACCTTGAGAGACAACTTCTGGGAACAGGAGCTCTGCCAGCTTCAGGCGGGCCATGTAGCCTGGGTTACCCCCTAGCAGGATGTCAGTACCTACAAAGGAGAGCGTTGGCAGGCTAAGGTCAGAGGTTTGCACCAGGGGATGCAAGTAAAATCAAACAAATGCAGGACTGGTAGCATATATTGTCATGTCACTGGGGAACATTTGTCTTAACGACATCGTCGTTATCATATAATAGGCTACTGCTAATTAGTCCAAACTGTAAGCGTTATTTAAAGCCCCACGTAGCACCAAGCAATGTTGTACCACTCGAGGGAGAAAACAGTTGAAGAAAAAAGGTGTCCATCATGACGCATGGTGCCCTACAGCGCAAGCATGTCAGTGCCAACAACACCACCAATACACACCACGTCCAGCCATGTTTGTAGAGATAGTCACGGCTCCTTTGCGTCCACTCTGGGCTACGATCTCACTTTCACGCTCCACGTTCTCAGGCTTGGCATTGAGCACCTTTTACGGGCAAGAGGAAAGTGGGCAGCTACACTATGGATCAGTCCATAATGGCTACACTATGGATCAGTCCATAATGGCTACCGGACACTAGCGATGTAGGTCGTGGCAGGTGCACAAGTACATTGATGTCATCACAAGCAGTTAGCTGTGAGGGTGGTAAATCTGGACACTACAGGCAGGCACTTAATGGATGGCTCCTTGTGGAACCTTGTTACACGCATCCGTATTTTCTTTTCGAGAGATAGTCCATACTTGAGAGGATTGTCATTTGAGTCACTTCATCAAGTTAATATGATTTCAGATGAGTATCAATTACTACTTTGATGCATGCGTGTCACAGCAATTTGGTTGGCAGATCAATGACCTGCCCAGCCCCTGCTCACGAGTAGAATTTCTCAACTGAACCTGCGCTGTTTCAGGCTATCTCAGGCTGTGGACATCTTACAAACCAAGCTTCCGACCTGAGAGGCCTTTATGTGAGCCTTTCTCGTATTTGCAAGAAAAACTATTTACGCTTGACCATCACTTGTAAAATAGCAACAAGAGGAACGTAATATCACATGCTAGTACAACCCGAGCTTGTAATAGCAGCTAACATGATGTTAGTACTAGTTGAAATTTGCAGTGGCCTCATGTTTGTGTTCTATGCCTCCCTCTCATGCTGGTGCCTCTCTGGTTCCTCTTCCGTCATCTCAACCGTCATGATCTCTTCCCATCAATACCCAGCTTTTTCAGAACCACTCCTATCCCCACCTCGACTCACTACGAGTTTGCCTGTCCACTGGGAACCCAGACTCACCTGGTGCTGGATGCCTGCCTCCTGGAGCATAGCACTGAGAACCTCAGACTTCTCCACGCTTGTGGTTCCCACAAGCACTGGCTGCCCCGTGTTGTTCATGCGCTTGATCTCGGTGACCACAGCCTGTAGTGTGTGTGTGGGGGGGGTGTAGGTGTGTAGGGTGTGTGTGTGGGTGTGTGTGTGGGTGTAGGTGTGTGGGTGTGGGTGTGTGTGTTTGTGTGTGCTTGTGTGTGTGCGTGTGTGTGTGTGTGCGCATGCAATTACAAATACAGCACACCCTTTACCAAGACACATAATAGAAGCATCACAACTTGAACCATCAACTAATCACTCTTGTAAATCACTTTTTTAATCACTCTTTTTGGGTTGTGCACTTGTACTGCACTGCTATTGTACATGTACTCCACTGCCCTTACCTTCCACTTGTACTGCTCCAGCCGGAACACCACGTCAGGGTTGTCCACACGGGACACAGGACGGTTGGAGGGCACCACTGCCACTGGCAGCTTGTAGATGGAGTCAAACTCGGACACCTCGGTGGCTGCAGTGCCCGTCATGCCTGCATGGCGAGTGTGTATATGCTGATTTGCAAGGGTGTATGTATATGCGTTTACGTGAGGGTTCTACCTCTGCTAACGTGAAGCGCCAAAAAAGCAATTGCAGTTCATCTGTACATCTTGACTGATTCAAGAGGAAACATTCAGCAGTCTTACACCACACTTGCAAAGGCACTCATGATTGACACCATTATATTCACAACTTCAAGGAAAGGCATGCCCGATTTCACACAGCTCTGTTCTGCTGAGACCAATTCCCTGCTGTGTGTACCTGCAAGCTTGGGGAAGCCTCTAAAGAAAGCCTGATAAGACACGCTTGCCAGGGTCACGCTCTCGTTTTGGATCTCAAGGCCCTCCTTGGCTTCAACAGCCTGAGCACATGGGATAGAAGGAGGCAGCGCATGGTGTGTCATGCTGCGTGTTGGTGTGTGCACGCAGGCAGGTATAGTAATACAGGTGAATCCAAAGAGAGTGAGTGACCTGTGGAAAGCAATTCCTAAAAGCTGTAGCGACGTTGTTTTGTACAGGGTTTGGCAAGCAATCCAGCTTAAGGCATGCGATGTGTAAATGTGAACTCAATTAATGCACGCTGGGTGAACAAGCTTAGTGTATGACATAGAGCGCATGCCCATAGTAAACGGAACAATATATTACTTTTCTCTATGGTTGATATACATTGCGTGCCATTTGGACAACCATACACAAGGCAGAGCGAGTTTAATGTCATCCAGGTAGCGTTATGAAGAGCAGACCCATCTGCTGTGCTGCATTCATGTCTTGCATTCACGAAACCTTAAGGATCCATGGCACCTAAGGCCCACAAATTGTGAAGAGAGGCTTCGAGGTTCCATTTTGTGAAGCCATCTGATTATCATTGTCACTCTGCTTGCTGAAAAGCTTGACAAAGGATCACGTTGCTCACACATGCTCACCTGGTGCAGGCCATCTGACCATCGCCGCCCAGACATGGTTCGGCCAGTGAACTCATCAACAATGATAACCTCCTTGCCCTTCACGATGTAGTTCACGTCTTTCTGCTGCAGTTCCTTGGCCTGTATGTACATAATGTGAGTTTAGATTATGTTTATTTTCGAGTCTGTTGGTGCTTTTAAAGTCATCAATCAGGCAGGGCCAGGTGAGCACAATAAGACCCTACGAGCATGTGCTGCCACTCCCCCTTCCCCCAAAAACCTGCACAAGCTTGTTTGGTGGCGAGCCCTACACCATTCAGGATACCTCTCCTACAAACACATTTGCAAGCTGTAACAGCTAATACCTAACGACCCCTGATCGTCCTTACCTTGAGGCCGTTGACCACGAACGAGGCCCACTGCGTGCGTGGGTCGTATAAGTCTCTGACTTGAAGCACATCCTCCACTGCCTCATACCTATCATATATGGATATCATTGTGATTATTTTCTGCAACAAAAAGACTGCTGTGTACAGGGTTAGGACGTGCACTGATGCTCAGCAACCCACTTGCTTACAACGGGCAGGAAGAAACAAACACGCAGACAAGTAAGTACGCTGTTTCCAGCATTCAGTGCTATTCTGGCAGTATTCAGGGTCGACATTTGCATCACTTGCAGTGCTTAAATTGTAACTCAAAACCTATTTTTTCCACCGAGTCCAATTTCTAGAAGCAAGGCCGAGCACACTGCTGCTCAGCAGGGGGAGCAAAAAGCAGAGATACCAACCTCGTTGCTTGCAGTACTTAGAGTGGAGGAAAAGTTGCTTAGCTTTCAGGTCCTATGGGCTTAAGCAAGGATAGAAAGAGCATTGTTTTACTGACACCTGTGCAGGCAACCGTAAGCACACCTACCCGTCCTCTGTCAGCAGCACGCTCTTCTGCTTCTCATCCACTGTGTAGTGCACATCACGGGTCAAGGCATCTGCAATCTTGGCTGCCTGTGCGTTTGTACATGCAAGTGGGTGTTAGTGCATGTGCCTCTGTGGATTGGCAGACAGCCAAAACAATATGTGCAAGCGTTGCCAAACAATAGATCGAAAGTGAAAGAAGCCTTGGCATTAGTGTGTAATTTCTGGGCTTCCGGCCCGAAACACCCTTATCTTGCAACACCCATTCCTGAGCACCCCACGAATATATTAGAGGGTGTGAGCTTTTGCTGCAAGCTTTTATAGCTACGCTGATTTTTAGGGTTTACCAGAACCGTATAAGTATAAATAAAGGTATTAGACCAGAGGGGGTCAACGGAGGCCTCTAATGGGGGTACTTCTGAAATGTGAATTGAGTATGGGCACCCCAGCTGGCAACAATCAAGCTCAGAACCCAGAGGTAGCACCTGAGCTTGAATGTTGCCAGCTAGGGGGCCAATGTTTAATTTTGCGCGACGTGAACCCTATGTTTTACCACCATTCTCTCATATCTCACCACCCACTGACCTGATTTGTGTCATTTTTATATGAATCGTCAACATTTCAATAAAGAATATTATTGCGATAAAAATGAGGCAAAACGACCCAGTAGTTGGTCAGATACTTCATTTTGGCCTATTTCCCTTGGAGAAAATCAACGAAAGGGGTGCCAAAAAGGTGGGAAACCAAACTTCACCATATTTACTCTTTAAAATTCAGGATGATTTGGTATCATACAGGAAGTGTTGCCATCTTGTTTGGGATGAAAAGAGGCTCTGGTTGGGGAGTGGTGGCCTAAAATGTGAAAACTCAGTGCCAAAATTTGAACAGGAATCCCACCCAGACCACTGGGGTGGTCCAATTGATCCCAAACTTTGTGGACCATCTAGTTGTGTTCATCAAACATGGTCTGCATCAATAAAGTCATATTTCAGTACATTTGCTCCGTCGACCCCCTCTGGTATCATACGGTACGGTTTATATGCCGTATAATACGAGGGGGGGGAGGGGGGGGGGCGTATCTACGCACCGCTTTTTCCGTATCAGATATCGAAAGGTATTATACAGCGTATATACGCCGTATTTCCGTATAAAAATACGGTGCGAAACCGTTTTTCGAACTGCACATTCCAGAATCAGGTTTTAAAATGTTAACATGCGGTATATACAGTATTTGAAAAGGTGATATACGGTTACGGCCAACCCTACTGAATTTCCATGCCAAATAGTAAAATATAATGAGGCAATATTAGATGTACACGCCCTAGGAATACCTACCTATTTTGTGTACAAATGCGCTGACGATTCCAAAATAAGTATTGCGTTCCAAAAAAGTGGTCTAGAAAAAATGTGGAGACTCTCTCCAGGATTGAAAAAATAGGCTGCCTACATGCCCCTAACCCTAACTGTAACCCTACCTTAATCCAACCCAGCACAGCACGTTTGCTCAGTGCTTAATGTTAACAAAGCCAATTCCACTCTATGACTAAAACTTGCTCAATGAGTGCCTGGCATCACCTTCACTATATCAGCATTACTGCTTTCTCACACACACGCGCGCGCGCGCACACACACACACACACACACACACACACACACACACACGTTAAGCACTTTACCACTACGTGGGCATGCATGCCCCAACCCAAAGGATAGACAAAAATTTGAAATTAAACAAGGGGTGCACGGTCACATGCTTACCTTGTAGTACTTATCAGAGGGCTTGTCTGACGGGCCTGAGATGATGAGAGGCGTGCGAGCCTCGTCAATCAGAATGCTGTCAACCTCATCAATGATGCAGAAGTTGAAGGGCGTATCGGCACGGAGCACCAGCTCTGCCGCAGACTGCAACAGCACGCACACACAGACATGAAATGCACAGCATGTTAGGAAGAGAAGAAGCAGCGATTAGTGAGTCACTACATTTTCATTGTTAAAAAATGTGTGTCCCAGCTCCCAATTGCTGCTCAGGTCACCTGAAATATTACTACAGTTATGAAGGCTTTAGAGCCCATTTGGATATACAAGTGCCAAGCCTTAATATAAAATACACAAACTTGTTACAGGCCATGCGTGTCGTAGCAGCCTGCCTATCCTGCAAGCAGAAGGTAGAAACTCAAAAAACCTGATTCCATGTATGTTGCCTTGCTGGCAGACAAAACATGAGTAGGGTGGAGGGGGAAGAAGCGATAAGTATAATATAGGTAGTGTTTTACAGTACAGTAAATACACCATATAACACAGGGAGGGGGGGGGGCGTATCTGTATACCGTACTTTCCATATTACAACAATATAGGCCGTATTTCCATATGTACACCCCATATATTTGTAAATAAACCACCCATATATCAGGTTGTACGCCCCAAACCCAGGTTCCATCCCAGCAATTTTTATTGCTCTACCGTAACTTTTCGATATCATCGCGGGTAAATAACATGTTTGGCCCTCCGGGGTGGTTCCGGTATCGTTTAATATACATATTTATTTTGAGGCTCCGGGGTTGCCCGGCATTGGCGAAAATAAAGTTTTGTGGGTAGATGAACAGTGATGAGCAGAGAAGGCCCCGCCCCAGCCCCCGCCCCAGCCCCAGCCCCAGCACCTGCACCTGCAGCACCAGCCCCAGCACCTGCCCCAGCTCCTGCAGCAGCCCCAGCACCTGCAGCACGACACACATGCGCCCCAGCACCTGGAGCACGACACTTCTCACAACACCTGGAGTACGACACTCCTTGACAGCACCTGGAGCACGACACACATGCGCCCCAGCAACACACACACACATACACACACAGCACGACACACATGCGCACGCACACATGCGCACGCACACATGCGCACGCACACATGCGCACGCACACATGCGCACGCACACACGCGCATGTGCACACATACTCACACACGCACACGAACTGCCTGGGGTAAATGCCTACCGGGATTCGTGCGGGAATGGCTAAAACAATTATTTTGAGGCTCCGGCGTTATTCGGGGTTAGATTTAATAATTATGAAATTTAGGCACCGGGATGGATCCGCTAAGGTACGATATTTGATTGATTAATTATTTGTGCCTCTTTTAAATGAGCACTCCCTTTGCTGTTTACTTTCTTTAAAGCATGTATTTGTATTTGCATCAAACACAGAGTTGAATTGGTGGTTAGAGTAGTTGGGCTTCCATTAATTTGCACTGGAAATGGCATTTTCTTTGGCTTTAAACAGGCCTAGCCCTCCAAACTTTGGCATAGCAGAATTGGATACAGGTGTGCAGCTCTTTAATAACTGTAAAATGAGCCTATCATGATTTTGTTTAGAAAAGTTCTCTGTACCAACGAAACATGTTTCAGCATGTACGGCGGTTTTTGAAACGGTGAAATACGGTTTTGGCCCGCCTTAAAACACGAGCATCGGCTTGGCATATTCTGTAATCCTTAAGCTCAAGCAGTAGGTGCCGTCAGCCCAAGGATGTATACCAAAAAGGCTAGGCCGCACACACGACACGTGCTGCTACCCTTTTTCATGCAGCCCATCCTCAATTTCACAGCCGCCTTGCTTACCCCTGCTAGATTATCACGCAGGTAGTCAAAGCCGAGCTCGCTGTTGGTCACGTACGTGACATCGTCCAAGTATGCTACACGCCGTGCCTCAGGGGTCATGTCGGACTGGATCAAGCCAACCTGCGATAAGGCATTAATAAAGTACACGTGAGGTTGTGAAGCAAAAGCTACATGAGCATTCATTGGCTTCATCAGGCATGACAGGCCAGATGTGATGACCAGAGAGGGTGACAGCATGGGTTGTTAAAATGAACAAACCAAGAGAAATAGGGTTCACCTGCGCACAAACCACAGAGTGTGATGCGATGAAATTTGATGCGCAACGCAGCTCATCTAGGTGTGGATCAGCACAGGGGATATCGAGGTACATCAAGACAGGGGCAGAGCAATGGCAGCAGGGGATCCACTCTTCATAATTGGTTTCTATGTAACTTCCTCCAGGGGTAAAGGCCCTATACCAAGCATCAGGGGCGCACTGACCTCGAGGCCCAGAAAACGGTGCACCTGGCCGACCCACTCGCTGTCACGTCGAGCCAAGTAATCGTTCACGGTCACCACATGCACGCCGTTGTTGGACAGAGCGTTGAGGTAAGCGGGCAGCACAGCCACCAATGTCTTACCCTGGAGGAGCAGAATGAAACACAGGTGTGAGTGTGGGCCTGCTGTGTTATGCGTGGCCTACCATTCAGTATGAACACAATACACCAACAAATCTATTGCGGTAGAGTATGCTTGATGTACCAGCACTGTCAGAGCTAGTGTGAAAACCGTAACGAGAGGGTAGCAACAGAACAGGTTGGAGATTCTTGAGCAATTGGAGCCTTAAATGACAAACGAAAAGTACATCTAAGTCTTACATCTGGGTGTGTGTCTGCTGCTTAGTACCTAGAGCGGGACCTGTTAGGCGAGCAGCTTGCTTTTTAGAATTAATATAAACATACAAGAGGGAGGTACTGGTTCAAAGGTGCTAAACATCTGAAGACCTGGCACCAGCATGCACAATTCGTAATGTGACGTGAGTATTTGCAGCACATCGTGATTGCGCTTCCATGAGTATGCACAGCGATCAGCTCATGCTAATTATTTCCAAAACGACCCTCTTCAGTGCATCTTTCCAACTTACACCACATACGCACACATACACCTTCACGTTGGCTTTCTTGCATCCACACATCCACCCCATACACCTCACACAACCAAACACCTACATACACATCCAGTTACGCACCTCTCCTGTGCGCATCTCAGCAATCTGACCCTCGTGCAGGATCATGCCTCCCATGAGTTGCACGTCAAAAGGACGGAGGCCCAGCACTCGCGAGGAGGCCTCCCGCACCACCTACGAGACAGGTACACAGCACAGCTCAGAGCAGGTGTCGAAGCCATTTCTTGTGTGGCAGACTCCCCAGTCGCTGCTTCCACATGATATGCAGCATGTGCGATGCTGCCTAATGGCACTGGGCACTGGTAAAGAAAATATGGGGAATGTGCTCCAGTAAGAGAGCAACCGCAAAGGTATGCTTGAAAGATGATTGGACAATTTAGTACAATTGGCAAAGAGGAAGGTTATTTGTGCCGAACTAACTGTTCAAGGTGCCAAAAAAAACAGGAGTACGATCTCATGAGACAGGCTCTCTCCCCAGATCACGCCTCACACCCCTGAAGTTATATCGAAGCTTAATGAGGACCAGTTTCTATTTTGCTCTTACTTGCATATCTCAGTTGCTTTACGACGCAGCTGGTCATTCACAGCTATGCTGCTTCAAAACACCCACCGCAAATGCCTCAGGAAGCAGGTTCTCTAAGCTTTCCCCCGCACTCGCACGCTGCTTGAACTCCACTGTTTTGGCACGCAGCTGGTCGTCACTAAGCGCCTGCATCTGGGGCTCCAGTACATTGATCTCCTCCACACGTGGCGTGTACTTTTTGCGGACTCCAGCAGATGGGTCTTGCCTAAACAGCTTGCCCAAGAAGCCCCCCGTGTTGACAGTGACTGATGGCCTGGTAAACACAGCGACAGGCCAAAGCGTTTTCAAATGCATCGCGCATGTATGGAGCCTTATAATCTTTGGTAAACGCATGGCACATCACATTTGGCACATCACATTAGGCACATCACAACTGCACCCCCTCCTGGACACACAAAAAGCACATAAACATAATTTTAAACAAGCGGAAGGTTCACTATGCGTGTGCATTAATGAGAGTGACCAGAAGCTCCACACATGCAAAGGCTAAAGAATGCATGTGTTCTGCCTGCTCACCACTCTTCCCATTGACTGGTTTAATAGCAAGTACAAGAAACATGCAAAGAACTACACACGCAGCACAAATGTGGCATGCCTTTTCACACGCACAAGCATACGCACTCACATAACTAAATACACATTCACACACGCACACACACACACACACGCACGCGCACGCACACGCGCACACACACACACACACGTACAAACTCAATCACACACAACACACGCACCAACTCAATCACAGCACAACACGCGCACACGCACGCGCACGCGCACGCGCACACACACACACACACACACACACACAAACATACACACACACACGCACACACGTAAATGAATAGACAATAACGAGCGTGGAGTATCTGGAGGAAGTCTTGCAGACTTGTGAACTTCACTTAAGGCAACCATACACCACACAGGATTAAGGCCTCCACAAAGGAATATAATGGCCTCCACTTATTTCACCTGTTGCTTGAACGTGGTCCACCAACACCACCAGGTTGGAGAGGGGAAGTGGGCAAGAAAGAGGGGTTGCTGCTACCGCTGCCACTGACTGGGCTTGTACAGCGCTGCTGCTGACGGCATGATGGCCATTTCACTGTACACTGGCTGGTGTTCAAACTACGAGCAAGCTTTCCCAAGCCTAGATTAACCCCTGGTTTAGAGTGGAGCATTACGTACTCTACTTTCGTTACCGAATCAATAGTATATATCAAATATCAATATGCTGATATCATTTGTCTCTTTGATGAAAAAGGGAATTGAAAACGCTGGCAAATAATACTGCCAAAATCCATCCGTCACCGAGGCGAGGCGTGGTATATCATGGGTAGGAAAAGACGCTGCAGCACATGAGGACGAGTCGCTTCATTTCTGCGCCCCTAAGAGTTGCCCAACGATCGCAACAACCTGCAATACATATGTGAACAGATGGGTGGTCAATTTTGGGATAGCAGACTGGAAAGGCGCACTGAGCCACAACACAGGAAATCCCATTCTGAAGCCTTCATTACATTATCCATTATACAGCGACTAAATCAGACAAGCCCTGGAAACAAAGAGTGCTTTTATTGTTTAGGATAACATTCGAGATATTCTGAACAGATTGCATGATACAGTGAAGGCACTGGAAGTCTGAAATTAGGGTAACATTTTTGTTCAGGATGATGTTTAACATAACAGGTGAACAGAAATAGGCCCATGATGTCAAAACAGCAGTGGGAAGAATGCAATGGGGAATCACACAATTTGGGTTATGATGTACGTTAACCTCATCAGTTAATACAAAGACAATGGGGTGTGCTCAGGCTTGTGCAAGTATGGTCAGACGGTACGGTACGATTAGGACGGTACGGACCGTCTTTTCTTAAAATACGGCGTCTTAGCGTATTTTGGTGACCGTAGTTTACCGTCTAGACGGTAAAATATGGTACAGTGTACGGTACGGTGCCAAGCTGGCACTGCCAGTGCAAAAATGGCCTCAGAATGGCCTCTCCGCCTTAAAACCTCCCATTTTTGCTCCACGGTGTGCTCCTCTCATGTGCTGACGCCACACAATGCTTCCATGAACGACCCTGAGGCTGGGTTGGGGCTGCATCAGCTCGGGGGCTGGCACTGCCAGTGCAATTTTGGCCTCAGAATGGCCTATCCGCCCCAACACCTCCCATTTCCAACTCCCGCATGCTCCTCTCATGTGTTGACGCCACACAATGCTTCCCTGGACGACCCTGGGGCTGGGTTGAGGCTACATCAGCTCGGGGAAGGGCCCAGCAGTGGCTTGCATGGAAACTCAAAATCGGACACAGTACTTGATTCCTGTTCAATTATATGTGGTTTATTCATTAATAATTGTTGCACAAAGAATTGTTATGGGTCGAAATTGGAGCCAAACGGGCAAATTACGGTCAAAATCGTACTGTATGGTGGCACCGTCCTTGTACGGTTGGGACCCTACTTCTTAAACAGACCATACTAGCACCGTCTTGTACGGTGCAAATACGGTATGGACCGTCTAGCCGGTCAAAAAAGCCGAAAGACGGAGTAGTAGCACAAGCCTGGGTGTGCTACAACGTGTATTTGAGGTTGGGGTTGCATGTTGAATTTTGCTTTTTCTATTTAGGGTGACGTTTAATTTAATAGAAACAGGCCCATGATGTCAAAACAGCATCCCAGCATTTTGTCTTCCTTTCTTCCTGGGCACTCTTGCGATGTAAGAACAGGACAGAGAGATTCAGCAGGAATTGGTAATGAATTATAAAAAAATCCATAAATCCTTTTTGATGTCAATGCCGCGTCATCACCCCTGCGGGATTCTTCAAGCGGCCTGTTAAGGTGAATCATGACAAGGGGAGAAAGTTGCAGGCTACCCCACTAGTACTGGCACGCAGTAGCAAGACAGATCAATTGACAAGTGGAAGCGTTGCAAAACGACGCTGAAAAGTTGGCGAAAGCCCACACGTGATGTCTGCGCAATGCGAGCTTGCATATGCGTGATTGCGTGCATTTCAGCCCAGGAGTTGCCCTCGGTGGCCCTGGCCAGACCTTGCTTGGCCCTACTTTCAAACTTGTTAAGAATCCGGCCCTGCCGCTCCACCCCCTGCCCCCCCCACCGCCCTGACCCCGCAGGGATGCCATAGTACTTTTAGTCAATGAAAGTCTCAGGTCAGGAGGTTCCTGGTTGGGCCTGGGCAGCCTAACGTGAGATTTGGTGGGAAGCCGGCAGCGCTAGGGGCTTACGCACTCTAAAGGAGGCTTCGCCAAAAAAGGCATGAGGCTGCCAGGAGGCGTCCATTACCATAACATTTGGACGGCATAGCTTGGAAGCGTCCATTAGCACAACTTCTGCCCATATCCGAATAAAAATGACATATTCGGAATCCTCTCGTCAAAAGCTTTCGATTGGTATATGCATGGGTCCGATCCGCGGAGGGGGGGGGGGGCTCCCGGGGGGGGGGCCG
>Ga0307968_1001843_pt1 | contig 17499 bp, 18 predicted proteins | sample OrgLakmetagen650_FD_201834 | JGI IMG/M metagenome (GOLD analysis project Ga0307968, IMG submission 201834) | Saline water microbial communities from Organic Lake, Antarctica - #650 | ecosystem: Environmental > Aquatic > Non-marine Saline and Alkaline > Saline | place: Antarctica: Organic Lake... | reverse complement strand
CATACATGGATGCCGGAGGTCGCGCAGCTGCTCAAGAAGGGCTCCCTGCTGTGGAAGCGGGCGCGTGAAGAAAGCAATGGTGGCGGAGGGGATGCATGTGAAGTAGCTATTCCCTTTCCGCGCAAGTTGGGGAGAATGGAGCCTGCTGCATGAAGAGATAAAACTATTATTCACATGCAATCACTCTCGCTTGTGCAACAGGGTATACACGACTTACGATGGGCAGTGGAACGGGCTGTGAGGCGCTTGTGCAGACATGAGGAAGCAAGCATATTGCTGTCGAATTGGACCACTCTTTAATTGTTATTTGAAAAAACCTCTTAATTGTTCAAAATTTTCCTCTGATCCATCGTGTAAATTAGTTGAATTCGTTGTTCAAAATTTTTCTCTGATCCATCTTGTAAATTAGTTTGAATTTGTTGCTTCTTTTACTCATGGAAAATTGCTAACCACACTAGATGCGGCCAATCTATGCCGTAATCATGCCGCAGAGGGCCTAATATGATGAAGGCAATCGCTAACTTTCCGTCAATTGGTGTAGGGTTCATCCAAACCCACTAAGAATGATGAACAAAAGCACCCCCTCATTGACCAAATCTGGCAGGGAAAGTTCCATACAAGAAACTGTATAACTGTATAATATTTCTCTCTAATATTTCAGATAGAGCTTTCAGCTCTGGAATAAGTGCAGGGAGTGGGCATTGAGCTCGATACCGTCAGTTGAAACAAGTCCAAAACGTGACGTCCTGAAACCTGGGTTTTTCTAAGCCAGACGTTTCTGGTTAATTAGATAAAGTCATCTGTACAAGAAATGGGTGCCAGAAAGGTGCTCGTTGTCATAGCAAATCACTGTCACTGCAAAGTATAATAAGACTCAGCACGCACAACATTTTACCAGCAACAGCAGAGAAAGAGAGAGAGAGAGAGAGTATCAGGAGAATTGCAGTCTGTAGTGCAGTTCCCAGCCTTTGCTCGAGAGGGACTTAATCCTGGCTTAAAACCATTCTTCAATAAACTGGCTCCACCAGCTTATTGAACGAGACTAGGCAAGACATCCTCAACTGAAAAACCAACTAACCAAATCACACGAATCGTCACTGCCAACAATTGGGCGTGACAGGGAAAAGAACAAGAGTGCTGGATCAGATCAAGGAAAAGGCATGCATCTCAAGCTGCAGAGTACTTTGCAGGTTGCTACAGAATTACGAGTTATTGTAGGCGAGTGAGACCAAATGTTGGTGGTTGGGACTATCTTGCCACAGTTTATAGTATGGGAACCATTCCTTTTTATACCGGGTCCTTAATATATTTAGTTTGGATGGTTGGTCAGTGGAGGACCCTCCCCAACATTGAGTGGAGCCGAGCAAGAGTAAAACTGCAGAGTTCTCTGCTTGCAGATGAACTCTAGTTATTGCAGGCGAGTGACTTGTGTAATGCACTTTCGCTCAAAAGTGCATGCTTCCCTTTCTTGTCATTTTGTTTTATATCTGGATAATTAGAGGCAAGTTTAGTTTTGCTTGCCTGCACTTTGCAACTTTTTTGTGCTCTTGCCGTGTCAGTGCTCTTCTCTTGTTTGTTCTTGCGGACAGTGTAGGGGGTCAACGGCCCAGCAGTTACCTTCCTTTCTAGTTTTCTCAGCCTCCTTTTAGTTTTTTTGCCTTTTCTTTTTCGTTTTGTTCAGATCATCAGACATTTCTGTGCGCGGCTGCAATGCAGCTGATGAAGTGGCAGCTGATACTTTTTGATGTAGCCGCGACCAGAAAAGGGCGCGGCTGAAAAGACTCGCTCGTGGCTGAATGCGGCCGAAATCAGCCGCGTTCAGCCGCCCCTTTATTGGTGATTTTTGCATTCTTCTCACGGCTGAGATATGGCTGAACACGGCTGAACTCAGCCATTGAATTTTTAGTATGCTGAAATTTTTACTATGTTATTCCTCTGCCTTCTGAACGAACCGTAAAAGAACTGCTTGTTCCGCATTAATAAATTTTTATTGCCTGCTAGTGTTGCTGCTAAATATTGCTCAAATTTCCCAGATCACGCCATGCCAAATGCTTGTCTGTGGCAACCTCCATCACTTATCCTTAAACAAATCGAAAAGTAATAAAGCAAGCAGTGACATCAATTTAAAGCTGCAGGAGCTTTTTTGCTATTTCTGCCACAGGTATCACCGACGTAGACCTGACTTGGAACAGACTTGGAACAAAGTCTTCAAAAGTTCTACTCAAAACCAATGCCGGCTGATGAAAAAGAAACAAGTTCCCTGGAATATGTTGTAGAGGTCTTTGTACTGTCTCTGTCACGCCCAATCGTTGGCAGCAACGAATCATGTGACAGAGCAGTTAATTGATTGACAGTTAAATTTTCTGCACGTCTTGTTCAATAAGCTGAAGGTGCCAGTCTTATTTGTTAAAATGCTGAGTCTATGCTCTGTAATAAGGGAACAAAAATCCCGACGAGGTAGTGCAACTGGATTGTGTTATATTGCATTTGAAAGTCTGCAATAAATCCCCACGAGGTGGTGCGGCTGGATTGTGTTATTTTGCATTTAAATGTGCAATAAATCGCTGTAACTTAGAGTGATTTGAAGGAAATCATCAGTTCTCTGCTTCAGCTGTAGAACTGGAGTTCTTGCGTAGTGAGCGTAGGCTAAGATATGGCAGGCACTTTGCATCAAGTGTTGTGTACTCTCGTTTTAGGCATTCTTTTTATGCCTTGCTTTTGCTCGGGTTGTTTTTCCCGCCCCCCCCCTCAGCTTGTGCTTTGACTTGTGGGTGTTCCCATCTAAGCTTGGATCTGACTTATGGACTTGCCGCTTGCTTCTTTGCGTTGTGTTGCTTTTTTGAGGGCCTGCAGTCCATTTTTGGTTGTAGCCTTGGTGGCCGGGCGTTGTAGAGGCCTTGCTGGCTGATCAGTTGTAAGGGCCTTGCTGGCCTTACGGACTTGGCACTTGCTTCTTTGCGTTGTTTTGCTTTTGTGAGGTCCTGCAGCCCATTTTTGGTTTTGATCTCCCTCCACGGCAGCTTGGTGTAATGACGAAGCCTACAGCAAACTGTAGCATAGAACAGGCAATAAGATGACATACATTTATGCAGTGCAGGATGTGTGATGATTGGGGCAGTTTGAACCTACACATTTAACCATACATCCAACCTACACATCCACGGTATTTGCGTGCAATGACTGTGACAGCAATTTCCAAGCTGCGCACAATGTGTCAAAGCTAGCTTAGCAGGAGAGCTGCTATGAACGAGCAATACTGTTTCCCCTGTATTTCCCCGCTTTGTAGATACCATCCCCACCTGTAGCTACCTCAGTTTGCCCAAGAACGTATATAAACGCAAAATCAAAGATTTTTTTGAAGAATACCGTTTAAACACTGTAAACACTGCATATTTGTACAGTTTTGGCCAACCCTACAACACATACCGGTATTGTACAGACAACAAAACTCACATTGTTTGTCTCTCACTACCGGCACCCTTGTACATCCTCGTGAGGAGGCCTCTAGTTCTCTGTGCGGTGATCTTGGACACTATACACCAAAAACAGGCCAATCTTGCATAGAGATATCATTTCACGCTATTCCCTCAAACAAACTTCTGCAGTACGCCCTGTGCATGCCCTCATACCTGGTGCTCCGTAGCGTATGTTGTACGCAACCGATTGGTTGAATAGCACGGCATCTTGAGGAACCACACTGATGGTCTTGCGCACAGAGTTCTGTGTGTGGGTGTGTGTGTGTATGTGTGTGTGTGCAAGAGATGCAAATACACAGCAACTGTGTGCAAAACACTGATGGTCTTGTGCACAGCGTTTTGTACGGGAAAAGTGGGTGAGCCACATGGGTGTACGTCTGATGAACACAGCACAGACGCTTGTTGTGCTGAAAATAACGTATTGATGTAAGTGTATAAACGGGTGACAGCCCCTATGTGCACATTCTGGTGGCCTTGCACTCAGACATTTGCGTTTTTGTGTGGTTGGTTGGAAAGGGATAGAGAAATTCAAGTCTGATGGTCTTGCGCACAGGGACTTCTGTGTGTCCACAACATTAACCTAGTGTGTGCATTAGATAACAATGTGTGCCAGGCGGTCCTGCACTCAAACTTCATGTGTGCACTCGGGCTCACATGTGTGCACTCAGAGTCGAACGTGTGCACTCAGAGTCGAATGCTTGTTAAATGTGTGCACTCCTACGTGTGAGCATAAAAAGTTCAATGGTACTGCATTTAGACTTTTAACAGGGATGTGTCATACGGCATATTAGTAAATACGCTGTATTGGAATAAAAAAAATTTATAGCATTGAACAGATTAGGCCATATTATACGATTGCAAGATTTACCAATATTTGCCGATTTTTAGCATTTTAAGGCAATTTTCGCCCCAACAGCAGCTTTTCAGCGAGCCTCCAATGATAGTATATAATACATCACATAGTGTATGAGTAACATAGAAAAATATTGGAAAGGAAATGGAACGTTTTGGGTGACTTTTGGGCGAACCAGGTCCATTTTGGGTCAAAAATCGGCACTCCCATAAGTGCTTAATAATACGATCGTATTATACCAGAGGGGGTCAATGGAGGCCCCCAATGGGGGTACTTTTGAAATGTGAATTGAGTATGGTTGCCGGTATTGGCAAAAATGTCTAATTGCCCGCGACGTGAACCCCACTTTTCACTGCCAATCCGCCAGATCTCACCACCTACTGCACCAATCTGGATCATTTTTATTTAAGCGGCGTTCTTTTGATAAATAAACATCATTGCAACAAAAATGGGGCAAAACGACCCAGTAGTTGGTCAGATACTCCATTTTGGCCCATTTCCCTTGAAGAAAAACAACAAAAGGGGTGCCAAAAAGGTGGAAAACCAACCTTCATCAAATCTACTTTTTAGAACCCTGGATGATTTGGTATCATAAAGGAAGTTGCCATCTTGTTTTGGGATGAAAAGAGGCTCTGGTTGGGGAGTGGTGGCCTAAAATGTGAAAATTCAGTGCCAACACTTGAACGGGAATCCCACCCAGACCACTGGGGTGGTCCGATTGACCCCATTTGGGAACTTTGTGGACCATCTAGTTATGTTTTATCAAACATGGTCTGCATCAAGAAAGTCACATTTCAGGACATTTGCTCCGTTGACTCCCTCTGGTATTATCGCAAATTTTGTATTTGACACGTATTTTACCACAGGGGGCTAACGGAGGAATTGCCTGGAAATACGCATTGTTGCGTTCAGAAGGCAGCCACTCACAGCCACTTCATCCGATCGACACCATTTTAGTACCAAAGTGTAGCTGGCATTGAGAGCTACCCGAGCATGTGCCCAGTTTTATGTGGGTCGCTTTGCGTGTTAAGATAGACTGGATTAAGCACACATGGTGCATGTAAACCCTAATGTGGAAATTTCCATGGGGAGATGGCTCAAATCCTCATAAAACACCAACCACTCCGCCGTTTTCTTTCATTTTTGTTGCAATGGTTTTCTTTTTTTAAGGATTCTATACCATTTAAAATATTCCAAATTGATGCAGTGGGTGATCTGGTATGAAGAATTTTGGTAAAAAATGGCCTGCACGCCACAGCAAATTAAGCATACGCCCCCCAATTGGCAAGCTCCAAATTTTACACCCACAGACAGACATTCATATTATGTTAAATTTGGAGCTTGCAAATTTGGGGGCGTATAAGCCAAAGAGCATATAAAAACTTGCTCATTTTCGGCCTCAGTTAGCCCCCTCTGGTATTTTACCGTATTGAACGTCTCAAATGGCCGTATAACACATCCCTGGAATTAAATGTATGCACTCAGACTTAATTGTGTTCACCCAGAGTCAAATGGTCCTGCACTCAAATTTAAGAGTGCACGCTCAAAGGCAGACGTGCATTCTAAACAGGCAAATATGCACGCTCAGAGGCAAATGTGTGCAAAGGGAACAACAGATTCAAGTCTGATGGGTAATGCCTGTAGGCAGTGCTTTGCATACTTGACAACAACGTATGGAATATGAATAGTGCATGCAAGTAAGACACGAGTGGTTGTGGTAGAGGAGGTGCCGGCCCTCGGTTCTAGGGTGGCTCCTTATCCTTAGTTCATGCAAAGAGAGGTCTTTCACTGCTTGCGTATTTTTTCTCTTTTCTTTTTGATTTTGTCTGCCAAAGAAGAGCGCTGAGCATTGTCTCAATGCTGCCTTCCCCCTCGATTATTCTTTGCCCATGGCAGAACTTGCTGAGAGTGTACTGACAAGTGCACATTAACGTAAGCATATTTCAGCTTTCAAATTCATGCCGCTTGTCTAGATAGTAGTGGCTTATGTTTGAATAGCAATTGCAAGGGAGAGGAGATAGACACCACAACTCTCTCCATATTCTGTTACAATCCTCTCCATATTCTGTTACAATCCTCTCCATATTCTGTTACAATCCTCTCCATATTCTGTTACAATCCTCCCCGTTCTCACTCAGCCCCCTTGAGAAACTCACTAAAGAAGCGCACCATGCTTTGGAATGATGTGTGCAGTAGCTGCGAGCGTGACTTCAATTTTCTCAACATATACATGCCCTTCGTATAGCTTGCTGAATGCAGGACTTGCTTTCCCTCTTAACCACCCTAGCCTGATAGGCTCACCAACGTGGCGTTTCTGATGTCCTGGTTGTCGATGTTGATGGACCCAGAGATGGGGTCATAGAAGCGCAGCAGCAGCTTGAGGATAGTGCTCTTCCCGCTGCCAGTGGCGCCCACAACAGCCAACGTTTTCCCCCCTATAGTGGTGTTATAGTGTATATGTATGTGTGTATGTGTGATGTGTGAGTGCTTGTGTGCATGTGTATTAAGTTGTGGAAAGCATGCTTTTTCTGCTCTGCTGCTTGCATCCACAACAGGCAGTGAATTGACCCTATGGTATGTGAATGCATGTGTGTTTGTGTGGTGAACGATGTCATTCAAGCTCAGTGTTTTTTCTGCTGCCGTTTGCCCACACCTACCAACAGTTCACCCGCTGAGGTGGCATGTGTGAGCATGTGTATGTGTGTACGTATTTCTGCATTTGAACACCGCAATTTCTGACAACCACCAGCGTTCTATGCCAAGATATGTGCGCGCGTGTGTTTGTGAATGCGTGCGTATTTGACAGCAATTTGTCCCTTTGCACGCAACATACTCAAAATATTGAATTAAACATGGCATGCACTATCCTGCACAACACAAGGCTTTTGCACTTATGCAGAAGGAGAACCATACTCACTTTCTTTGACCTTCACATATAAGCATAAACATGAGGAGGAAATGAAGGGGAAAAAGGGGCCTTTCACCTAGCCTCCTTTCGCCTCTCATTTTATATATCCTCGCTCACCACGCACGTGCGCGCACACACCCACAACACCACACACTCACACACCACACACACACAGACACACACACACACACCTGAGATCCCAAAAGACACCCCCTTCAGCACCGGATCCCTTGCAGGCACCCCTTGCAGGAAGTTGTAGCCAAACACCACGTCTCGAAAGTCAACAGCACCTGCAAACACACAAGGATACATCATCTGAAGCCTGCCAACTGGGTAAAGGAGCTGAGCTAGGAACACCCGAATGAAGGAACAAAGAAGCAACCCTGTCACCATTACACATACTCTCTCTCTCTCTCTCTCTCTCTCTCTCTCTCTCTCTCTCTCTCTCTCCATATATGTCTGCAAATGCCAGCAAATTGGCAACCAATGCAACTAACAATTTCCTGCACACGCACACACATGCATACACACAGATACACATGCATGCATTGTTTATCTCAGCAAGCACAGGACGTACACACGTTGTCTTTCATGACTCACACTCAACCTGCAACTTCTCTACACGAATATTGTTAAAGCCATACAAAGAGGTTGACAATACACACACACTTACACACGTGCACCCACTCACATGTCCCCTGACAGCATTCGTTGACAGTGGATGGTCTGGCTCATCAGCAGCAACATGTCCCATAAGACACTGCTTGTAAGCTGCAAAATGTCGCATAAGACACTGCCCAAGAGACACTGCTTGTAAGCAGCAGCATGTCCCATAAGACGCTGCGAATAAGCTGCAATTCACTGCAGCAGCATATCCCATTAACCACTGCTTGTAAGCTGCAATTCACAGCAGCAACATGTCCCCCAAGCCCATGATACACTGCTTGTAAGCTGCAATTCACAGCATTCCGACTCCCTCATACCTGACACCACCGACAGTGGCTGAGCTCCTGGGCTGTCCCTAACTTTTGGGTCAGTGGCAAGCAGGTCAAACATGTTTTCCACGTCAACCAACGCCTTTTGCACCTGCAAGCACAGGATCATAGCATGTCCGTTTGTGTAGCACGCTTTGTGTGCGAGAGAGCAGGTATCAGTGCAAAAAGGGTCTTTACATAGAACTGCAGGTTGTTTCACACCTATACCTTGTACCTAGTACATTCAATGGCGGAGTCTTACGATACCCAGTACCAAAGTGACTCCTCATTAATTAATGTGGAGTGGTTTACACTGCTTGCGTAGTCCTTTTTTTTATTCTTTTTTACCTTTACAGTGAGCACCTCCTTCAATCAACCTATCTCACAAGCGCACGCACACACACACACACACAAGAGCTTGGTTTTTACAGCTGTGAGACATGAACACGTAGGCACAAACACACACACACAAGCGTGCACACACACAAGCGTACACACACAAGCGCACACACACACCTGGCGGTAGTAGGATCCAAAAACGCTGAGCGGCACGTACAGCTGGTTGACCACCGTGATGAACAGAACCGCATCGCCAACAGTCAGCGTTCCGTCCACAACGCCCTGCAGGTTTGTCAGGGAGCACGAGCTTGTGTATGTGCTATGCGGAATATGGGTGATTGAGTATAAGGCACAGAACTGCATCGCCAATAGTCAGCGTTCCGTCCACAACGCCATGCAGGTTTGTCAGGGAGCACGAGCTTGTGTATGTGCCATGCGAAATATGGGTGATTTAGTATAAGGCACAGAACTGCATCGCCCACAGTCAGCGTTCCGTCCACAACGCCCTGCAGGTTTGTCAGGGAGCACGAGCTTGTGTATGTGCTATGCGGAATATGGGTGATTTAGTATAAGGTACAGAACTGCATCGCCAACAGTCAGCGTTCCGTCCACAACGCCCTGCAGGTTTGTCAGGGAGCACGAGCTTGTGTATGTGCCATGCAAAATATGGGTGATCTAGTATAAGGCGGTGCTGTGCGAACAGCAACGCTCGCACGCACGCTCCACAAAATCGTGCAGGTCCATGTGGGATCATGGTATAAGCTAATGAGCGTTGGAATAAGCGATGCATGTCAACCTTGTTGTAATACTTTTAGTTTTACCTGCAAAGCACGCAAAAAAACGCCCAAATCAGAACCCAGCTACATAAACTACATCCAAGCTCACAGACGTGGTCAACAACAACACGTCTCGTCTTCGCAATTGTAGCCCAACCCCCTTTTACAGCACTACTTCTACTACACCCGTGCTTCTTTCCTTCTCATCAAAAAAGACACTGCCTTGACACAGACGTCCATTTGCGCCCTTGGGCATGCTCACCCACACCACGTCTCGTCGTCACACCTCTATGTCCCAACAACTTTCTTACGCAACAGGATTCTACGACTTCTACGACAAACTTGCCTTAACACAGATGACCACGCCCGCAGACATGCCCACCCACACCACGGCCCCCTGGACGATTGCCAAGAGTGCGAGGAAGGCCAGTTGCCAGTACTCCGCCGCCTGGGGTTGCAAGGTATTGCAGGGATTGTTGATGCAGGATGCATACCAGAAAGGGTAGCATGCATGGCGAGCTGCCTGGGACTGCAAGGTTTGCTGCTTTGCTGGATAGGGTGTGTACTAGATGGGGGATGTTGATGAAGGACGTACACCATGCAGGGCTGAATGGATCAGGGTTGGACTCAGGTAATTGAAAACGGCATAGGCGAGACAAGAAGGAAGGGGTAGGGCAAAAAGGGGAAGTGAGACAAAAAGGAAAAGGCTTGGCATGGAGGAAAAGTGAGGCAAAAAGGGAGAAATAAGGCAACAAGGGAAAAGGTGAGGCATCTAGGGAAAAGGTGAGGCATCTAGGGAAAAGGAGAGGCAATTAGGAAAAGGAGAGGCAAAAAGAGAAAGGCAAGGCAAAAAGGGGAAACAAGGAAAAAAGGGAAGGCGCACAGGCAAAACGCAACAAAAGGCGTAGCACTCATCCAAGGAGCGACTGCCTGGCCGCCTGCTAGATTGGACTCAAAGTATGAACAAGCACGACAAAGGCAATATGAGAGTCTGCACCAATACAGATTACAGATACAGAGGGTGAGAACCATAACACACACGCAGAAGGTGAGAACCATATCACACATGCAGAAGGTGAGAGCCATCACACACATGCAGAAGGTGAGAACCATCACACACACACGCAGAAGGTGAGAACCATCACACACATGCAGAAGGTGAGAACCATCACACACATACATAGAAAAATGTAAAATGCGCACCTGGTACTGCCTGGTGGCTGCATCATATTGCATGACCTCAAGGCTCTCGGCGCAGAACAGCTTCACCGTCTGCAACAGTATTACATCACACACCCGAGCGAGCAAAGATTTGAGTCTGTTGTGGGTAAGTGAGCGATCAAAGTGAGCAGACAACACAAAACACCAGCAGCAACTTCGTCATTATTTTGCATTGAAATGAGGTCCAGCGCGTGCATGTCATGTCCTCCTATGTCTCTGCCATCGCCACCCCGAGGTAGATGTCTCATGGAGGCAGCCACGAGCCAAACAGCGCAGGTGTTGACATAGTGGGTGCCTCATAGAGGCAGCCATAATGTTGATCGACAGAAGGATTGACCGTTGCTTTCAGGCAGCACGAGAGGGTTTTTTACGCAGAGCCCCTTTATTTCTCTGGCCTGACCGTTATCACCTTTTCAGTGCATCTACCCAAAACAATGTTCCATCCTCTGGCCGGCCTGAGCAATGTCACCTCTTTGGGGAGCTACTCACGTCCTTGCTTCGTTTTTAGCCGATCAATTAGATAAATTCACGTGACCATTGGATTGGACATAAAGACATAAAGAGCGTAAAACTCAGCAGTCCTCACACAACAGTCTCACCCCACACTTCAGCAGCATGTCTATAGTCCGTGCCTCACGTGCATTGACCAGTAGCACGTGCATTGAACAGTAGCACGTGCCTCGCGTGCGTTGTCCAGCGCGTCTTCTTTCGCTCTGCTTGTATTCTAGGACACTTTCTTGTTCTCCTACAGCAATCTCACCTCGTAGTTCAGCAGCATGTCTGTTGCACGTGCCTCACGTGCGTTGTCCAGCGCATTCATGCGCTTGCGCACAGCGCCACGCCGCTCTGTGATGATAACAGTGATGGGCACGTACGAGGTAACGGTGACAGCCACGATGGCTGCTGCCCATGGCTGCGAGAGAACGTACAAAAGAAACAAAATTGTTTAGTCCTTTAGATATTCTCTTTCCAGACATATGGATACAGTAATGACCGCAATCGTGGCAAAGGCACACTAGCATTATTGATTGAATTGTCGTGCAGAACTTCCACGTTTTGTTAGAAAATAGGACACACGCACAACTCTACACGAGCAAGTTCTCAAACTGCAGAGGGCAGGGATGTACGTGCTTTGCACTCTTCTCCTTTACTAGAACTACACGGTCATGCAGCAATTCCGTAGCACTGCAAATGATTTAAGCCACAATAACCGTCTCGTTGGTCTAAAAAGGGCTGCGTAAAATTTGAACAAATTGCAAAAAAGAGCTAGCCACGTCAAACACACCTGTGAGTGCGCATGTGCACACACAAAACCCACGCACCTGCATGGCCGCTGCAAGATATGTACACGCAGCCACGATATCCACTAGCTGCGGCAGCACGTTGAACATCACTATCTCCACTGTGTCCTGTGCATGTTTGTGTATGTGTATGTGTATGTGTGTGTATGTGTATGTGTGTGTGCGTGTGTGTGCGTGTGTGCTCCACACTAGTCTTTGATATACCACGTAATTGTATAAAGGAGCCAGCGCACAAGTACAGGCACGTCCATTTTTTTCTTAGGCTTTTGCAGTGCAAGAACGGCGTGACAATGGCTTTACAGCAGTAGGGGCTGTGCAAGATTTCTTTGCTCCCGCACACACACTTAGGCGCGCACATGCTCACATTTGCACTGCTTCTGTGAGGAAAGCAAAGCAAGTTTCTGATTGGTAATTCATTGTGTGTGTTTTAGATTTTGTACACTCCTTGTTTGAGTGTGAGTAAAGCAAAGCAAGTTACTGATTGGTAATTCATTGTGTGTGTTTTAAATTTTGTACAGTGTGAGTAAAGCGACTGTGAGCTCGTGTGATGCTATTCCGTACACTCCTTGCTTGAGTGCTTTGATGCGCATAGCTCACAATTGCGTTGCTCTAAGCAGTGCAAAGGTGAGCATGTGCGCATCAAAGCACTCAAGCAAGGAGTGTACGGAATAGCATCACTCAAGCTCACAGTCGCTTTACTCACACTCAAACAAGGAGTGTACAAAATTTAAAACACACGCACCATGAGATACCAAACAGAAACTTGCTTTGTTGTACTCACACTTTAACGAGGAGTGTACAAAACATAAAACACACACAATGATTTACCAATTACCAATCAGAAACTTGCTCTGCTTTACTCACACTCAAAATCTAACACACAATATGAATTACCAATCAAAAAATGCTTTGCGTCGCTCACACTCAAACAAGGAGTGTACAAAATCTAACACACACACAAAATGAATTACCAATCCAAAACATGCTTTGCATTATTCACACTCAAACAAGGAGTGTAAGTAGTCGAACACACACACAATGAATTACCAATCCAAAAATGCTTTGCATCGCTCACACTCAAACAAGGAGTGTGCAAAATATTAACACACACAATGAAATATCGATTAAAACAATACTTTTGAACGCATAGCAAAAAGCAGGACCGCTCTAAATGAGGCATCAAAAATGCATATTTTTGCATCTGTACACTATACAGTGCATTCATAAAAAAAACATCGAGGCATAGCACTGCGCTGACCTGACCTGTACAGCTTGAGCATATGGCCCTGACAGCTAAAGCCTTAGGCATAAATGATTATTTTAGCTCATTTATTGCTTTCCACCAACTTGCAGCTAGCCGTAGATGCGTCAGCCTCAAGTGGCTTTTGGTTTATGAAATGCAGAGCTCGTGCAATGGCAGAATACATGACAGTTTTGTACCAAGGACGCCACCATGCCTCCTCTGACTCACCTGAATCGAGGTGGTACCCCGGTCCAAGATGCGCATGATCTGGCCCGTCTTGCGCTTGACGTGAAAGGTGTGATCTAGGTCTAGGAGGTGGCCAAACACGTCAATGCTCACTCGCCTGCACGAGAATACACGTGGCACTTTGAGGAGTGCTCTATTGCGTTGGTTTACAAGGGCGGGCCACAACTGCTCAGAATAAGGGGAAAAAGGTAGGAATTTGAACTCAAACTAAGAAGGAATAGCAGTTGTGAGGATCAAGTAAAATATTGATAGAGAAGCTGGAAAAGAACAGAGATACAAAGCAAGAGTGATATGTGATATGAGTGGCAGCATTTTGCTTCATTCAAGTAAACAAAAAGATTGAGGAACTGGAAAGAAACAGAGATACAGAGTGATATGAGATACGAGTGATATCACTTTGCTCCAAGAACTCAAGTTCAAGTGTTACACACTGAACCCAGCAATTACAGAGAAATGGATATGTGTAGGGTTGGCCATATATATACACGGTGTTTTTGGCAGGCAAATCACCAAATATACGGTCATATACGGCGAATACATACGGTTCTAACCAAATCTAGTTAATGCCGGTTCTGGACATTTTTGCAGCAGAACAGAGCTGCAGATATTCGAAGCGGTACGTATGTTGCAGAGCAAGGATGCAGGCTTTTCGACTTCAGGGATGCAAATCACAGGAGCGGTAGGTTTGTCCTACTATCATGGTAGGATATTGTACTATTCGCGTTTCTAATGTACAGCTGTGGGCATGCAGCGCTTGTTTTTAACTGCTTTTCTTGTGTTGATATACATGATGTGTAAAACTGCTCTCACAGGCATTGGTTCTTGAGGATTTGCGGATACATTGGACTTTGCTCTTCAATGAGGCCCTCGCCTGATGATCCATGTCTGACGTACCAATGATCAAAACACCAAGACTTCCGCAAAGGAAAGGAAGGAAAGCAGCACTTTTCAGTCCACATCAACTGCTTAACTAAGAAGCAGTGACGGCAGGAGGAGCAGGCAGGCCCCTTTCTGACAACGAGAGAGTGTGTATGCACACAACACAAACTACAGCATCTCACCCCTTCTGCCCTTTCTAGCTAGATCTCAAGGAAGCATGCGTTATTAATGCATGTTTCCTTGTTAGGGTTTATGGTCAAGGGTTTAGAGTTAAAGAAGAGGGTATCGGGTTCAGGCAGCCTCCCAAGGCAGCCTCCCCCATAACCTTGGCAGCCTCGAGGTGTAGCTACCTCTCACCTGAACCCTCTCACCTGAACGCAGCCTGTGTGATCTCACCTGAACGCAGCCTGTGTGATGGGGGCCCACAGGATATCCCGAATGCTGGCTAGCAGTCCCTCCATGCCACTACCCCCCTGCATGTGTGTTGGTAGGTATGATGCATGGCAGGTATGTAGGTAGGTTGGTAAGTTGGTAGGTATGATGCACGGCAGGTATGTAGGTATGTAGGTTGGTGGGTATGATGCACGGCAGGTATGTAGTTAGGTAGGTCTGTAGTAGGTTGATAGGTATGTTATGTGGTAGGTATGATGCACGGCAATTGACACAATCGACACTGTCCCTGCCTTGGCCTATAGACCCGCTTTTCCCTCTGATCTGAGGCTGCTTGCATTTATAAAGGGAAGGTTCCACATATGCCTGTCAGCCTCTGTATGAAACATAGCTCGTATTTTGAAATACCAGCGATGTGTCATACAAAGGACTGAGTGCAGGACGACAGCCACGAGGTCTTCAAACGAAGCACCCTGCCCCATAAATCCAAGACAGCTTCCTTACGCAATCCCATAGGCAATGCAGGGGAGTTAGAAACGAAACCACACACACACACACGCACACACACAGAGGACGCACCCGTAGAAAGTAAGCTGCCAGGTAAGCTAGCACCCACGGATGGAAAACATTCCAGAAAGTGAAGCCTGGGACCTGCATACCATAACACACACAAACTTACATACACACTCAAGACATGCTACATCAATGCGTTTTGCTTGTGCAACGAATCATATAAGCGCAGGCTGCTTGAAGAGTGGACGCCTGTGCAGTGCATTTCTGTGCATTTCCTGCGTGCACACTACCGACAAATATCATTTCCTGAGACTGAGGATAAGGTTCTTTGATTGACGCTAACATGCACTTCATAACACACGCAAGCAATCAAGCCCAATCTTACTACAGGTACATACACACACACTCCCCACAGACGTAAACACACATACACACACCCATCCACACAAAACAAACACACACACACACACCTCCATCAGCCTTCCTAGCATCCCAAACAAAGGCCCCCTGTTGCCCCCCATCACTCCCGCTCCCACGCTATCATGCCCCCCCCCCAGTACGCCAACATGGTCATCGCCACCCCCTGCTAATAAATTTTGAGCTGCGCTCAAACCAGTTCCAGCTGAGTTGAATGTGTTGCTGCTGCTGCTGCTGCTGCTGCTGCTCAGGGCGCTCGTTAGATGGTGGAGGGCAGAGATCTGTGGGCAGTGAAATGATGTGACAAAGCATGAGTTGGGATTAAGTTGATTGATCGTGCTGCAGCGGCTGCTGCACAGGGCGCTCGTCAATTGGTAAAGACAGCAGAAGCCTTGCAGCGCCAGCATTGGCACTGACACAACCCTGTAGAATTGTCTATGAAGTGATCGTGAGCACTCGTGTGATCGGTAGTGATCAGCAGCAAGCACTAGATCGAGTGGCATGGTGGCAAAGGGGGCACAGTGTGGTAATAGGAAGGCCCAGCAAGGTGGTCGTGGTAAGGTGCAGAGGCAGGTAGTGTTAGTGTGAGCTACCAAAGTGCCCTTACACCCTTAAAACCATGAAAGTTTCCTGCTCGGGACCACTGTGCCTTTTACACAGGTTGAAGTGTGTGAGGTACGCTACCCATGATTCTCACGATTCCTTTTTGGATTTTTATAGGAGTTGGTGCACAACCTGTGTTTGCACCAGTTTCTATCGTTAAACATCCCTTTTCACTTGAATCAGTGTGTCCGCCAAGTGCTTGCACACCAGCGACATTGCCAGGTACTTGACACAGCGCTCAAACACCAAGAGCACACACACACACACACACACACACACACACACACACACACACACACAACACAACACACAAACACAGCCAGCACCCATAAAACCATAATAGAAAGTGCCATCACCTTTGAAAGCGTGTCCACCATGTGCTTATACAACAGCGGCACTGCCAGGTTAACACAGCGCTCAAACGCCACGAGCACAAAGCAGCCGGCCAAACGCAGGCGTAGAGGCCTGGTCTGGGGCAGGACATACTTGAAAGAGCTCAAGACCTGTGTGTGTTCGTGGGTGTGTTCGTGTGTGTGTGTGTGTGTGTGTGTGTGCTATGCATCAGAGTGTGTGTGTGTGCTATGCATCAGAGCGTGTGTGTGTGTGAGTGGGTGGTGAAACAAGCAACATACGAAGCACCAGGGCTTACCATGCTCCATCGCGTGATCTTTTTGGGTGCTCTTGCTGCCTTCAGCTGCTGCCTCTTCTCCTTCGCCTCTTCCCCTGGAGCCTGCACAGCACATGTTTGAATATATACTGTGCAGTGGTGTGTGTGTGCAATTTGAGCTGCGCTGTGTGTGCGATTGGTGTGCTTTGCGTGTATGGTGCTCACATGTTCCATGTGTATTTGATGGATCAGCAGACCTTGTTAATGCCTGAAACTGAGACCGTTGGCTTTTTCCTACCACTATGGTTCCACTATCAACACATATCCATTATGATGCAGATGCATGAAGACTGGAGACAAGTAGGCACACAGGGCTACCTAAAAACCGCCTGAAAACTTCAGACCAAAGGAGCGAGCACAGCCTATGGTTTTTATGCACGTCGAAATGATCCCCCCTGCCTTTTTCAGGAAGCACAAATATTCACGAGCAGGACCACATTTACGTTTACACCTACACCTACACTCACACCCACCCACCCACCCACACCACACATACACACACACACACACACACACAAGCATGCAAGCGTGTCAGCAGGCCACTCACCAGCAGGTACTCTCCATCCCCACTGCGCAGGATCTCTATGTGCTGTGCCACCACCAGCTCTGCGACCACGTGCGCCAGTAGCAGCAGCAGTGCCACCGCATGCACCACAATGCTGCAAGCAAGCAGGCAGAAGAAGTGGGGGGGGG
>Ga0307968_1001842_pt1 | contig 17522 bp, 15 predicted proteins | sample OrgLakmetagen650_FD_201834 | JGI IMG/M metagenome (GOLD analysis project Ga0307968, IMG submission 201834) | Saline water microbial communities from Organic Lake, Antarctica - #650 | ecosystem: Environmental > Aquatic > Non-marine Saline and Alkaline > Saline | place: Antarctica: Organic Lake... | reverse complement strand
GTGCATAGTCAATCGCGTCAGGAAGTAAACGCACGCACAGACACTTGCCTTGTCGTGTGCGTAGTCAATCGCGTCAGGGGTGTTATGTACATACACTTGCCTTGTCGCGTGCATAGTCAATCGCGTCAGGAAATAAACGCACGCACAGACACTTGCCTTGTCACGTGCATAGTCAATCGCGTCAGGAAATAAACGCACGCACAGACACTTGCCTTGTCGCGTGGATAGTCAATCGCGTCAAAAAATAAACGCACACACAGACACTTGCCTTGTCGCGTGCAGAGGCAATCGCGTCAGGGGTGTTATGCACATACACTTGCCTTGTCGCGTGCATAGTCAATCGCGTCAGGAAATAAACGCACGCACAGACACTTGCCTTGTTGCGTGCATAGTCAATCGCGTCAAGAAGTAAACGCACGCACAGACACTTGCCTTGTCGCGTGCGTAGTCAATTGCGTCAGGGGTGTTATGCACATACACTTGCCTTGTCGCGTGCATAGTCAATCGCGTCAGGAAGTAAACGCACGCACAGACACTTGCCTTGTCGTGTGCATAGTCAATTGCGTCAGGGGTGTTATGCACATACACTTGCCTTGTCGCGTGCATAGTCAATCGCGTCAGGAAATGAACGCACGCACAGACACTTGCCTTGTTGCGTGCATAGTCAATCGCGTCAGGGGTGTTATGCACATACACTTGCCTTGTCGCGTGCATAGTCAATCGCGTCAGGGGTGTTATGTGGGAGGCCTAACTTCTCTGCGATGCGCACCGCTAGCGGTACAGCGAGTTCGCAAAAGGTCGTTACACCGTCCAACTCCCCCACCTCATGGACAGCACGCTTGATGCCCTACAAACACAAAAGAGAGGCGTGTGGAGTGAATTAAAGCAGCTCGCAAAAGGTCGTTACGCCGTCCAACTCCCCCACCTCATGGATAGCACGCTTGATGCCCTACAAACACAAAGGAGAGGCGTGTGGAGTGAATTAACACAGGTCGTAAAAGGTCGTTACGCCGTCCAACTCCCCCATCTCACGGATAGCACGCTTGATGCCCTACAAACACAAAGGAGAGGCGTGTGGAGTGAACTAAAGCAGCTCGTAAAAGGTTATCACGCTGCCCAACTCCCCCATCTCATGGATAGCACGCTAGATGCCCTACAAACACAGGGGAGGCAATAAAGACCAAACCAAAACGGCCCAAAAATGGTCGTCACGGCATCCTGCTCCCTTATCTCGTGATCTCCACACTCGACATCCTACAAGCACACAGACATGTAGACCAAACCAAAACAGCTCGCAACAGGAGGGCACCCATTCAGTTTCCCCTTCCTCAGGACGTGCATGAGTGACCTCCTATGGAAAGGCTCAGATCAGGCAGCGTATCGGCCCGTACACATAACAGCAGCAGAAGGGGTCCATATTTTGAAATTCGGTCGGGCCCTACACAATGATAAAACCAAAGCAGGCGTCCACAAGCGTTGCATCATACTTCCGAGCTGCGCCATTGCCTTCTGCACAGCGGACCGCTCTCACGCATCGCACTTGTGCGGCTACATTGTGCTTAGCACAGCACACACAGATTACGTGAGCACACGCAGATTACGCGAGCACACAAATTTAGCATGCTACAGCGCGGCTACATTGTGCTTAGCACAGCACACACAGATCACGTGAGCACACGCAGATTACGCGAGCACACAAATTTAGCATGCTACAGCGCGGCTACATTGTGCTTAGCACAGCACACACAGATCACGCGAGCACACACAGATTATGCGATCACACAACATTAGCATGCTACAGCGCGGCTACATTGTGCTTAGCACAGCACACACAGATCACGTGAGCACACACAGATTACGCGAGCACACAAAATTAGCATGCTACAGCTTTTTACACTTGTCTGGTATGATGTCTAAGCTTCAAGGCTTTGCCCCGGACAATAATACATAGGGTTGGCCAGAACCGTACATATACTCCGTATATGACCGTATATTTGGCGATTTGCCTGCCAGAAATACCGTATATACACCGTGTATATATGGTTCTGGCCAACCCTACACATCAGCACATTAGCCTGGAAACAATGCATTAGTCATTCATATTTTCACACATTTACATGAGCACATACACGTTTACATGAGCACACACACGCACACATGCGCGCGCACGCACAACCGTACACCCACCCACCCATGCACTTACACACCCACCCACCCGCACACACCTACCTGCATGCACCGCTCAAACACCGTCTCAGCATCTGTAAAATCCACTGGGATGAACTTGGCAATCTTGCCTTCCTTTTCCAGCATTTGCACCCAACTGTGTGTGTTTGTGTGTGTATGTGTGTGTGTATGTATGTGTGTGTGTGTGTATGTAGATGTGTGTGTGCGCGCGTGCGTGCATGTGAGTGAGTGAGTGCGTACATTTGTGTTTCCAAACGTGTGTATAAGCCTGTGTGCAGTTCGCCAGAAAATCAGGTCTGGCTGGCTCACTGGCCAATTGAGTGCAAAGATTTGGCACACGCAATATTGAGAACAACAAGCCATCTTCAAGCCACGACCATCAGGTTGTGCTACAGTAAATGTGTAGGGTTGGCCAGAACCATATATATATATATATACACTGTAATTCTAGCAGGGAAATCACCGAACATACGGTCATATACGGTGTATATATACGGTTCTGGCCCACCCTGTAAATGCGTACTACAGTAAATGCATACTACAGTAAATGCATACTACACAATTGCATGCTACAGTAAATACATGCTACAGTAAATGCATACGACACAATTGCATGCTACAGTAAATGCATGCTACGGTATTTGCATACTACACAACTGCATGCTACAGTAATTGCATACTACGGTAAATGCATACTACACAATTGCATGCTACAGCAAATGCGTACTACAGTAAATGCATACTACACAACTGCATGCTACAGTAAATGCATAGTACGGTAAATGCATACTACACAATTGCATGCTACAGTAAATACATGCTACAGTAAATGCATACTACACAATTGCATGCTACAGTAAATGCATGCTACAGTAAATGCGTACTGCAAAAGCCTCATCTACTCCCCAGTGGTGCATGCATCAAAAGCAGGGATGGCCAAGAACCGTTCATAAAAAAGCCTCATCTACTCCCCAGTGGTGCATGCATCAAAAGCAGGGATGGCCAAGAACCGTTCATATACTCCGTATATGACCGTATATTTGGTGATTTCCCTGCCCAAAATTACATATATACACCGTATAAATGTGGTTCTGGCCAACCCTGATCAAACGTCTCCTTGACTACCTTGATAGTGCAAAACAAAAAAAATGGTAAAGTGCGTAGCCTTGTTTGCCCAGCTGCATTGGAGGTTAGGTCCAGGGCACTCAAACAGAGTGGCAAACAAAAAACTTGAGCAAACAGCAGGTTCCCAGTTTAAATGCCTGGGAAAGTGCGTAATCTTGTTTGCCCAGCTACATTGGAGGTTAGGTCCAGGGCACTCAAACAGAGTGTCAAACAAAAAACTTGAGCAAACAGCAGATTCCCAGTTTAAATGCCTGGGAAAGTGCGTAATCTTGTTTGCCCAGCTGCACTGGAGGTTAGGTCTAGGGCACTCAAAAAGAGTGGCAAACAAAAAACTTGAGCAAACAGATTCCCAGTTTAAATGCCTGGGAAAGTGCGTAGCCTTGTTTGCCCAGCTGCATTGGAGGTTAGGTCCAGGGCACTCAAGACAGAGTGGCAAACAGAAAAACTTGAGCAAACAGCAGATTCCCAGTTTAAATGCAGGTTCAAATTGCAAGTGTCGGCTCAAGCCTCAGGTGCTTACTAAAGTGACCGTGTGCCACACACACACGGCAAACCTAACAAGCACCCCAGCCAAATGTTTATGCTACCACAAACAAAAAGACAGTCACACACACGCATACACACGCCCACACGCTGTCACACACACAAGTGCACGCAAGGAGGAGGCAATTCACACATGCAAACATGCGCACATGTACATAAGTACATGCGAACACACACACACACACACACACACACACACACACACACACACACACACACACACACACACACACACACACACACACAGTGTGCGACAAATCGCACAGCAACGCACCTGTCAGGCGCATCCAGAACCACGCTCTTGATGCCCAGCTGGTGGGCCTTTTCAAAAATGAAGCGCTTCCCAGAATAGCCTGCAGTCACAAACACCATCACGGATCCGGCAATAACCTTGCGGCGCAGCTTGCGGCCATTCAAGGTGCGCCCTGTCACAGCGTCCTGTGTGATGTGTGTGTGTGTGTGTGTGTGTGTGTGTGTGTGTGTGTGTGTGTGTGTGAGTGTGTGTGTGCAGCGCGGACACCCATCCTGAGCTAGCTTCTCCAACGGATTGAGGAGAGGCTACTTTGCAGGCATTACATTCGTGCCTATGCACACAAACGTACACACAAATACACCCACGCACCGGGTTCAGCTCCTTCAGCAGCGCGGCAGAGGGGGAGGGGGGCACAGACATCTTGATCTGCATGCGCTCGTCGTCGGTCAGGCCTGGTGGCAAGGAGCCAATGACATTGGCCCAGTTCCCACTTGGCTCCCGGATCATACTGCTCCCAGGCTGCCAGCGTGACCCCTGGATGTGGTGTGTGTGTGTTGTGTGTGTGTGTGTTGTGTGTGTCGTGTGTGGCGGTCATATTGCTCCCTGGATGCCAGCGTGACCCCTGGACGTGCTGTGTGTATGTGTGTGAGTGTGCGTGTCGTGCATATTAATGGGTCTCAGAAAATAGGATGCAGTCGGCTTGCTCAGCGCACCAGAGGAAAGGCAAAATTGCTCAGGTACAAGCCCAAGCTATGGTCAATAGGTTCCAGGTCTTAAGATTGCAAATCTCTTTGTCTCCTCTGTTTGAGCAACGTCGTGCTATTGGAGTTTTTCTCATTCTCTCTAGGATGAGGCCAGTTATCCCAAAGGTTGGATGAACAGCTCTAGCCATCCAGGCACACACACACACACACACACCCACACACACACACACACACACACACACACACACACACGCGCGCGCACACACACACCAGGGTGGACACCATCTCTGGGAGTGCCTCCTGGCCTCCACGCCTGCGCCGAGGGTTGAGCTGGTAGTCAGACTGTGGGAGTGGGTGTGGGTGTGAGGTACATTTTGTAATGGTGTCTGCGTGTTTGATAGTCAGACTGTGGGCGCGGGAGTTCCGAGATGTACAACCTGTAACAGTGTCAGTGTGTTTGGCAGTCAGACTGTGGGAGGGAGGGAGAGTATTGACAAGTTAAAAATTAGACTTGTGGTGGTGTACGCGCGCTGTTTGTCTGGTGGGTGTAAAGGTGGGATGTCACCCCTACTGTGCCTACATCGGTTCTGAACCCCCCAGTCATCATCACATCTGCAGCTCCTCTAAGATACAACTTACAGCCATACAAATGCATACGGTTGGATGTATCACGGAATGGAAACGGAATGGAAATGGAAGCACCTGACCATCAGCTCATTTGGGCAAGTCACATGATCGTGCACGCTCGCTAGAACAACCCTTCCCTGAGAGGTCCAGCAAGCTGGATATCCTTTCCCTCACTCACCAAGGGAGTTCCATTGAGAGACAGTGTGCTTTTAGTGGGTGCTGAGCCTGCTAGCTGGAAATCGCCTAAATCCAGGCTCTCAAAAGCGTCCGTAACGGAGGATGCCGGGGACTCGCTGCGCGCCGAGCCATCCTCGTCGCCAGAGCCAAATGCAATGCACGGAAACGCCGTGCCCATTGTCCTTGATGCCTGCTGCTTCTGGGGGACAGATGATCCCCCCGTGTTCAGGCTTTGGGTCAATGCACTCTTCATGCTGCCTAATATTTATAGTACCTTTATTTGTAAATACAAAGGTTTTTAACGGGTTTACTTTTTGTACTTTGTGCCATCCGATTTTGTGAAAATAAGATTGACACGAAGAAAAGGGGTGATAACTGTATGCGATTGGCGGTTAAATTGGTGCAATTGGACTCGGTGAGTAGACAGATATTGGACTTGTTGAAAACCAACAAGCCTCGGGGGAAATTAATAAAAATCCTTATATTAACAGGTCATCATGCATTGCCAAAGGAACCTGGGAAAATCTATTCCGTCATGGGGAGCAAAAGCACCCCTGGCAAGAGTGCCACGGTTAGGCAGGGCTCTGGCCACCAACCAGGCACAAGCTGAAAGCAGGTGTGCTTCAGGATTGCAATCTGGACCAACACACATCGCATGTGGCCACGCCCTGAACACCTACTTAGCTTGCCTCCTCACACGACGCGCAGACCAGCCGTGAAAATTGACTGGGACAAGCTGGGCTTTGGCTTGGACAATGTGGCATCTGTGAGTGCAAGGCAACTGCACGCAACCTCCCTGCTAAGCAGGCGAGCACTCCTTGTCTGATGAGTGCTCAAACACAGCACGCAGGAGATAATGCAAGGAGACAGTGCTCAACTACACAGATATAAATCCCTCTAGGCGGATGCCCTCTAGCATGCACGCATACCAACACCCATGATTGTTGCCTGCACCCCCGTAATGCGCAGACGATGTATGTAGCACGTTGGACTGAAGCAAACGGATGGGATCAGGGACAACTACTGCCGTACGGGCCTCTCCCTATGCTGCCATCTGCCCAGGTACGTGCATGGGAAATGTGTAGGGGAAATTGTGTGTGTGTCGTGTGTGTGTGTGTGTGTGTGTGTGTGTGTGTGTGTGTGTGTGTGTGCGCTATTGACGTGAGTGACGCGCGCTATTGATGTGAGTGACGTGCGCTATTGACGTGAGTGACGTGCGTGCACATGCGTGTCCACACAGGTGGGTGTGTTTATGTAAGAGTGTGTGTGTGCGCCATAGTCAGTGTTTTAAACTCAACAACTTACTTTGGCGTACGTGTTAACAGGTGCTGAATTATGGCCAGGCTGTGTTTGAGGGCATGAAAGCACAAGAGTCTGCCAAGGGCCGTCACGTCTTGTTCCGGCCAGACCAAAATGCAGCGCGCATGCAAGCAGGTGTGCAAGCTGATGTCAGTGTTACGTCAGTGCTCTCTATTTCAGCGGGAATGTGAAGGTGTGGGTGGTAGCAGACAAGGGGCAGACAGGGAAATGGATCAAATGCGGGTGAGAAAGCAGTGCACACACGAGCAGATTATTATCGTTCCGTTTACAATTTTCCTTAGTGTGAGAGATAAAGGCTTGCTGTTCTGGCCACAAGCTCCTGGAGCTGGCAAGCCGCGGTGGTGAAAATGGTGTGTGTGTGTGTGTGTGTGTGTGTGTTGTGCTTGGATTAAAACTGCTTACACACACACACCACTCCTAAACAACGCGCGCACGCGCACACACGTACTAAAACGCACACAGATAACATGGCCACACTCAATACACACACACACGCACGTGTACATGCACGCACGAACTCACACATACACACAATACAAACAATGAACACACACACTCGCACACGCTGCTCACAGGAGCTGCACGGTTGAGCATGCCGGCTGTGCCTGAGCAGCAATTTGTGAATGCAGTGAAGTCGATAGTGGCGGCAAACAGAGACTTTGTAAGTGTGGCTGAGTGCGTGCTTGGTGGCCCTGAGCAGCAGCTTATATGTGGACGCAGTGAGGACAATGGCTGTAATGACTAGGAATGTGTATGTATGGCTAGGAATGCATGCCACTTAGCAACACATCACTTACATGAACGACAGGGTGGGTGACAAGTGGCCTTCTCCATGGCACAGGGGCATTCAAGCACACACAAACACACACATACACACTTTCATGTGCTCAACACACATACATATGCACACACACACATTTGCATACACACACACACACACACGCATGCATGCACACACACAGGTGCCCCCCCAAGGTAAAGGCTCCATGTACCTACGCCCCCTCCTTCTAGGCACAGGGGCCATCCTTGGTTTAGGGCCTGCACCTGAGTACACCTTCACCATCTATGCCGCAGCAGTGGGCGCGTATTTCAAGGTGTGCTTCTTTGGTTTAATGTGGGTTGGCGTGTGCTTCTTTATCTCGAGCCCTGCGTCCGCCTCCACCACCTAGGCCGCAGCAGTGGGTGCATACTTCAAGGGTTGCTACCAGGATTATTGTGTATTGGCGTGTGCTTCCTTCAAGGTGCGCTAGACAGCCTCAAGTTGGGGTTGTATGCTTTGAATCAAATGCCCCCCCTTGTTCCCCTATACCAGGCGGTCAGCACAACCCAGCCTACCTAATGGCGGAGGAGCGCCTGGTACAGGGGATGCAATGCCATGTCAACCTATCAACTGACACTGCCCCTTCCTTTTTCTGCGCCTGATATATGGGAAGCAATGCCATGTCAACCTATCAACTGACACTGCCCCTTCCTTTTTCTGCGCCTGGTATAGGGGATGCAATGCCATGCCACCCTTATCAACTGACACTGCCCCTTCCTTATTTTCTGCTCCCTTTCTCCCAGGGTGGTCAGCCCACCCCCTTCTGCTCCCTTTCTCTATTATTTCTGTGAATTCAATTATTCTCTATTTTTCTCTGCTCCCTTTATCTCAGGGTGGTCAGCTCACATTTTCTGCTCCCTTTCTTTCAGGGTGGTCAGCTCACCCCCATCGACTTAGTGGTGGAGGAGCGCTTCCATAGGGCAGCCCCTGGTGGCATGGGAGGCACCAAGGCAGCAGGAAACTACTCACCCGTGCGTGGTTGGGATGTGTGCGCATGTGTATTTGTGTGTTTGTGTGTGTGCGTGTGGGTGTGGGTATGTGTGTGTGCATGTGTATTTGTGTTTGTGTATACGTATCTGCATGTGTATGTGCGTGTGCATGTGTGTGTGTGTGTGCACGTGCAGATGTAATAATATCAGTGCCCGTGGCTAGACAAAACGCACTCACCATTACCCAGACCCTCTGTTCCCCCCCCCCTGAACCACTAACCAGGGCCAGCGCCCCCTTCACAAACACGCACACACACGTGTCGTGTCCAATTCTGATAAGTACAAACGTGCATTTTAGTGTACCTATATGGAACCCAACCTTGCTCAGGTGCCAGTGCAAGTGAGTGCAAGTGCACGTCCTAGTATATGAAACCCACACTTGTATAGGGTGCACATGTGGGTAGGGACACACTTGTTTAGGGTGCACATGTGGGTAGGGACCTGCTGGTTGTTAACACTCATATCAGCACAGGTGCCAACTAAATCAAACTAGACCAAGCTAGATCAAGTGCCAACTAGATCAAACTAGACCAAGCTTGAATAAATGCCAACTAGATCAAACTAGACCAAGCTAGATCAAGTGCCCACTAGATCAAGTGCAGAGGCACGTGCTGCCGATTGAGGCAAAAGGTGTCGATGTGTAGCTTTGAACGCATGTGCTAATTTGTACAAAAGTAGCACTTGTCCAGGAGCCAACTAAATTGGTGGATGAGGCAAAAGGTGCCAATGTGTAGCTGCGAACGCATGTGCTAGTTTGTACAAAAGTAGCACTCGTCCAGGAGCCAATTAATTTGGTGGATGAGGCAAAAGGTGCCAATGTGTAGCTTTGAACGCATGTGCTAGTTTGTACAAAAGTAGCACTTGTCCAGGAGCCAACTAAATTGGTGGATGAGGCAAAAGGTGCCAATGTGTAGCTGCGAACGCATGTGCTAGTTTGTACAAAAGTAGCACTTGTCCAGGAGCCAATTAATTGGTGGATGAGGCAAAAGGTGCCGATGTTTAGCTTTGAACGCACGTGCTAGTTTGTACAAAAGTTGCACTTGTTCAGGAGCCAATTAGATTAAAGTGCAGATGCACGTGCTGGTGAATGAGGGGCAACAACAGTTACTAGACAGTACTAAGTTGTACTTATTACCACATCTAAGCATATAAGTAACGCTTACAGGTGCTAATCAGCAGCACTGGCACGCGCAAATCAATAATACTTAAAAGCGCAGATGAGCAACACCTGAAAGGCGTGCAAATGACACTTGTAGGTGCAAATGTGTAACACTGTAAAATATGTTAAACCCATTACTCCATGAATGCTGTTAAATTCTGATAAAAGTAAGTGCAGGGCACGTGGGGGTGGTTTGGTGGGGGCGCGCCAGCTGCTGGCTGTTTTCAATGCACGCCAATTGTGTATGTGTGCTGTGTTGGCTGTCAATTTTTGCCTGTGTTTGCAGTGCACAAACGCACACATACACAGTGCACATACAAAGTGCACACACACATACACAGTGCACATACACACATTCACACATACAGTGCACATACACACACGCACACACATGCACACACATGCGCACACACACACACATGCACACACACACATGCACACACAATGCACTTGCACAGGTGTTGGTCACCCAATTAGAAGCCAAGAAGGCAGGCTATGCGGATGTGGTGTACTTGGATGCCAAGACTGACCAGTGAGTTCAGCGCACATAGTTGTGTGAATGTTTCTTGTAAGAAGGTTGCGTGCGTGTGCTTGTGTGTGCGTGTGCTTGCACTTGTGCGTGTACATGCGTGTGTGCATGTGTGTGCACGTGCATGTGTGCGTGCGTGTGCACGTGTGTGTATGCGTGTATGTGAGTGTGCGTACGTGTGTACGTGTGCGTGTGTGCGTGTGCGTGTGTATGTACGTGTTTCACTGCCAATTTCTATGCACACCATGCTCCTAGTGTGTGATTCCTGAATTGTGTAATTGCTGCCGCTTAGGGCGTCATGTGTACATTCTGCTGCTGATTGTCAGTGGCAACATTAAGCGCATGCACACGCAACATGTAAGTGCACACGCAACACGTAAGTGCACACGCACACGTAAGTGCACACGCAACACGTAAGTGCACATGCAACACGTAAGTGCACACGCAACACGTAAGTGCACACGCAACACGTAAGTGCACACGCAACACATAAGTGCACACGCACACGTAAGTGCACACGCAATAGTAAGTGCACACGGACACACGTGCACGCACACAACAACACTCGAGCCATGCACGCTGGCCTGTGCTCTTGCTGCTAGTAGTATAAGCAAGGTATTAGCTGCTGCACCCAGCTTTAATTGCTGCTCATGCAAAAGGTTGCACCTGATGCACACAGAAGGCCTAGGTGCTTGCACATATATGTGCGCAGCAAAGCGCAGCAAAGCGCAGCAAAGCGCAGCAAAGCGCAGCAAAGCGCAGCAAAGCGCAGCAAAGCGCAGCAAACCAACCGCCACTGCTGTGCAGGCACGCAGAGGAGGTCAGCAACTGCAATGTGCTTCCCTAATGTGAATAAAGCTGGCCACACTGGCTCCACCGCCACTGCTGTGCAGGTACCTAGAGGAGGTCAGCAGCTGCAATGTGCTTCCCTAATGTGAATAAAGCTGGCCACACTGGCTCCACCGCCACTGCTGTGCAGGTACCTAGAGGAGGTCAGCAGCTGCAATGTGTTCTCTGTAAAGGGCAAGGTCATCAAGACACCCCCCCTGCAAGGCACCATCCTACCAGGGGTAACGCGCAGGTGTGTTGTGTGCTTTGGCATGTGCATGTGTCATCATACTCAGGTGTGTTGTGTGCTTTGGCACGTCTCAGACTCAGGTGTGTTGTGTGCTTTGGCATGTCTCAGACTCAGGTGTGTTGTGTGCTTTGGCATGTCTCAAACTCAGGTGTGTTGTGTGCTTTGGCATGTCTCAGACTCAGGTGTGTTGTGTGCTTTGGCATGTGCATGTGTCATCATACTCAGGTGTGTTGTGTGCTTTGGCATGTCTCAGACTCAGGTGTGTTGTGTGCTTTGGCATGTCTCAGACTTAGGTGTGTTGTGTGCTTTGGTATGTCTCAGACTCAGGTGTGTTGTGTGCTTTGGCATTTGCATGTGTCATGATACTCAGGTGTGTTATGTGCTTTGGCATGTCTCAGACTCAGGTGTGTTGTGTGCTTTGGCATGTGTATGTGTCATCATACTCAGGTGTGTTGTGAATTTTGGCATGTGTATGTGTCTTCATGCTATCTTGATAGTAGATACCATCAAGATAGTAGATACCATCAAGACACTGCCCACCCCCCTTGCAAGGCACCATCCTACCAGGGGTGATGCGCTGGCGTGTTGTGTGTTGTTTTCTGCGCATCTTTATGTGTTTATGTGTGCGCGTGCGTGTGCGTGTGCATGCATGTGTGTGTATGTGTGTATGTGTGCGCGTGCGTGTGCGTGTGCATGCATGTGTGTGTATGTGTGCGCGTGCGTGTGCGTGTGCATGCATGTGTGTGTATGTGTGCGCGTGCGTGTGCGTGTGCATGCATGTGTGTGTATGTGTGTATGTGTGCATATGCGCACATCTGGAAACATGGCATGTACCGGGCATGGCATGTACCAAGCTCCATAAGGCGCATATTTTAATCTATCAAATACACTTGGGAATGGGTAAATAGTATGAAAAAATGGTAATTAGTATGGTGTATTGAAATCAATATCACAACATTCCCCTCGTACGGCCTTACCTGGAGTGACGTGCAGCTGTACAGACCTTAATGTCTAAATGTTAATTGTTGTATACGTGTTTTGCCGGTGCACAGCCAAAATTCGATCGTGTGTTTGATTGATGTGTGTGCGTTCGATCTGATTGCTCAATCGTACACACACGCACGCCTGTAGGTGTGTTATTATCACATACACATGTACAGGCAAACACACGCACAGGCACCTTATTCGTTCACATACACATACACATGTGCAGCCAAACACACACAGGCACCTGATTTCTTCACGTACACATACAAATGTGCAGCCAAACACACTCGCACTCACAGGCACCTGATTTGTTCACATACACATACACATGTGCAGCCAAACACACACAGGCACCTGATTTCTTCACGTACACATATAAATGTGCAGCCAAACACACTCGCACTCACAGGCACCTGATTTGTTCACATACACATACACATGTTCAGCCAAACACACTCACATATCCATACCCATGTGCAGCCAAGCACTCACACACAGGCACCTGATCTGTCCACATACCATAGCATAAATACACACGCAGGCACCTGATTTCTTCACGTACACACACACACATATGTGCAGCCTACGACACCTACACACAGGCACATGCTTTGCTCACATACGCATACACATGTGCTGCCAAACACACATTCACACACACACACACACACACACACACACACACGGGCACCTGATTGTTAACCTGCCTACACCACTACACCATCCTTGAGGGTCCCTCCCCATCAACGTGCAGGAGGCCCTGCCAACTTCTGATCGTTCTGATCAATCCGTTCAATCAGTTCAATCTGATCAATTTGATCAATCTGATTCATCCACACGCCCTTCTGCCTTACCTTACACACTCCGAACACGCTACACGTCCATCATAGAGCTTTGCACGCTTGCGCGTGCAGCTACACGGAGCTGAGAGATCCTCCTGTTTGTTGATGTGCAGGGGGCGCTGCCAGCTTCTCATTCAATCCCTTCTCCAAACCATGGAACACACGCACGCAATGCACTGCAGGTCCATCATAGAGCTGGCACGCTTGCCCATGGAAAACACGCACGCAATGCACTGCAGGTCCATCATAGAGCTGGCACGCTTGCCCATGGAAAACACGCACGCAATGCACTGCAGGTCCATCATAGAGCTGGCACGCTTGCCCATGAAAAACAGGCACGCAATGCACTGCAGGTCCATCACAGAGTTGGCACGCTTGCCCATGGAAAACAGGCACGCAATGCACTGCAGGTCCATCATAGAGTTGGCACGCTTGCCCATGGAAAACACGCACGCAATGCACTGCAGGTCCATCACAGAGCTGGCACGCTTGCCCATGGAAAACACGCACGCAATGCACTGCAGGTCCATCATAGAGCTGGCACGCTTGCCCATGGAAAACACGCACGCAATGCACTGCAGGTCCATCATAGAGTTGGCACGCTTGCCCATGGAAAACACGCACGCAATGCACTGCAGGTCCATCATAGAGCTGGCACGCTTGCCCATAGAAAACACGCACGCAATGCACTGCAGGTCCATCATAGAGTTGGCACGCTTGCCCATAGAAAACGCGCACGCAATGCACTGCAGGTCCATCATAGAGTTGGCACGCTTGCCCATAGAAAACACGCACGCAATGCACTGCAGGTCCATCATAGAGCTGGCACGCTTGCCCATAGAAAACACGCGCGCAATGCACTGCAGGTCCATCATAGAGCTGGCACGCTTGCGCGGCTACACTGTGCTAGAGGAGCCCGTCAGTATTCAGGAGGCCATGCAGGCAGATGAGATCTTCACCACGGGCACTGCTGTGGTGCGTGGCATGGCTTGTGTGTGTGCTGTGTGTGTGTCTGTGTGTGCCTGTGTGTGCTGTGTGTGTATCTGTGTGTGCCCCTGTCTGTGTGTGTGTGTGAGGGGGGGGGGGGCGTGTGCTTGTGCATGCAAGTGCGTGTATACGTGTGTGTGTGTGTGCGTGCCTGTGTGTTTGTGTGTGCATGCATGCGGGGGTGTGTATGTGACTGTGTGTGTGCCTATGTGGCTACCAGCTCATTAACTTGTGTGTTTGTGTGTGACACACGTTGTGTATGTGTGTTCTATGTGCAGGTGGTGTGCAGCGTGGGAAGCTTGACGTACCAAGGGCAGCGGAAGACGTTTGCTGTTGACGGTCAGCCTGGCAAGACGACACTGGAGATGTATGAGGTGTGTACGTGTGGGTGTGGACGTGGGTATATGCTTGTGCGTGTGTCGATGTGTGTATGTGTGTGGGTGTGGGTGTGGGTGTGGGTGTGGGTGTGGGTGTGGGTGTGGGTGTGGGTGTATGCGTGTGCGTGTGTCGGTGTGTGTACGTGTGTGCGTGTGGGGGTGGGGGTGTGCGTGTGGGTGGGGCGTGGGCGTGGGGGTGGGGGTGTGAGTGTGGGAATGCGTGTGTGGGTATGTGTTTGCGTGCAAGCATGCTTGTGTGCACACGTGTTTTAACGCGCATGCTTGGATGTGCGTGTATGAAGTGTGCACGTGTGTGTGTGATGGTTGTGTGTTTGCGTGCAAGCATGCTCGTGTTTGTACGTGCGTTTTTGCGCGCATGCTTGTATGTGCGTGTATGAAGTGTGCACGTGTGTGTGATGGGTGGTGTGTTTGCGTGCAAGCATGCTCGTGTTTGTACGTGGATATTTGCGTGCATGCTTGTATGTGGGTATATGAAGTGTGCACGTGTGCGCGCGTGCATGCTTGTATGTGAGTGTGTGAGTAAGTGTGAACGTAGTGAGAGTGGCCACAGATCTGATCACCATCACAATTTACACCATCACAGTTTCAATAGCAAGCCTGGATATCCAGGCGGTTTTCTTGCATGCTACGTATGGTTTTATGCACACGCACACGCCATGTGCACACGCACGCCATGCACACACATTTAAGGAAAAAGAGTGACTCGGCTTGTGAGCTTGTTCCATCTCCTGACATCTGCAGAAAACAAAGAAAAGGCACGTGCTCACACACGCACACACACACGTTAACACACACTCCAGACTCCCAAAACACTAAACTTTTACCCTTTATTTCTGAGCTTATGGATTCATTTGTGACTGGCTGAGAATTCATAGGTGGACAAGGCCAGTCAGCAGCCGAGCAGTCAAGCAACCTGGCTGAGGGTCACCCCTCATTGTAACCATAGTAGCCATTCACACACATACATACACGCACGCACACACGCACACACACACACTCACACACACACACACACGCACACACACACACACACACACACACGCGTGCACGCACACACATACACACACACGTGTGCACGCACACACACAGGCCCTGACTGACATCCAAATGGAGCGCTTGGAAGACACCCAGGACTGGGTTGTGGCAGCTTGACCTGAAAGCTTGGCAGGCCTGTGTGTGTGCTTCTGCGTGTGCGTGTTTGTTTGGAGTCGTGGACATGCGACCGTGCGCTGGGGCTCTCTAATCAATTGTTCTTATCAAGAACAGGTGCTGCTGCATTTTTTGGGGACTGAGGTTTAAATTTGTGAGTGTAATAACTTAAGGGAATGTTTAGTGTATGTATGTGTGTGTGTGTGTGTGTGAATGTGGGGATGTGGAGCGCGTGCTTTACATAGAGGAGCAGCCCTTTTTCCCTTGCCTTAATTGCAGCACTTTTACAAGCACGCAAGACTCTGGTTGAGCGGTAATACGAGTCGAGATGCCCACCTGACCAAGCTCGCACGACTCACATACGAGGCATGCGCTGAGTACCTGCCTTGCTCGCTGTGCCAAAGTTCTTTCACGGTGTGTTTAAAGTTAGAGCTGAGCAAGATGTGGTATGCCCAGGGTTGGGACATGGTGTGTGTGTGTGTGTGTGTGTGTGTGTGCCGAAAAAGGTGTGACACAATTCGCACCAGTAGCGTCGTGTCGACGGAGTTGTTTTGTCTGTGGGGTGCTCTGTTTGTGCGTGGAGAGGAGGGCTGTCAGGCAGGGGGCTGGGATTGTGTCGTCTTGCATGATGGCTCCAGCCTGTTTGCAGCCGTCCATGCTTCTTTGCATGATCGACACTCTTCCTGCGTGCAGGAGATGTGCGACACAGCCACACTGCATTTTAATCCTTTTTGGCGTTTAAGATTGACTCTTGTGGTCAGCCAGGTGGCATGTACGTTGACACAACACTGCATGCCATCTTTTCTAGAGGGGAAAAAATTTAAAGAAGAGAAAAGAAGAGAAAAACTGCAGGCAGAGAAAACCACTCCCCACATAAATCAAAGAAAAGAAACTCACTTTGGTACGAAAAATTGTAAAACTCCTTTACCAGCAGACAAAAAAGGCCCCGTCAGAGAGGTAGAACCAACAGAGTACTTAAAGAAAAAGAGAAGTCACAGAGACTGGAGTACCTGTGATGACTGAGATCAAACTAGCAAGAGCGCCAGGTACAGAAACTGCAGAGCTAAGCTTAGGATCTAACAGAGAAAACCACCCGCCCTGGCCGTTGCCGAGAGCTTTCATATATACACTAGGGGGGAAATGCGTGGGGATGCTGCAACTATGTCAACAAAAAAATTATCCAGGGCAAAAGGTCAAATCATTGTCGCGTACAACTCAAGCGCCAGTTGTCATCACGTCAATATCCAACCACCACCCTAAAACATAGCCTCAGAACCAGTAGGTCTGCTCATGCACATACATAACAACTACATCTCACGAACAAACAAGCAAAAAGGTCGCTTAAACAATTTAAAACGCTTGCCAGCGAGCCCTACCTAACCGTATTCGCAAGACTCTGCAGACCTGGACCATGGTCACGTAGGACAGACTTCACCGCTGAATTGTGACTCTTACAGCTATCTCTGGAGCAAACGGTTTAAACACTAGCTGCTGGCATGGAGTATGGAAGGTAAGGTAAGATAAGGTTACATCACTATATATGCCTCAAAGGGCATCTCAGCGGAAGTTTGGAAAAAGCCTGAAACTACACCTGGCTAAACAAAAGAAACAGAGGAAACTGATGTATGAAGAAGAGAAAAGTGTATAG
>Ga0307968_1001839_pt1 | contig 17524 bp, 21 predicted proteins | sample OrgLakmetagen650_FD_201834 | JGI IMG/M metagenome (GOLD analysis project Ga0307968, IMG submission 201834) | Saline water microbial communities from Organic Lake, Antarctica - #650 | ecosystem: Environmental > Aquatic > Non-marine Saline and Alkaline > Saline | place: Antarctica: Organic Lake... | reverse complement strand
ATGGGGCGTGAAGGGTGTGGGTGTGGGCGTGGTTGTGTAGTTTTGGGTTTGGGGGAGCGGAGGGTTCCAGGGTGGCATGTGGATAAATAATTTGAAAGCATTTATATTTATATTTAGGTATTTGTATAGGCATGTGTGGCAATGTGGATTTGTATGTGTTTTATGTTTTGCTTAGTACGCAAGCCTGGCGCAAACTGGCGAGCCGCCTGAAGGAAGGCAGTCTGCTGCTCGTGCACCTCTTGATAATCGAGGTCATTGCTTTGTATGATATATATATATATGTGATATATATATATATATATATATTATAAAATATATATATGTATAATATAGGTATGTTACACAAAGGATATATATACGTGACACAAAAAATTCCAGACGCTTATTCACCCGCACATTTCTTCACTTTCCAGAAAGCCAGCTGAGGGCGTCCCGCACAGGAAGCCTTGTTTTGCACGATAATATGCTGCACTCCCTGCCCGTATTTCACACAGTGACCTGCACTGCTGCGCTCCCTGCCCATGCTTTGCAAGATGACCTGCTGTGCTGTGCTCCCTGCCCGTAATTTAAACAGTGACCTGCACTGCTGCGCTCCCTGCCCTTGCTTTGCACGATATTATGCTGTGCTCCCTGCCCGTATTTCACACAGTGACCTGCACTGCTGCGCTCCCTGCCCTTGCTTTGCACGATAATATGCTGTGCTCCCTGCCCGTATTTACACAGTGACCTGCACTGCTGCGCTCCCTGCCCTTGTTTTGCACGATGACCTGCTGCACTCCCTTACCTCTTTGCCGGTCACGTTTCTTGGCTTTTAACAAACTGACACACACAAACACACACACACACACACGCACACACACACACACGCACACACACACACACGCACATACACACACACAAATACGCACCTCCTCGTACCTGTGCACGCAAACTGCAGGAGCTACCCGCCTTGCTGGCTGACCAGTTCTCTGACAAGCTAGACTTGTCACGCTCAAGTATTATGGGGCACAGCATGGGGGGCCACGGAGCGCTGACCATTACGCTCAAAAACCCCACCAAGTGAGTGTGAAGGAGTGCGTGTAAGTGAGTGTGTGTGTGTGTGTGAGCGAGACTGTACTAGAAAGTGTAGAGCAAAGGGGGCCACGGAGTGCTGACCATTACGCTCAAAAACCCCACCAAGTGAGTGTGAGGGAGGGCGTGTAAGTGTGCGTGTGTGTGAGAGTGTGTTTCTGTGTGTGTGTGTGTGTGTGTGTGTGTGTGTGTGTGTGAGCGAGACTGTACTAGAAAGTGTAGAGCATAGGGGGCCACGGAGTGCTGACCATCATGCTCAAAATTTCCACCAAGTGAGTGTGAGGGAGTGTGTGTGAGTGTGCATGTGTGTGTGTGTGTGTATGTGTGTGTGTGTGCGTTTAGGGCTGTAATTGTGTAAAACACTCACAGGGAGCCTTTCAAGGACTTGGGTCTCGAATCTCAAAGGGTTAGAAGCTAGCTTTCAAGCTCCATGATCATTCTGTCAACCATGCTACTAAAATTGTCCATACAAGACGTGCCCTTTCCAGTAACATTATCAACTCTCATCAGGAGCCGGTTTCAGGCCAAGCCTGCAACCCTCCTGATCCCCATTGGTTTTTCCTTTACTTCTCGCGGTGGAGGAGCTTTACGGTACTCGGTACCAAAGTGGCTCCTTTTCCTTATCTCCAAGCTCCCTGTGCACTCTGTGAACTTTGCTGCTAAACTTGTCCATACAAGACGTGCCCTTTCCAGTAACATTGTCAACTTTCATCAGGAACCAGGTGCAGCCCAAGCCTGCCACCGTTTTGATCCCCGTGGATTCATTATCTTTTCTATATGCATTCTGTCAACTACGCTGCCAAACTTGTCCATGTGCCATTTCCAGTAATCAGGAGCCAGGTGCTGGCCGAGCATGCAACCCTCCTGATCCCCATTGATTCATTATTACACACACACACACACACACACACACGCACGCACGCACGCACGCACACACACACACACACACACACACACACACATGGACACATGTACGCACACAGGTACAAGTCTGTGTCTGCCTTCTCTCCCATCTGTAATCCAACACAAGTGCCTTGGGGTATCAAAGCATTCACAGGTATGTTTGCTACTGCTTGTGTGTGTTTGTGTGCAAGCGTGCACGCGTGTGTGTCTGTGTGTGTGCGTGTGTGTATGTATGTGTGTGTCAAGGCCTGCTATTGTGAAGGTTGCCATCGCACGTTAGTATAATTGTGAGGTGATTTGCTGGTATCTGTTTTTCCCTTCATTATGTGAGGTTAAAATCACATGAGATTTATTTCGAAACAAGTAGGAAACATCAACTACGCCAGCACTGAGCACCCCTCCCCCTCTTCACTTGAGTTGTTGCAATCTTGAAGTAGAGGGCCTCAGGCCAGCCTCGAGGATGTGTCAAACAGGCGCCATATTTCTTATGTGTAGGGTTGGCCAGTACCATACATGTATAGGTATATACGGTGTATGTACGGTAGTCATGGCAGGGAAGTTACCATACATACGGCCATATTTGGTGCAGGTATACGGTTCTGGCCAACCCTACTTCTGTGCAGTCACAGCACAACAAGAAAATGAAAAACTACGCAGGCAATGGAAAACCACTCCCCACAGTAAATAAAGAAAAGGAACCACTTTGGTACCAGGTACCGTTAAACACGTGGATTCTGTTTTTCCGCACAAATGCCCCCTCAAAGCACAAACGTCCCTCCACCATAAACGCGGATAATCGCCGATAAGGAACCTTTGAGCTTTTTTCTTACGTCAGATCGCTGCACGCATGAGTTCTGACCTGTCTCCCCTAGAGTACCAAGACCCCCTCAGTGCCCATGGACAAACCCGGTTGATTATAGTTACATGGCTAAGGTTGGCCAAAACCATATATACACGGTGTATATACGGTGATTTTGGCAGGGAAATCACAAATATACGGTCATATACGGTGTATATATACGGTTCTGGCCAACCCTATACATGGCTTAACGACAAGCAGATCTTAGAGGAGGGATCATGCAGGCACCTACCAAATAGTTCTGGCCTGTTAACAACAAGCATTGATGATAGCTGCTGTTATTTTGGCACGCATTCCAAGACCCTGTTCAATCGACGCTCTGTAGTTTGCAGCTGCAAAACACCGATCATCATCAAAAGCAGAAAATATAAAATTGCACACAGCTAGGAGCTGTTGAGGTACAAGGGGTTGCAAGGGGGTTGCAAGGATGGCCTACATCCCGAGACTCTGGCTGATGGCAATTGGCTGGTGAAACAAAATCAACCAGTGTCGAAAATTGAAATTAATTCTGACACAAATTTGAGGAGTCTGTATGAGTCTTGATTCAGGGATGCATTGATCTCAAAATCAGTGATACTGTGATGACAAGCCAAGAAAGGAATAGGTTGAGGTACTAATATCTTTCCTCTCATGTTTAATTCTTGGCATCGCACACACATTCTTTGATCACATGCATGATAGGATCACATGCATTATAAGATCACATGCAATAAGATTAAAAGACTGACTCACCCCCAGGGAACTGCTGCACTAACAGACGGTTTTGGAACCTCAATCAAAAGTGTGTGCATGATTTGTTTTGGATATCAAACAAAATATTTGAAATCAAACGGTATTGGAACCTCCCTTTTCACCTTTATTGTATTCCTGATTAGCTGAACCACCACCACCACCACCACCACCACCACCACGGTTTATCAAAACCAGTTTGGAACCTCAATCAAAAGGGTGTGCATATTTTGTTTTGTATATCAAACCAAATATTTGAAATCATGGAACACCTGTTTCTGCGTTAAAGGACTCCGGGTAGGCAAGCTAAAGAATGTCGAGTAAGAATCAAAACACTGAATGAAAAGCGTGCACAGTGATGCTATACTATGACTCATCGCATTTGCGCAGTGTGTGTGAGTGTGTGTGTGTGTGTGTGTGTGTGTGTGTGTGTGTGTGTGACTACCTGTGGTTGTGATAGAGGTGCAGACTGCAGTACGAAGTTACTGATAGTTATGGTTGGCCAGAACCGTATATATACACTGTATATGACGATATATTTGGTGATTTCCCTGCCAAAAATACCGTAGGTACACCGCATATAAATATATATACAAATATACCGTATACATGTACAGACATATGATATATTTACAGAAAGGGTCAACTGAGGCCCCAAATGGGGGTGTTTTTAAAATGTAATTTGAACGTGGGCCCCAGACCGGACCGTTTCTAAGCTTAGCGTCCAGAGCTGGAAAAAACCGGAACATGAAACCTGCCTGGTCCAGGGCACACGTCTAATTGCCCGTGGCGTTAACTTTATTTTTCACCACCATTCTCTCATATCTCACCACCCACTGACCTGATTTGTGTCATTTTTATAAAAGTCGTCTACATATCAATAAAAATATCATTGCAACAAAAATGGGGCAAAACGGAGCAGTACTTGGCCAGATACCCCATTTTGGCCCACTTCCCTTAGGAGAAAATCAGCAAAAGGGGTGCCAAAAAGGTGGAAATCAACCTTCACCGAATATACTTTCCAAACCCCAAGATAATTTGATATCATAAAGGAAGTCCTCCTGTCTTGTTTTGGGATGAAAAGAGGCCCTGGTTGGGGCGTGGTGGCCTGTAATATGGAAACTCAGTACCAAAATTTGCTGTATTCCTGTCCAGACCACTGGGGTGGTCCTTTTGGCCCCAAACATCATTAACCATCTAGTTATATCATTCCAACATGATTTGCATCAAAAAGTCACATTTCAGGATATTTGCTCAGTTGACCCCCTCTGATATATATATGACATGTATATATGATTCTAGCCAACCCTAAGTACGAAGTTACCCATAGTGTATACATCAGGCGATGACGCTGGCTCTTTCTGTTGGATTCGCACAGTCTCCCTGATATGACGCTGACTCTTTCTGTTGGATTTGCACAGGCTTCCCAATATGACGCTGACTCTGTCTGTTGGATTTGCACAGGCTCCCTGATATGACGCTGACATTTTTTGTTGGATTTGCACAGGCTCCCTGATATGACGCTGACTCTTTCTGTTGGATTTGCACAGTCTCCCTGATATGACGCTGACTCTTTCTGTTGGATTTGCACAGGCTTCCCGATATGACGCTGACTCTGTCTGTTGGATTTGCACAGGCTCCCTGATTTGGCCCTGACTCTTTCTGTTGGATTTGCACAGGCTCCCTGATATGACGCTGACATTTTTTGTTGGATTTGCACAGGCTCCCTGATATGACGCTGACTCTTTCTGTTGGATTTGCACAGGCTCCCCGATATGGCGCTGACTCTTTCTGTTGGATTTGCACAGGCTCCCTGATATGACGCTGACATTTTCAGTTGGATTTGCACAGGCTCCCCGATATGGCGCTGACTCTTTCTGTTGGATTTGCACAGGCTCCCTGATAAGATGTTGGAGGCAGCATGCTTTGTATAACGGAAAGAGTTTGAAATGTTGGTGTTGATCGACAGAACATATCTACATTTTTTGTTGAAGAAGAGATGAGAAGCAGTGAAGACCATTCCCCACATCGATTAAAGGAAATAAAGTACTCCTCTACATGCAGACCAAAAAAGTCCCTGTCAGAGAGGTGCTGATACAAGGTTTACAAAAAAACCTTCGTCAAAACGTGCGACTGCTAGCCTGCTCATAAAATGCATTTAGCTCATGGAGGAAAAAACAAAGCTTGTTGTTGTTCTGGCTTAAAAGAGTAGACACGTTGTGCTGATACACTCTGTTTCCTTTGCACAGGCTACCTGGGAGATGCAGACAAGGAAGCTTGGAAGGAGTATGATGCCACGGAACTCATGAAAGCCTACAACGGCCCACACCTACCGCTGCTGGTCGACCAGGTAAATCAAATAATCATTGGAATGATCAGGATCGTTAGAAAATCAAAAATGGATACAATGGTTACATCTGAGGAAGAGAATGATGCCACGGAACTCATGAACAACGGCCCACACCTACCGCTGCTGGTCGACCAGGTAAAATCAAAAAATCATTGGAAGGAGTATGATGCCACGGAACTCATGAAAGCCTACAACGGCCCACACCTACCGCTGCTGGTCGACCAGGTAAATCAAATAATCATTGGAATGATCAGGATCGTTAGAAAATCAAAAATGGATACAATGGTTACATCTGAGAAAGAGTATGATGTCATTGAACTCATGAAAGCTTACAAAGGCCCGCACCTACCGCTGCTGGTCGACCAGGTAAAGTCAAATGATCAGGATCGTTAGAAAATGGATACAATGGTCACATCTGTGCAGCCATGTTATTCGGCTGCTGACTGGTCTTGGCAAGCCACAAAGAAATTCACTAAAAAAGGCTTGTACTTGACCAGACTCGACCTTAATGTCAGGCAGGGTTGCTAGAAAGAACCTGGAAGCTAAGGATTATTTGTAGAAGCTTTTGGATCGAGACGTAAGGAAGCAGAGTGAAGGCCAACGTATTTTTCCTGTCCCTCCAACTGCGTAGCAGGCTTTCCTAATTTTGAGTGAACTGGTATTTCACTTCACTGCCTGCACAATGATGGCATTTGTTGTCTTAAATCATAATTGATTTATATATATAGACACCAGCAAATTTTAAACCAGCTCACCTTGGTACACACTTAAAATTGCCAACATACCTGTACACACACATATACACACGCACACACACACACCAACACACACACATGCACACACATACTGTTTCACATCCTTGCAGGGATTAGCAGACGGCTTATTAACCAACCAGCTCACACGCACGCACACACACACTCACGCATACGCACGCATGCACATATGCATGCTCAACACACACATTGTTTCACGTCCTTGCAGGGCTCAGCAGACAGCTTCTCAACCAACCCGCTCACACACACACACACACACACACACACACACATACACACACACTCTCTCACGCATACGCACGCATGCACGAACGCATGCTCAACACACACATTGTTTCACATCCTTGCAGGGCTCAGCAGACAGCTTCTTAGCCAACCAGCTCACACCCAGTGCCTTGGAGGGAGCAGCAAAAGCTGCAGGCTACCCAGTGACCGTACGCATGCAGGTACGGAAATTGCGTACCTTATCTCACAATTCGATGGGGAAGCAAATGTGTGTGTTTGACAATGGGGAGGGATGGAGATCGTTTGGAAGGGGCTGCCGAGGCTAGGCAGTGGCTGTGTGCATGCAGGTCAGAGGAACACGTACAGGTGGAGGCTAAGCTGTGGCTGTGTGCGTGCTGGTCAGATAAATACGTACAGGTAGTGGCTAGGCAGTGGCTGTGTGCATGCAGGTCAGGAAAGCGACGTACAGGTAGAGGCTAAGCAGTGGCTGTGAGCATGCAGGTCAGGAAAGCGACGTACAGGTAGAGGCTAAGCAGTGGCTGTGAGCATGCAGGTCAGGAAAGTACGTACAGGTGGAGGCAAAGCTGTGGCTGTGAGCATGCAGGTCAGGAAAGTACGTACAGGTGGAGGCAAAGCTGTGGCTGTGTGCATGCATGTCAGGAAAGCGACGTACAGGTAGAGGCTAAGCAGTGGCTGTGAGCATGCAGGTCAGAGACATACGTACAGGTAGTGGCTAGGCAGTGGCTGCGTGCATGCAGGTCAGAGGAAAACGTACAGGTGGAAGCAAAGCTGTGGCTGTGTGCATGCAGGTCAGGAAAGTACGTACAGGTGGAGGCAAAGCTGTGGCTGTGAGCATGCATGTCAGGAAAGCGACGTACAGGTAGAGGCTAAGCAGTGGCTGTGTGCATGCAGGTCAGGAAAGGACGTACAGGTAGAGGCTAAGCAGTGGCTGTGAGCATGCAGGTCAGAGACATACGTACAGGTAGTGGCTAGGCAGTGGCTGCGTGCATGCAGGTCAGAGGAAAACGTACAGGTGGAGGCTAAGCTGTGGCTGTGTGCGTGCTGGTCGGATAAACACGGACAGGTAGAGGCTAAGCAGTGGCTGTGAGCATGCAGGTAAAGCAGCAAACTGCACACTGGATTTTTAAAAAGTGGCTGCCACGACACGTACGAGCTGTGACTGGAGGGGCAGGTTGGGCAGCACTGCTTGTATGTAGGCTTGGTCAGAACCGTAGATATACACCGTATATGACCGTATCTGCGGCAATTTCCCTGCCAAAAATACCGTAAATATACACCGTATATGACCGCATCTGCGGCAATTTCCCTGCCAAAATTACCGTGGATATACACCGTATATGACCGTATCTGCGGCAATTTCCCTCCCAAAAATACCGTATATACACCGTATATATATGGTTCTGGCCAACCCTAACCATATGTGACCGTATATTTGCAGATTTCTCTGCCAAAAATACCATCTATACACTGTATATATATGATTCTGGCCAACCCTACTTGTATGTTAAACAAACCCACTGTGTCGCTCTTTGCTTACGCCAGATATAAGGTATTCCGAGGTCTTATCGCAACATGGTAGGGGACCATGGGTGATCTGCTGGGCAGTACTGTGTGCGCTGTAGCTATGGCACGTGACAGAGAAGCTAATGTGAAGCCACACACACACACACACACACACACACACACACACACACATAGATGTTTTTGCGAGCCCTACATGTAAACACATACGTGAAAACCAGCTGCTGCCGTATACAATGCGCTGTAGCTATATGGCACGTGACAGAGAAGCTAATGTGAAGCCACACACACACACACACACACACACACACAACACACACACATACACACACATACACACACGCATGCGTGCAGGACGGCTACGACCACTCCTACTACTTTATCAGCACTTTTATGGAGGACCACCTAAACCACCATGCCAAAGCCCTCGGCATCAACGTATAGGAGGCACCTCAAAACTGCGCATCAGAAACCAATCAAAAGAATATGACTGCCTGCGTTGTGCTAGATTTTAACACTACCGGTACATTGTAATGTGCAAGTTGGAAGTTGAACACTGGCACTCCTGCGACTCCCCAGTGCCTTTGTTACAGTTCCTGCTCTACCATCCTCCTTGTTCTGTTATTTCCTTTTCAAGAATGCAATGTCATAGCAAATCACTGCAAAGTATAAGTCTCAGCACAACAATCTAACTGGCTTCTCCAGCTTATTGAACGAGACTAGGCAAAACAACCTCAACTGAAAATCCAACTAACCAAATCGCACGAATCGTCACTGCCAACAATTGGGCGTGACAGCAAGTTTCATGTTGCTCCATTTTTTTGTACAAAAGCAAGGCAGTCCAATCAACTTGTATCATGCTGCCGGCGCAAAAAGTGCAAAAGTCTGATGATGCATGCATGCAGGAACAGGGAGGAGCTAGGTTACTTTTAGGTTGCTTTTAGGTTGTCTCACCAGATGGACTAATCAGGCTGTTCACAGCTTAGTAAGAATCAGATTTACATGGGGGGACCTTCAGCAAGACTGTTAGGCTAATCGACCTGTGACTGGTCCTCGCCAGTCAACAATAAATCCATAAGAAGCTTAGACACAAAGATCAAAGTCTTTTGGGACAAATGTTAACTTTGTCCATGGCATAGAAGAAGCAGTACGTTCATCGGGCTGTCCATAGCAAAGGAAGAAGCTGTTAAGGGTAAGGGTAAGGGTTACACAGCTATATCCGCCAGCGAGGGCAGTTGAGCTATAGCAAAAAAAAAAAAGGCAGCTTCAAGAAGAGAAGGAGGCCAGACTGAACAAGACACCGAAGCTGTTAAGGAAACGACACCGAATCTCCCTCAGACGACCCTATACTCCCAGAAGTGTACACTGCCACAGTAGCTTACATCTACAACGTAGAGGGAAGGTGCAAAGGCATGCTCACCCCTAAGCGCTTAAACATTCTTCAAAGGGCTTTTGAAAAGACAAAATACAGCAGCTTGCATGACAACATCCGCCCTTTCCCAGAATTTTGCATCACAACTTGTGGGCCTGATCACACGCAAAGATATTGCCACCTAATGTACAAGCCAAAAAGTTACCAACTCAGTTTCATGGATGCTTCCCCACCACATTATAACCGCCCTGCTAAAATAAGCCCTAATCTGCCTAACCTCCATATAAAAATGGTATCCCCCTTGACATGATCCCATACTTGCCCAATACTGGAGTGAGCACCCAAGAGATAAAGCCTTCATGGCAAAATGCAACGCCTTCTTTCCAAGTTCACTTGTTTCTCTATCTGCCACCCCAGTTATCATGAAAACACCATGTTATATTGAACAGCAGGACATGCCATTTACTCTGCCACCCGGAGCACAAAGGCAACAGCTACCTTTATGTTCCTTCCTCCTGGAATAAAAGGATGACCACAAGTCCCTACACATTGCTCTACCGCAGACTTCCGCACATATAAGAATTACTGGGCTCCATACCATCAAACCAACTCCAATATGCAAAAGTACCCTTTTAGAACAATGTACAGATGCCCCTTCCCAAACACACTTGGGGGGTGCATACAATGACTCATGCCATTGCCACATGGAAAGGCAGAAACTGCCTCAATGCTTGCAACGAGAATTGGCTAAAAGAGCTTGCCAAAGAGATTCCCGAGGCAAAGTGAGAAATCAGTTAATCCTCTGCACTTAGTTTAAAGATACTCCTGGCCTTAATAAAGTAAGGACTTCAATCGGACAAGGATACTACCCAGCGACCACCTTCATCAAGTCACACAAGGCCCCCAAGATAACAATAGCAGCCTGGAACCACCTCAGAGCTCTGACAAAGCGACCCAACACAGCTCCATCCCAAACCTGATCCGTAAATTTCAAGATTGGCGGGACTAGACCTACACTAATGGCAGTCTTAAAAAACATGAAGAAGGGCAAGACACAGGATCGAATGTGTACCACTCTTGCTAAAACGTATCCCATTACGTGAACCCTAGTAAGAGACGTAGGTATATCCAATACCATCTCACATGCAGAGCTAGCAGCTATAGCAGCTGCAATTATCATTCACGGCTACTCCCATATAGCCACAGATAGCTTAACCTCAATGCATCGAATTAAAAAGTAGCTCTCACACCCAAACCTCCACCGCCACCACATCCAGGGAGATGTCCTCCAATCTATTAACAAAGCAATTCACCAGTCACCATTGCACTTTCTTTATTAAAAAGGCAAGTCCCACGCAGGTATTATAGGCAATGAATACGCTGATGCTCTTGCTAGCTTTCTATAGAACAAAGCCAAGCACAACCTACCCTGAAATTGCTGATACCTATCACAACAGCTGGCCCTGAGGGAAATCCATTTTATGGCAATTACTGGCTGGCCCTGAGGGAAATCCATTTTATGGCAATTATTGCAAAAGATTACGAAATCAAATTCTACAACGTCAACCAAACACAGCCCAGTCACCTCAAGGCTTTGGTACCTGTCCAATTACCATGACACCTTGCAAGCACACATACACCCCCTCCTGTTGGGGGACCCACAAACTAGGAAATGCCATTAACGTGTTAAACTACCATAAATAATTCTACCAGACTCTCATCAAAAGTGGCACTGCCAATGGAGCCACTAGTAACGCTTACCTAACAGCATCCTTTGTCCCTGTTAAAACCAAGTGCATCGTTATGAAATAAAGAACAGGAACCTTGTAAAACCAAAAGCACACGGTATGGTTTAAGCACTCGATTAGCCTAACTTGCCCCCTCTGCCCTTCTCAACTAGAGAGTGCTCTGCGTATCGTTTATAATTGCCAACACACAACTAAGAAACTTGATCACTGAGAGACACAGCTTAGCATACAGCATGATCCTCAAAGCCGTCAACATGATTCAAACCTCTTGCCGACGCTTTCAACAAGTCGCTACCTTGGCTGGAATGTTTGGATGTGCAAGGCAACTCAAATGCCTTGGAAGGCGATTCCCATACCTTTGTGTACATCCCGTCCTTACTAAATGAAATGGCATCAGTTGGCATCAAGCTCACCATGCTGGTGAGTACGTTCGTTGGATTCAATTTGTTCAAATGTCTGCATCCATTGCTGAATGAGTTTGACACGGACTACGTTAATGATTAGCTGAGAGTGCCTGCTAGAATCAGTTGCATATCGCATATTGCATAGTACACTCCTGGGGTGGTTTGCAGGATGCTGCCCTGAGAACCATGATGCGTCAACGCAGCATTGCATTGCACAGACTCTTTCTTACGCACTGCTGGTTGCAAGCGTCAATTTATTTAGCAAAACAATTTCACGGGTTCTTGGGCTGTGTTGTGAGGTTAATTAGATCGTTACCATCATTTGCAATGTTATGTAAATCATGTTTATTATCTCTCTGTTTATTGCTTATAAGGGTTTGAAATTTGTCTGAAATATTAAGGGGCAATGTAGTTGCATGGCCTAAGTGTTTTCGTTTGCATATAGCTTTGCAGTTTGCAAGCAAGGCAATAATGATGGTGTGTCTGCTTGCAATAGTCCTGGATCAGTATGGTACATGGTCTCTTGACTCTTACGCACATAAATTATCACTTTTTTGTGCATATGACATGAGTGCGTATGAAAACAATCTTGCCTGCCGCTCTTATTACTCTGCTTCTGTATGTGAAGATCTGGAGGAGATCATTGATCCAAAGCAACCTGTTGCTGGGGCCGCAATGCACTGCACCCTTCAACCTAACTCCTTCTCTGACCATAATCTAACCAATGCCTTGAACTTGCAGTGCCTGGATTGGGGAGAAAACGATTATAAAAAGGGACTCATGGATGCTGTGGCCCGCTTCCCTGACTTGGGTTTGCGAGGGTGGAGATGACGTGTCGCCGCTCTCCCAGCTTACTGCCCTGGATGTGTTTAAGCTGCAACAGGGGAATTCGGTGGGCATTGAAGCTGTCCTGTAGTCTAATTCAGGGTTGACGATCCTGAACCTATGCTACCTACCACGGGCCATTTCTTCAAGTTCTGTTCAAGAACTGCAAGTGTTCTATCTCGATCCAAAAGGCATGCACAACCTGCTGAATTCGCTCCCCAATCTTTCTTCTCTGAAGTCGTTTGAATCAAGGAGGCTGATAATGAATTGCAGTGATGAGAGCATGACTGCTGACCAATTTGAGAAGCTATTTACGCAGGTCCCATGGAAGATGCCGTGTAAATGCTCTGAGTTGTGGTTTGATCTGAGATATGTGTGTGGTGAGGACGAGGATGGAGGGCCGTTGGAAATGGACCTTCCCTACTTAGATGTCCTAACGTTGGGATTGGTCACTCCCTATTTAGATGCCCTAAGCCCTTTTGCAGGAACCCCTCCCCTTCTGGCTCTCACTGACCTGCTGTTCATTTGTGCTGATCTTAAAAAAGCAGATTCGGAGAAAGCTCTCGTCCTTTTCCCACGCCTGGAGCATGTTGCATTTAAGCAATGTGGAGATGTCTCTGCGTTAAAAATAATGCTGGAGGTTGCGAACAAAGAAGTTGAACTGATAGTCGATGAGCCTAGTGGGTCTGGTGTCTGAACGCTTGTGTCATGCTTGTTGCAGGTAGTAGCTGCTCCGGCTGTTGTGGTTTTTCACTGCCTGTATAGTCTATTCTTATTTTTCCTGTGAGGCATTAGCTTGCTACCTTCGAAGGCTCTGCATGGCTGTGTGCTGCAGGTCGCGAAGACCCTCTGTATGAGTGATTTGTGTGACTGTGTGCTTCAGATCGCGAAGGTGTACTGAGTCATCTGTATAGCTGTGTGCTGCAGGTCGCAAAGACACTCTGTATGAGTGATCTGGGAGGCACTCTGTATGAGTGATGACACTCTGTGTGAGTGATCTGGGAGGCACACAGGGTTGAGATCTCGTCGGTGCTGCTGTTGTTGGTGAAGGAATTGCTGCTGCTGGTGGGGGGAGGATTGCGAGGGATGGTGGTCACTTGCTGTGTTGGAGAAGACCATGCCTAACGTTATAGCTGAAGTGAAGATTGGGATGTTGGACGTGGCTTGGGGTGGGGGGGGTGTTTATTTGGGGGGAGGGCTTTCATTGGTAGGACAAGGCATTTGGAGGCATTGAGGCGCTGCCTTGTGCCTCAGCAAAGTGGTTTATGCTTTTTTTTTGCCCATTACATCCTGCCCTGCGCCCGTGCACCCACTTCCTTGATCCTAGAACCACTGCAGACTGCATCGTCGGCCAGTACCGTAACTAGTTGGTGTGCTGAGTCTTGTACTTTGCAATGGCAATGGTTTGCTTTTCTAATGTATGCGGAGCAAGACGCACAACATCCCACCTGGAGAATAAAAACATGATAAGCTTTTCAGTGAGAAACAGGTAACCATCAGGCTTTAGAAATTTCCCCAGGAAACACCCTCCACGCCAATTGGTTTGTAGCTGCGAAAGGTGGGTGCAGTGGTGCATTTGCGCGTTTTTGTGATCTGGAGAAGTGAATTGAAGGAGTGGCAGGGAGAGCTAGTAAAAATAAACCACACTATCCATAAATGTGCAAAATACGCTTGTATGCAAAATAAATTTTACTGCAATGATCAAAGTACGCAGGCTTTCCTTCCTTCTTTCTTTCCTGTGCTTTACCTTCTTGTAGACGTTTTGCCCTTCTTCTCATCACCTTGATTGTCCCCCCTATTTTCTGTTATTGCTTCCAGCCTGCCTCTCTTGCTTCCCTTTTATCTATCAACTTTCAGTTTCGTCTGGACCTCGTAGTAGGGAGTTTGCTATCTCCCCTGGACCTTTTGAATACGCCACCACCCCTGATCAGACACTCTTAATTTTAGAGCTGGAGAATGAAAACGACCGTGCAAGTTTTATCAACACGCAAAAATATATTTGTTTACCCTGCGCGGTGAGTGGCGAGCAGTTTATTTAAGGTAAGGTAAGGTTACATCACTATATGTGCCTCAAAGGGCATCTCAGCGGACGTTTGGAAAAATCCTGAAACTACACCTGGCTAAATAAAAGAAACAAAAGCTAGAGGAAACATGAATAAGATGTATGTAGAAGAGAAAAGTGTATAGAGGAAGAGAACGTTTGTTTTGAAGAAGCGCAAAGAGAAAGCATCATGGAGAACGAGAAAAAGCTGTGGGCGAGTAATTACTTTTATAGTGGGCGGTCTGTGCGCGGAGTGCTTGTTGCTGCCTCCCCCTCTCCCTAGCCTGGTTTCCTTGCCCGTCTGTGTGTGTAGGGTTAGCTCCTTTCTTGTAGCTTTGGGGAGAATAGCAAACTTCCTATTACCAAGTCGTGATGCCGCAATAGACTGCTGCTCTGTGCCGCCCAGGATCCTCAGGTTTCTTGTGCTCCTTCTCTTTTTTTTTTTGGGTGGTGTTACAGCTACGGCCCCCAGCAGGGACCTGACAGACAACAAAAAAAAAGAGGAGGGAGGGCTCAAGCAGAGGAGAAAGCAAAAGGAAGCTGCTCAAGGAGACCCAGAACCAAAGAAAGGAAACCAGGAAAAAGAAAAAAACCCAAGCTCTGTGCTCTCTCCCCTAAGGGGTTCCCCATGAGGATGTTCTGTTTAGCTAGGTTTTGCTTAAGAGGGGTGTCAGTTGCTTTAGGGGGAGTTGTGTTAGAGCCTGTTTTGGCACACCAGTCATTGCTATGGCTTAGTTTGCTCTTATCCTGGTTGAATCCTAGCTTCTCTTGCCTTTTGTCTGGATGCTCTCTTGAAAGTGTGGGTATCCTGTCACGCCCAATTGTTGGCTGTGACGATTCGTGTGATTTGGTTAGTTGGTTTTTCAGTTGAGGTTGTTTTGCCTGGTCTCGTGCAATAAGCTGGCGAAGCCAGTTATAGATTGTTGTGCTGAGACTTATACTTTGCAGTGACAGTGATTTGCTATGACAATCCAGGCCTCAGTTTTTTTAGCCGACTCTCAGTTTGTGCCCTGCTGCTCAGTTATCCTTGCGCAGCTTCCTGTGGTCATCTTGGATCCAATGTTTTCAGCCTAAACCCTCTTGTCCTTTGGTCTCCCCCATTGCCTCCTTTTTCGTCCAACTTATTGCCCCAGGGCCTCTTGCTGCTCTTATTTTTTTTCCACCACCTTTTTCCAGCATAGTATGGTTTGCCTTAACTCTCCTTGATCCCGTGGTGTTCTGTAGTTGGAGAAAAATCTTAACAGTTAACCTTCAATTCTATTTCTCCCTTCCAGTAGCAGTATAATCCTTTGTTTGTAATTACCTTGACCAATCTATGCGATCCCCATTCTGATCTGAGCTAATTTTTGAGATCTGAGAAGAACCAATCACGTGATGCTTGCGCCTCTGTTACATAGCGATGCTTACACCCCTGCTTCATAGCGATGCGACCTTAATTTTCCTTGCAGCCACCCGTGTTCTGGTATGTTCAGGCTGACAATAAAGCCACTTTGGTACCGAGTAGTACAGTGAACTCCTTTATCTGCAGACAAAAGAAGGCCCAGTCAGAGAGGTCCAACAGAGGCTCCTCAATCTATTAGAACGAGCGAGGTAGACCTCAAAACAAGCTTGCTATCCAGCTTTTACCAGTCCTAGGCCTCCTGACCACACAAATTGATTTCAACCTCCACTTTTCACTTTGACGGCTTAAAACGGAGCGCTTCCCTTTTTGTTTAGATAGGTGTGGTTGTGTGGTTACAGGCTGTTTTCCAAGCTTCTGCTCAGATGCCCTGAGGCATATATAGCGATGTAACCGAGCGCTTCCCCTTTTGTTTAGATAGGTGTGGTTGTGTGGTTACAGGCTGTTTTCCAAGCTTCCGCTCAGATGCCCCTGAGGCATATATAGCGATGTAACCAAGCGCTTCCCCTTTTGTTTAGATAGGTGTGGTTACAGGCTGTTTTCCAAGCTTCTGCTCAGATGCCCTGAGGCATATATAGCGATGTAACCTTACCTTACCTTACCTTACAACGGAGCGGCAGCAGTGGTCAGCGTTTGCTCACTGATCCAAACACTGATTCTTTTTGACCCTCATTTCTCTCTAGCAGATGCAACGGTGTGCGGCTAGGTCCTTGGGTTGAGAGTAAGCCTTTCAGTCACGACTATCAGCAGCTGACTAGACATTAAAGGCTACATAAAAGAAATTACGTTATTTGACCCGATTAAAAAGATTGTCCATACCATAAAATGTAAACACGGTGTGTACGTACGGATCCCTCTTGACAGAGTTTGATGGTGTGGCTAGAGGGGAGGGGGAACATTGGAAGAAAAACAGCACTGTGAAAGACCGTTCTGTCGTCGATTGTTGCTGAAGACACCCTCTTTTGGCAGTGTGCAGCTACAGACTCTTTCTGGCAGAGCCTGCAGCGGCGTGTGGCTTGAAGCCAACGTGGTGAATTGGGCTGGGGGATGAACAAAAAACAGCGTGACCATCGATCCTTCTTGACGGTGTGTGTGTGTGACGGTGTGTGACGGTGTGTGACGGTGTGTGTGTGACGGTGTGTGTGTGTGTGTGTGTGTGTGTGTGTGTGTGTGTGTGTGTGTGTGTGTGTGACGGTGTGTGTGTGTGTGTGACGGTGAGTGACGGTGTGTGAGGGTGTGTGTGTGTGTGACGGTGTGTGACGGTGTGTGACGGTGTGTGATGG
>Ga0307968_1001836_pt1 | contig 17529 bp, 21 predicted proteins | sample OrgLakmetagen650_FD_201834 | JGI IMG/M metagenome (GOLD analysis project Ga0307968, IMG submission 201834) | Saline water microbial communities from Organic Lake, Antarctica - #650 | ecosystem: Environmental > Aquatic > Non-marine Saline and Alkaline > Saline | place: Antarctica: Organic Lake... | reverse complement strand
AGAGAGAGAGAGAGAGTTACACCTGTGTAATATATATACTACCGTACAGACTTGGGTTCAGTCCACAGCCCCAAAAGAATAATTTAGTTTCACACTCCCGCATCAACCCCGCACCCTGGAAATATTTAATTTACACCCACCCCGCACAGGGATTTTTGCCTGACAGGCTCCAAAATACGCCAAAAATCCCCGTTTTTCAATCTCGCACCCCCAAAATAAATAGATAATTTTCGTGCGCGCAGTTACCCCGCAGGGCAAAAAACGATATTTTTGCGCGGTGATATAAAGTCTGTACGGTACACCGGTGTAACTGAACATGCAAAATATGCAGTGTTTTGACATGAGTGAAATGCATGTGCAAGCGCCCCTTTGAGCTGCTGTGCTTACGACTGCCAGATACTCAGGTCATAACTTGAAACATGTGCAAGCTCCTTTTTCCTACATCCTCACAAAAATATCTGACTACCACCTGAGCACACAGGCTCCTCTTCTCTTAGTATTCACACACGTATTTACACACATATTCACACACTCAATTACACACTTGCAAAGTCCAATGCTCCTTAAAATACAGAAGTACGTGCCTGGCCTACCTCATTTTGCTCCTCCTGTGATTGCGGCTGCAGATCGTTCAGACATACCTGGGTATCCTCGACCAGATCTCGCTACTCGTGCCCTCCGTGTATCATGAGTCATTGTACGTGTGCGTGTATCATGAGTCTTTGTACGTGTGCATGTATTATGAGTCATTGTACGTGTGCGTGTATCACGAGTCTTTGTACGTGTGCATGTAATATGAGTCATTGTACGTGTGCGTGTATCATGATTCATTGTACGTGTGCGTGTATCATGAGTCATTGTACGTGTGCGTGTATCATGAGTCTTTGTACGTGTGCGTGTATCATGAGTCTTTGTACGTGTGCGTGTATCATGAGTCTTTGTACGTGTGCATTTATTATGAGTCATTGTACGTGTGCGTGTATCACGAGTCTTTGTACGTGTGCATGTATTATGAGTCATTGTACGTGTGCGTGTATCATGAGTCATTGTACGTGTGGGTGTATCATGAGTCTTTGTACGTGTGCATGTATTATGAGTCATTGTACATGCATGCAATGAATCACTGTGCGTGTGCATGAAAAAGCAGCATGTATGGGTCATTGTATGTGTGCATGAAAAAGCAGCATTCATGAGCCTTTGTGACTATATGTATTATGTATTGGAAGCTATCTTAGTCTGTATGTGTATGTGTGTGTGTGTTGTGTGTGTGTGTGTGTGTGTGTGCGTGTGTGTGCAGTGCATACTCGTCACTGCTAGCCACTAGTTGTGCAGCCACGAGCTCACACATCAACTCCAACAAATAAGTCACACCATTGTTTTTTTGCAATTCTACGGACAGAATGAGTGCCCAGGGTGTTTTGTGTAATTGGCATAGAGAAGCATATGACCTTACTGAAAAATTCTTTCGTGCTTTACTGTGACTGCAATCACATCCCTTCTCGCCACTGAATGCGCTTGTCAAATGTCAGGCAGCACCTTTTTTGAAATAGCAACACAGCCCTGGAATAATTAAGGCATGCGTGTATTTGTGTGCCTTGATGGAGGGAAATTGGATTGCTTCCACTTCTAATCCCTTCTATTCACTCACTCGCTCACTTGCTCATCCATGACATAATTGCCCCGCATCTCTCAAAATCAACTGCAACTGACCATTCATTGCAAATTCAGGTATGTGAACATTGCTACAGGGCGGAGTGAGGACCCTCCTCAAGGCCATTGGGATAAGGTAAGCAAGCCTGATTCTTGTTAATCGCACTTTTTATCTTCAAAGCAGGGTCATAGGAGATGGCTGCAATGCGCACAGATCTTCCACCTCTTGCACAGTGCCGATGTACTCGTTCAGGGCACATGCTCATTTTTGCTTGCACCAAACAGAATGGGTACACAACTAGGATGAATGCTGGAGTGCATAGGGCGCTTATTTTGCTTCGTCCAGAAGAGTGTCGGCTTGTTTAAACCTGAGTCTGTGTCTCGTTGCCTGCTGCTGCTCACCAGGTGGCATTAGCTGTAGCCCGAGCAGAGGAGACACCAATGGATGGCAAGCACGAGATCCCTGTGCAGCAGGTTAGCAGTGGTAACAAGTCTAGGGTTTTATGCTAAGGGCGGACTCTCTACTTTTGCTAGGGTTGGCCACAACCTATATGCACACCATATACATCTACGACCGTCCATCTAAGATCTGCTGAGTGTTGTTTTGGAAGTATAATATTGAGCAGCATGACAATGACTGTGTGATTATAAATTTATAAATTTCTCTGCTAAAAATGTACCATAGATACACCGTGAATTCGTACTTATGTATGGTTCTGGCCAACTCTAGCCTTTGCCCTTTTTTCAAATGCTCCTGATTCGTAACGCATCTTGCACTCTCCAGACAAATATTTATCTTTGCAAACAATTGATAGGTAATGCACTGTTGTACTGTCCTGCATAGAAGAAGACAGCACGTGTATGGATGCTTATTTTGTTAGAGGAAGACGGGGTCAGCGGGCTATAAAGGTACAGCTCACTCCACTCCCCTGACAATGAACACACAAAACAACTATTTAATACATAGTAACAATTGATAGATGTAGTAAGCTTTGGAGTCACTCTTAACGATTGCAGGCGGATGCTGCCCTTGCTGCCTTAGAGCTTTTTGACGCAAAGATGTCTCCTATTTTGCATCAACGGACCGCTTTAGCCGTGGCGTTACAGCAAAGCTTGGTAGACAAGGCCCTCCTCCAAACTGCCGACTTCAGCCTGACTGCCCATGGTGCCAATCACTTGCAGCATGCCCCCCCCCCTCAACTGCCCATGCAGCAGCCATTCTCGTTGCCGCCCACGGCTGATCTTGCAGCGTCACCTGCATTACCATCAGACAAGGACGCCTTGACCCAACTCACTTCCGAGTTGTGCCAGAACGTGTCAGCTGAAAACGCTGCTCACAACGTGATGTCGGATTACATCTGTAAGGGGTTGCTCAGCCCGTTGCAGTTGGCGAAAGCGGTTGCCGCCAGCTACCCCTTTATTCCTGATGTGTCTGCAATTCTGCGCTGTGTGAAAAAGTGGGGGTTCGGCGACGGGGCCCTATGCGGCAGGTAGTTGCTTGAGAACATTTTTGTAATCATCACAGCACTGCAAAACACTATGTCTGCACCTGGGAAGTCGTTGTTAAAAACCAAGATTCTGAGCTTGATTTTCTGAGGAGACAATGATACCGGCTGCTCAAGTCTTGTTCTGCTTACTTTTATGCCATTCCGTGTTTGTAACGTTTTTCACGGGTAGCTGTGTTTTTTCCTGCTTGTACCATCTTGAGCTATGCGCTTCCAGTTTTGTGGTAAAGGTCTTGCTTCTGTTGCTGCGTTCCCTGGTTTATATGAACTTAGTTACTCTTCTTTTATTGCAATTCCGTGTTTGTAACGCTTTTTACGGGTAGCTGTGTTTTTTCCTGCTTGTACCATCTCTGAATGAGCTATGCGCTACCAGCTTTGTGGTAAAGGTCTTGCTTCTGTTGCTGTGTTCCGTGGAGTTCCCTGGTTTATATGAGCTTAGTTCCTCTTCGTTTATCTTTTCGTTTTTTTTGCGGGAAGAAAGTAAGAAGCATCAGTGATATTGCTCCGTGATATTGATTCCAGGCCAAAAAAAGAATTGTAAATTAACGTACAACAATCGATTGGTTGCAGACGCACAAACGAACAAAAATCATGCAAGTCCGGGGCCAACGCTAGCAAAAATAAAAATAATACACGTCGACGTTAAATGGTAGACACAAATTAGAGCCGCCAAATACAGTTAGGACTAAACCGACAACACAATCCCACAACTGCCTCCCATGCCTCCCAAGAAGAACCTGAAGAGGAAGCTGCAGCAGGAACTTGGGCGAAAGCAGTCCGCGCCAGCCGGGAAAGACGATATCCCAAAGAGTGTGCTCCTCCCCCTCGTCAAAGCAGCTCAGAAGCACAAGCTTGGGGACTGGCAGGCATTCATCAAGGTAAAGCATGCATGCCTTCTTTTGGTGTACCTGCAAGGCAACGCGTCCTAACGCTCTCCTTTGCTGCATGGCACGCTCACCGCACCACACAGGTAGCGGCACCCAAGCAAAAGAAGTCCGACCCAGCGGCTCACACAGAAGAGGTGAGGTGTGAGTGGAATATGCTCTGTATCTATAGCTGCATTTAGTTCTGCTGTGGAAAGCACAACGTCCTGCCGTCTTATTTTTGCTGTGCGAGCATGTGCTCCTGCAGAACATCTGCAGATAAGCGCCTGCATTTGCTGACGCATGCGCGCACCCAATGTCACGCTGCCTGTTTCCACATGGCAAATACATGAGCACGCTCATGTGGACTCACGTCTTGCTCACCACCGACTCACTACATGCTTTCTCGAATAGGTGCTGCGTGCATATGTCAAGCACCTCTTGAGTGGAGAGGAAGCAGCTGCTGCCGGGGATACAGCGGACGGGAAGAAAACAAAGTCTGTCATTTTTGTGGAGCGCTACATCAAATGTTCTCAGCAGTTGCAGAAGGCAAGTGGGAATATGCAAGCCAGAGGAGTTCATGACCTCACAGCTACATTGCTTATAATTGTATTGCATTCACACGCAAACAAGCATGCACATACACAGACATACACACACACGGCACATGCACACACGGCACACAACACAAACATCACGTGCACACACATACATGCATACACACATACACACTTTCATGCACACGCACACGTGCCCATACACAGACGTTTATAAAAGCACCACATGAGCAGACACACACACAAAACATGACGCACACAGGAGCAAGCACGCAAAGCTACCTCCATCCCACCTCCCTCCACCATCAAAGCCCTTAACACACCCTCAGCTCCCGTCACCGCCCCCTCTGTGTCCTCTGCTTCATCTGAACCAATGGGTGAGACGACGTAGCTTGCGGAATCTGCGGTGCCCTCTCGCTCCACATCCCTAGCTGCCTTCCAATGGGTCTGTCAACCAGAAAAAAATGTTGCTTGCGATATCTGTTCCTTTTAGCCGTGTATGCTGAAACCAGTGCCATCTATTGTTCATCCACCAGCTGAGAGCAAGTATTTGCGTGAGCATACCATGTTTGGAGAAGCAGACATCCATTTCTGGCTGGTCATATACAGTGTTCTAGAAAGAGGGGTCGGTACCGCTGTAGCCACGAAGCTACATTTTAACGCCACGTAGCGTTAGCCACGTAGCTACATTTTAGCCACGAAGCTACATTTTAACGCATTTTAGCCACGTAGCTACATTTTAACGCACTTAACACAAGGACTCCCCTGTTGGCTGGTTTCCTCGGACCTTAAAAACACTCACGCACACTCACACGCACATAGACGCAACACACACATATATGCACACACACACACATACACATACAACAGACACACACACCACGCGCGCGCACACACATGCACACACACAGACACACACACCACGTGCGCACATGCATACACACACACCACACACACACGCACACTCACACCAATACACACAGACACGAGCACTGCACAAGGCACTGGCACAGCAGCGGCACCTTGCAGCAATGATAACAGGGATGCTTTGTTGAGCCCCTGGGGTTTGGTGCAAGCCAGCCGCAACCACCCCAAGTGAGTGAAGGTCACTTCTTTTCATGTTACGTCTTATAGAAAGAATTGTGGCAACCTTGTAATAAGTTATTGCACATTCTCAACAGCTCGTGGCACCATGCTTATTAGCAGCTGCGTGGTCTGAACATGCCCTGTGCTCTATGCCTCTGTCTTGTCTTTTTCGTGCACATGTGTGCCATCGTGTTTCTTGTGCTGTCTTGACAGACATGTGTAGGGTTGGCCAGAACCGTATATATGCACCGTATATGACCGTATATTTGGTGATTTCCCTGCCAAAAATACCGTATATGCACCGTATATATATGGTTCTGGCCAGCCCTAGACATGTGTTGTGCGCAACGTGCAACCGTGTGCAAAATTTGTATTGGAATGGCCATGCACACGTCCCACCGTGGGTGTATTAAAATGGCCATAGAACTGTATCGAAATGGCCTTAAATATGTATTGGAATGGCCATGCACCATGCACACGTCCCATCGTGGGTGTATGCATGCTGCATATAACGGACACAGGTAATGACGTGTACAGTATGCAAGTTATGTGTAGCAGGTAAAGGTGTGTACAGTATGCAAGTTATGTATTTTGCTTGAGCCTGCCTATCCTCTCCTGCAGCTATTTTATGTCATGCCTGCAACCCGTGCAACATTTTTATTGAGTTGGCCGTGCACGGAGATGTTTTGCTGCATGTAAGAAGTTGTTGTTCTGCTGCGTGCACGCAGATGTTTTGCTGCATGTACGGAGACGTTGTTTTGCTTGAGCCTGTCTGTCCTCCAGTTCATGTGTCTTTTTACCGGCAAGGAGATGTTTTGCTGCATGTACAGAGATGTTGTTTTGCTCAAGCCTGTCTGTCCTCCAGTTCATGTGTCTTTTTACCGGCATGGAGATGTTTTGCTGCATGTACAGAGGCGTTGATTTGCTTGAGCCTGTCTGTCCTCCAGTTTATGTGTCTTTTTACCGGCATGGAGATGTTTTGCTGCATGTACAGAGATGTTGTTTTGCTTAAGCCTATCTGTCCTCCAGTTCATTTGTCTTTTTACCGGCATGGAGTTTTTTGCTGCCTGCGTAGTTTTTTCTTTTTTCTTGTACTGTATTGCCTGCACCCGTGCCATATTTTTATTGAGTTGGCTATGAACGCGCAACCAAGCCAGGGTGTGCATGCTGTGCGTAACGTATGTTCTGCTTGAACCTGTCTGTCCACTCCGGCTCACTCTCACCCTTAGGACATGTGAATGACTGTATACATAATACATATATGTATGTATATATATATATATATGTATGTATGTGTGTACATGGTTATAGGCAATATGAGAATATGAGCATTGCTGTGGCACCGCCTAGCTGCAATAGTCTCTTATCTGTGTGTGTCATATAAACTGCAAGATGAGTGTATGCATGATTTCAACCACAAGGTTATATACGTGTGCATACGAGTGCCGTAAACACTGCTATGACACGGGCCTGTCGATAGCACTGTACATGTCCGCAAACATATGCTCCGCATAATGCACCCTTTCAACACAAAACCCCATTTTTCTGTTGGGCGAACTGCACCCAACTCAGGTGCTGGTGCACACTGTACGACCTGCTCTCCTATATGCCTGGCCAGATCGTGCACAAGCATATACGCACACATGCACACCCACGCATGCACACGCACGCACGCACACGCACACACGCTACTCAAATTTCAAAACCGTATACAACCTTCCCTCCTGCATGCTTAGCTTAGAGATGAATACGTACACACACACTTGAACTCACACACACACACATGTTCCTCAGGTTCCGCACACTGTACAACTTGCCCTCCTACATGTCTGGCTGGGCACGCACTAAGCGGCGTGCAGTGGGTGCGTCCCAGACCAGCACCGCCACCCCCTCTTCTTCAAAAAAGAGCAGGTGCGTGCTTCTCCAAAAGTGTGTGCTTTTCCTAAAGTGTGTGCTACTCCAAAAGCGTGTATCCATCTCCGAAAAAGTGTATTCATTTCCAAAAATGTGTATCCATCTCCACAAGTGTGTATCCATTTGTTGTTGCGCTTTTTTGTGCAAGTGCAACATTTGACAGCCTGTTATAGCATACCCGGCTCTCTCTTTCATCTCTAACCTTCATGCTCAGTCTTATAATTGCAGCAGGTTGATGCACTTTCCAAAGCTCAGGTTAGAGCTTGGTATGAGCATGCAGGTCATGTTGCACATTGCACAGCGAACGTAGTGAGTGGCAATAACAATAGCAGCGCAGGGAGTGGCAATAAAAAAAACACGTATGCATAAAACGAGCAACGCTGTACGTCCTTCGTTTTGCACACAGCTGTTTGGCATTGATAGTTTGGCTTGGTAGCGTGATAGCGTCTTTCAAACACCTGTTTGGCACTGATACCGTGATAGCGATTTGTATACATCTGCTTACGCAGTACTGTCTATTGTACCTGATGGAGTTCAATTTCTTGTCAAGTTTAGGCCTGTCCTTGCAGCCTTATTTCAAAAGGAGGCGGAGTGAGTGTCCTTTGATTGCTTTGCTGCGCCCTCCTTTGCTTAAGCCGCATAACTTGCAGCAAAGCTGCAAAAGAGCCTCGTTTGGTAAAGGGCGTGCGCTCTTAACCTGCTCTATTTACACAAACCTCGAAACTTGCCGCAAAACCACAAAGGAGCTTCGTTCAATAGAGGACGAGCGCTCTGAACCAGTCCTTCCTACCCAAACCTCAAAATTTGCAACAGAACTGCAGAAGGGTCTCATTCAGCAGAGGGCATCATCACAGGAGCTGCTGGAACCGGCATTCAGACCTCTTATGCATGCACCCCACAACTTGCAGCAAAAAAACAGAGGAGCCTCAGTGCCAGGAGGCACAGGGCAAGGGACTTAAGCCCAGGCTTCTGGCCATGGATTGCGAGATGTGCGAGACAGACAGGGAGCAGTCGGCTTTGGTTGGGCTGTGTGTGTCTGACGAGAAGGGGGAGGTGCTGTACAAGGTGAGCCAGTTGAGATGAAGAAATAGGTCGGTGTAGCAGCAATTGCTTAATGTGGCAGGGGAGAAGGGGAGCTGGGTTCAAAGGGGAGAAGAGGAGCCAGGTTGATATCCGGCGTAGCTTTTAACTTGTGTGACGTTAATATCCGGCGTAGCATTTTACTTGTGAGGCTGTGTGTGTGAGAGGTAGGGAGTGTGAGGCACATACGTACAAGGTGATTCACGTGCGTTGTAATGGACACATGTCTTGTACGTGAGCAGGTTAAAAACGAACACTAAAAATGTTGTACCCACACATGGATGTACACTCAAGCAGTTACACATATACCTGCACACACACATACACCCACACACGCACATACACCCCCCCCACACACACACACATGCACACACATAAACCCACGCACACAAACACTTGCATACGCACAAGCACAAACATACACGCACACATGCACACACATGCACACACATACACCCACACACAAACACTTGCATACACACAGGCACAAACATATACGCACACACAGATATGCACTTGCACCTGCGCATATACACACATACTTAATCACACAAGCACACACAAGCACACAGGCGCTCGTCCGCCCCCGCGGTACCGTCGTGAATCTGCGCACAGAGCTGACGGGCATCACCCAAGAAGACCTGGACACGGTAAGGTTGCAAGGCTGCAACAAACAAAGGCACGCAGACAAAAACACACACATGCACTTGTACTCCTAGAGACCCATACACACGTTGCACACATACGCAAACACGCACACGCACGCACGCACAGAAGCCCACGGTGTCCCGCTCTGAAGCACGTAAGGCCGTTAAGGGCCTGCTCCTTGAGGCTTTGCGTTCCAACAAGCAGCCTACCATTCTCGTGGGCCACGCCTTGCACCATGATCTGATCGCCCTGCGTTTAGACCACCAGCCCATCATCGATACCTCTCTCATTTTCACGTACAGGTGGGTCTGGCGCGTCTGCTTGTGTGTGCAAATGAGTATGCATTGTGTGTGTGTGTTTGTGGGGGAGAGCAACCATGCCTTGCACCACAATTCGATTGCTTTGTACATAGACCACCAGCCAGCCCATTATTGATACCTCTCATCTTCACGTACAGGTGGGTTTGGCGCGTCTGCTTGTGTGTGCAAATGAGTGTGCATTGTGTGTGTGAGTGTTTGTGGGGGAGAGCAACCATGCCTTGCACCACAATTCGATTGCTTTGTACATAGACCACCAGCCAGCCCATCATCGATACCTCTCATCTTCACGTACAGGTGGGTTTGGCACGTCTGCTTGTGTTTGCAAATGAGTGCATTGAGTGTATGAGTGTTTGTGGGGGAGGGCGACCGTGCACCGCACCATGGTTTGATTGCTTGCATACTTGCTTCACGTCCGTACCTCCCTCATCTCAACGTACTGGTGGGTTTGGCGCTCTGGTACGTGTTACTCTGGTGTACACGTGTGTTGGTTTGTACACTGTGTTACTTTGTTGTACACATGTTGGTTTGTAAACATGTTAGTGTGTTGTACAAGTGTTGGTTGTAAACATGTTAGTGTGTTGTACGAGTGTTGGTTTGTACACCGTGTTACTCTGGTGTACACGTTTTGGTTTGTAAACATGTTAGTGTGTTGTACGAGTGTTGGTTTGTACACTGTGTTACTCTGGTGTACACGTGTTGGATTGTGAACATGCTAGTGTGTTGTACAAGTGTTGGTTGTAAACATGTTAGTGTGTTGTACGAGTGTTAATTTGTACACCGTGTTACTCTGTTGTACACGTGTTGGTTTGTAAACATGTTAGTGTGTTGTGCGAGTGTTGTGCAGAGGATGTTCTAGAGATACCCACTAGAGGATGTTCTAGAGATATCCACTAGTGTTGTGCAGAGGATGTTCCTGAGATATTCACTACTTTCCGCTGCCTTAAATATTCTCTGTGCTTTAGCCTAATCATTGGCCTAACCATTGGTCAAACGGCCTGCATCCGCCCCTTGCTTTTTGTCACTGCTTCCCAATCACACTTCTGCACACACTGCTTGCAAGCAGCAATCATACTTGATTGAACCAACACAGGGGCTTTTATGTCCTGCATTGCAGAGACTCACAGCTTGTAAGTTGTTCAGCCTGTGTGACCTTCAGTAATTGGTGCTTAAGCAATGCACATGCTCGTAGAAGTCACAACCCATGTTGGCCTCTCAGCTCACCCTTTTGGCCTGCAAGGCTATTTGCATGCGTTGCTCGAGCATGTGAACTGTGATGCATGGTTTAATGTCGCAAACGAAGTGCAGGGGCTTCTCAGCCTACACCCCCAGCCTACGTGGCCTGTCGTGTACGGTGCCAAGAAAATACATCGTGAAACATCACAACGCCCTTTATTCACTTCCAAAATGGACACTCCTGAAGCAGGACTTGCTTTTGGATCACCCCAACGATGCATTCTATGCAGGGGAGTCTATCCCAGCTTGCATTCCTGCATTCCTAATATCTGCACCACCGATGACGTACTCCCAGCCTTCGTGGCCGACAGCGTGCAGCACTAGCTGAATCTCAGCTTGAACGTGCAGACAGATGTAACGCTTTAATAAACATGTATTCTGATGTTTTCCCTTCGTTAATGCTTTGTTGTGTTCCCTTCAATAATGCATTGAACACAGGGGCCTCCCCGCTTGCACCCCCGGCCTGCGTGATCTTTCGCGCGCGGTGTTGAAGCAGGACATGCCTGCACGTGGGCAAGGCAGGCACGACAGCATTGAGGATGCTGCAGTGGCCATGCTGCTGGTAGTGCATGAGCTGGCACAAAAGTGCCGTACACCTGCAATGGACCCGCCTGAGATCAAGGTGAGAGGTTGGTGGTGGTGTATGAGCTGGCACACAAAGGTATCGTACACCTGCGCGATGGACTCTCAGATCAAGTGGTTGAAAAACGATGCGCACAACTTTCACCCTATGGCGTCTTGACGCATGAGCTCCTGCGATAAATCTGCCTGAGGTACTGAAGTGGGCTGAGGATTTGTGTGCGCACACGCTAGCATGCGCACTCAATCAAACGTTGATGGTGGTGTATGAGCCGGCACTGTGACGCAGCTGACTGAAATCAAAGTCAGGGGAGGGTAGACACGAACTTACACATCCACACACACTAAAATGTAAGGGGCGTGTGGCACAAGGGAATGGTTGTTTGCAATTACGCTTTTGTGCTGCGCAACTGTTTGCACATTCTGTTGCAGCATGTGTTGGCATGCATGGTCAGCTGTATCATTTAAACTTGTGTGTGTGTGTGTGTGTGTGTAGGTGGACACAGAGGAGTTATGTAAGCTGTTGGTCCACTCCATCCCCCGCCAGGCCACCGAGCAAGAGATCCTGGACCTGTTTGCAGGCATGACAGGCAACGGAGCCACAGCAGCAGGTAATGCAAGCTCGCCCTTGAATAGCGGTTGTTGCTAAACTCATCCTTGGAGAATGGTTGTTGCAAAGTTCATCCTTGGAGAGTGGTCACTGCATAGCTGTTCTGTGGTGGAGGAGTTTTGCGGCATTCCATACCAAAGTGGCTCCTTCCCTTGATTAAAGTGAACAGCGTTTTCACTGCCTGGTGCTTTACTATAAGAAACAAGTAGCCTCACAATTTCGCTCCTGCTCATGCACGATTGCAGGTGGTGCTGGGCCCAGGACTTCAGCAAGCACCCCACAAAATCAAGTTTAGAATACCTCAAAATTTAGCTCCAGCTCATGCACGAGTGCAGTGGTGCTGGTTTCATATTTTTAGCACCATGCCACAAAATAAAGAAATCTTATACTTACATCTCAAGGTCCGGCTCCTGCTCATGTACCCTTGCAGGCGGTGCTGAGCCCAGCTCCTCAACACCCACCCCACAGGTAGCACATGCTGCTGCTGCAGCAGGGGGGCCCTCCAGCATAAAGAAGTCCGCTGACGCTGCAGAGGGAAACAGCGGCAGCAGCAGCAGCGATGATGACGACAGCAGCAGCAGCAGCAGCGGCAGCGGGAGCAGCAGTGATGAGAGTGAGGCAGATGGGCAGCCTCACAAGCGGCAGAAGACCCCGCAAGGGCACAGGACACCACAGCAGCAGAAAACAGAGGAGGGGGGGAGTGGGTCTGTGCCAAACTCCTCCGTTGGCAAGAGTGCCGGCAAGAGCAGTGCGGCTGGCAGCGCAAGCAGCAGCGACAGCAGTGACAGTGGCAGCGACAGCGATAGTGACGAGGAGGGAGGCAAGGGGGTTTCTAAGCAGGGGGGTGAGGGGAAGGGGGTGGGGGCTGGGGCGGCCACAACTACAGGGGTTGGTTTGAATGGCAATGCGGGTAGTGGCAAGGTGGGTCAGTGCCTGGCTTTGTGAACGAAAGTTGGTTTGAATGGCAATGTAGGTAGTGGCAAGGTGGGTCGGTGCCTGGCTTTGTGGACCGAAGTTGGTTTGAATGGCAATGTAGCTAGTGCACCAGAATTGGTTAGATGACAATATAGATCATGGCAAGGTGGTTGGTGTTTCCTGGCATTGTGGACCAAAGTTGGTTTGAATAGCGATTGAGGAAGTTGCGAGGTGGGCCGGTGCCTGGCTTTGTGGACCACATCTTGTATTTTGTGCTTTGCAAGCCTGGGTGCAAAAATGGGTGTGCTGCTCACCGCTGAGGGGAAAATCCGTGTGGGTTTTCCATAGAATCTATCCAATAGATTGCTGTGTTTCCTTCCCTCATGCTTCCATAGTCGCACAGGACTTTTCATAACAGGGCTGAAAAGCTTTGATTTATTCACCTTCCCCTATCAATAGTCTTCTCCTCTGCATACTCCACAGCCTTGCGTTGAATTACAGGAACGGCGTAAAGAGAGCCGTATGTGCTGCTGTCACACACACACACACGCTCACACACACACACACACACACGCACACACACACACGCTCACGCACCTTCTACTGACGCGTAACACTAAATCTTCTGCAGCTTTACTAACAAAGCACACTTTATCTTCTGCACCTTCCACTAACACAGAACACTTCTCTCTTCTGCAGCCCCCCCAGCCCATAGGCTTTGAAGGTGGTGGCATTGAGAGCCGGCGTGCAGTGCTGGTGTTCCACACCCCTGGAGACGCAAACGCAGCCTTCAGCAGCCTGGTAGGGACGAGCAGCACGGACAGCAACGGCCGCACCACGAAAGAGGTGCCCTTGCCTGGAGAGGGCCCAGCTAGGACCATCAAGGTGTGTTGGTGTGTCAATGATTTTGCCCGCCATCAAGCGCACTACACTGTCTGAGCCAGGACCCTTAAGGTGTGTTGGTGTGTTATTGGTTTTGCGTGCCAACAAGCGCACTACACTGTCTGAGCCAGGACCCTAAAGGTGTGTTGCTGTGTTATTGATCTTGCGTGTCAACAAGCGCACTACACTGTGCACCTCAAATGAGGGCCCCCTGCTTGAAAGGGCCCAGCCAGACTGTAGAGTTGGTGGATATGCAAGAGCACATGCTGATGTGGTTGTGAGGAAACAGACTGTATTTACACAATTAAGAGGCATGTTTATAATGTTGTATGCGTGTACAACTACTAATCTTTTTCTTCATGCTTTCCATAATCTGCTCTCATATTAAACCCGCGAGTTGCTGCTTACCATGCCCTGCTCTGTGTGTGTACAACTACATTTCTTTTCCTTTATGCTTTCCAAAATCTGCTCTCAAATTAGACCCTAAGCTGCTTACCACTGCCCTGCTTTGCCCTTTGACGTGCCTGTTGAGCCATCTTCAGAAAAACTCAATTGCGAGGGTGCTCACCACCTGCCTAGATCTTTGGCTTACAATCGCCAAAAAAAAGGTAAACTGCTTGGAACACTGAAAATTAAGGAACTAAAAGGAAAAGGATACCCCACAGAGGGGGTTGTTCCTGCTGCTGCCCAGGCCTGGCCTGATAAACCACAGGTCTCAAGGACACGACTAATCGTACCATGAACTACAAAGTCCTTACACTACAAAGTCCTCCTCCCTGCGATCTAGAACAAAGCAAAGAACGATAAACAGAGCCTTCTGCTTGCCGGTGTAGGCAAGCAAAACGGCACCTTTAAGGCTCTCTAGCGTGGCCTGTGCGCGTGCAGCCACGCGCAGCGTGTGCAGCACGTAAACCCCGATGGTGTCATCCTGCTTGGTACAATTGCAGTCCTGTGCCATGTGCGCAAATATCAGTGTGAGCCACGTGTAAGGTTCAGTGATTCAAAGAGTGAGTTTGTAGGCTCCCATTTTTGAGTGCAGTTGTGTGTGTGCGTGTTCTCACGCGTGTGTGCGTGAGCGCGTTTCTGAGCTCTGACCTGGGAATGACATCTTGTACATAAGTTGGATGAAGATAAATACACAAGCTGCCTGGATGCACATCCTTATGATGCGTGTATACGCTTGTGTACATGCGTGGGTGCGTAATACTCTACAGTTGAAGTCAGGCCGTTTCTTGGTAGGTAGGGTTGGAAAGACGCGTGGAAATTTTTTCCAGATCCAGCCGCCGGCTACGATTTGTGTGGTGCATGCTCACATTGTGTCGAGTGTTCATTCCTCATGTAAAGAAAACCAACGCAAATAAAAAATCGGATGCTAGCTGTCAGGTTGCTGCTGCTATTTTTATATACGCAAAAATGATGCAAGCTGTTGATACACGCCTTCTTTTGCCTTCATGCTTTGGCAATGTTTTTAGCCATGCCTTCTTTGTGCACAGCAATGTGCTTCATGTTGTGCAAGTGAGCAGGAAAGGGGAAGGGCCTGCCAAATCGCACAAAATTTAAATTTCAACTGACAGCTGTCGTTTGTTTGTATGCTCTTGCTCTCTGCCTTAAATTCTCTGCCTGTCATGCAGCCTCTGCCCTCGAGCTCATCAAGCCCTCCTGCCCTATGATTCGACTGCATTTGCATGTAATTTGACTAGCTGCATGGCAGCTCGACTTGGCACTGAGTACTGTGTATCTGATGAGGCACTTACCTGCTGTAGTGCTGGAGAGGAGAAGAGAGGAGAGGAGGTAGGATAGGGGAGGGAAGAGAGGGCAATTAGGGAATTAATAAAAAAGGACATATTCAAAAAAGTGCAGGGTGTTTATACCCTCCCCCAAAAATAAATGTCGTCGGCTGTGCTGCGTCTCTCCTGTGTGTGTTCAGAAGAATACATGTGGCCGAGCATGTGTTCTATGCTGCAGGCTTGTGTCTTGTGCTTGCACACGCTGTGCTTGCATGCAAGAAAAATGTTGGGCAAGCACAGCATGGTGTGCATGCTGATGCGTGGTTGCGCGCGCGATCACACACACATGCGCACACAACACAGGCATGCACGCACGCACACACGCACGTGCGCATACGAAAACATACGCGTACACAAACACACACATACACAGATACACACATACATACTCACACACACACACACACACACACACACACATACACACACACACACACAAACACTCACAATAACTTTTTCTTCCACTTCCTTGTGTGCAGTGTCCCTCATTTGCTTAAATTTTAAAACCACCAAACCATCCCTGCATCGATCACATCTAGACGTGCACATTGTACAACTTGCACGCACGCATACACACATATACGCACACATATACACGCAAAAAAACAAGTTAGTCACATTCAAAATGCATAATTAATGCATACTGCTGCACTGCACAGGTCCGCCGCATGGCCGCCCACAATGGGCTGCTCTTTCAAGCGACCAAGGCAAAGCAGGCCAGACCACAAAAGGGTACACCTAAGCAGGGGCCGACTCTGGGTCCGGATGGCCAGCCCATGACCCGCAGGTTTGTAATAAGAACGAAGAGGAGAACGGAGATCAAAATTAGTAGCAGTAGCATGTTGTTGGATTGTACACACAACAATTGCCGTCACCTTTTCCTACTCCATCATGTAACCAAGTATGTCAACCCAAAAAAGCACATTACGTATAGCAGGATTCAGACGTATGAGGCAATGGTAGCTTTGAATTGGGTGGCTGTTTGCTGCGAGCAACAGGGATTTAAGCATTGCTGACAGGCTCAGACTAAGGCATAAGAGTTCTCCAAAATTCTGTACTTTTGTGCCAAATATCATGTTGTTGCCTCTCACCCCTCAGGGACAAGTTCAGACAGAGAGAGCTGCAGAAGAAGGGCAAGACACCGCAGGACCTGCTGGCGGCGCAGGCAAAGAATATGAAGAAGCTGGCACGGCGTGCGAAGAAGAAGGAAAGGAAGGCAACAGCCAAGGAGGCAAGGGGGGAGGGCACGGTGGTGCGCACGGCAAACGGGGGGGTGAAGCTCAAGCGGCAGCGCCCGTTTGTGAAGAAGACGCCTGCGCAGAAAGCGGCAGCAGCAGCGGCAGTGGCAGCAACGGTGGCTGCCGGGGGTGTAGTGCCTAAGACAGGGGGAAAGCAGAAGAAGGTGACCAAGAAAGACTTGAAAAAGGCGGCCAAGAAGGCAGACAAGGCTGCGAGGAAGGAGCGGGCGATGGCCAAGAGCCCGAAAAGCTAGCTTCATGCCTTTTAGGAGGATTAGCTGGGCTTGCCCACAGCGCTGTGGAATACGGTGCACTGTTTGATTTGCTTTAACCCAGTAATTGGTGCTGGACTGTATTAATCCACAATGCATGGGCACAACATGAAATGACTTTTAGCCAGGTTATTTGGCTGGTCGGCTGTTGACAGGCCCCAGCAAGCCATTCAAGCAAGCCACAAATTTATATTCCAGAATCTCAGAAAGGTAAGGTAAGGTAAGGTTACATCACTATATATGCCTCAAAGGGCATCTCAGCGGAAGTTTGGAAAAAGCCTGAAACTACACCTGGCTAAACAAAAGAAACAGAGGAAATTGATGTATGAAGAAGAGAAAAGTGTATAGAGAAAGAGAACGTTTGTTTTGAAGAAGCGCAAATAAGAGAAA
>Ga0307968_1001835_pt1 | contig 17534 bp, 17 predicted proteins | sample OrgLakmetagen650_FD_201834 | JGI IMG/M metagenome (GOLD analysis project Ga0307968, IMG submission 201834) | Saline water microbial communities from Organic Lake, Antarctica - #650 | ecosystem: Environmental > Aquatic > Non-marine Saline and Alkaline > Saline | place: Antarctica: Organic Lake... | reverse complement strand
GCACGCACGCACGCACGCACGCACGCACGCACGCACGCACGCACGCACGCACGCACGCGCACACACACACACACACACACACACACACACACACACACAGGCATCAACACACACACACACATGCAAACACACACACACAGGCATCAACACACACACACACACGCACACACATACACACATGCAAACACACACACACACTCACACACACACACACTCACACACACATGCGCACACACAGGCACACACGTATTAACATGAGCACTCTGGCCAATGAACAATGAACCTAAGCGCCTGTTTGAGTTTATTTTGGCATTTCCTTATCAAAAGAGATCTGGGCACGAATGCGGAAGGACCCCCTTGATCTTGTTTGTTTCACGCTCATAATCGACGACCTTGTGCTGCCAGATGGTACGGGGCAGTTCCTTACCTTTTCTGCACTGCTTGCACCTGTCGCTCTGTGTACTGCATTGCATGCACAACGTGCATTTTGAAGCAAACATTCCCTGAAACATTCCTTCCTTACCACGATTAACCCAGGGACAACGCACATGGCCCAGCTTGGTGGTGGAGGTGAGGACAGAGAAGTTGCACTCTCAAGGTGTCAGCCAGGAGAGAACGTCTATTGAGATTCCTTTAGCATTTGACTGTGTCTGCAGACCAGAAAAGAAATCTGTGAATAAAGAAACTGCACACGTTGGAGGTGGCTAAAGCTGAGACGCTGAGACCTATGCTCATTAATGATGGCACGTCGAGAGTGGTTGAGCAGACATAGAGGGACATCGCAAGCATTTTAACAACGCTTTTGCTTTCTGTCTCATCCCTGCAGGATCTCAGACCCTGTTTGGCTACCAACTGGTGTCAGTAGCCAAAACCCATTGTAGATCTAATGTCGGGTTGGCTGCCGGTATTGGTGGGTGTCTGTGTGCCAATGTATCTGCCCTGGTCTGCTTGCGTGCACATGTATGTACCTGGAGTGATACCGATGTTAATTAGAGCATGCTCAGTTACGCAGCTTACGCAGTGTCCTCACAACAATATACATCGATGAGGAGACTAACTCCTTCTTGTCAAGATCACTATCCTTGGTGCATCTCATTCATTTTTGGGCAGTAATTTTCATTGAACCTCTACCTTCACCAACCAAGGTTATAACCCTAACTGAACTATTGCCTTCAACATGCAGGTGAAGACCTGCCTGCATCGTGCCGCGACTGGCTGAGCGACCTAGGAGTTGATCTACAGGGCTTGTCTGTAATAGCAAACCGCGCCACTCCCAGGGCGTGGCAGGTGAACGCAATACAAATAGGGCAATGTCAGCGATGTTTTTGTTGTACGGCACGAATTGAGGAAGAGGCTTATTCAAAGCTTTAATTTGCTCTGGCTACTCAATTCAGCACTGTGCATCACTTGGCCGTGCGCTCCAGTCTCTTCTCTTTTTGGCAGAGATAGTTGCTCCAAATATGCGGTCATCACCGATAACGTTGGCCAACTCTATGGCCTCTCCTTGTGCACATTCCGTGACATCCTTGTCCACTGTATGTGGCGACAGGTGTTTGAGGAGGATGGGCGACGTACGCAGGTGCGTAAACATGCGTGGTGCGTGCGTGTGCGTGACCCCTAAAAACAATGTATGAGGTAAATATAAGTATGTTGATGAAAAGATTATACAAGCATCAAGGGAAGTCTACGACCTGTTGTGTTGTAAGGGGCGTTTAAATTGGTGAAGTAAGCACATTCTTGTTAATATTTATGACTGTGATCAGCAGAACTGGAGAGTGTGAATTACGTTACACACATGCCTACCTGCACGCAAATGCACACTGAAGGTGTGGAGGGGTAAAGGGGACCCGTGCGACGAGCTGTATGCAATGCTTCGACCGAGGTTGGGCACACTGCCAGCCCATTTCTCTGCCGCCAAGAACTTCCACTTAGGCGTGAACCCAAAGGTGGGTTTTTAAAACGTACCGGTCTTCTCTGAAGTGACCTCTGATGCGCCTCAAGCTTTCTTTTCTCACTTTGTTTTAATCCATTCCTGTGGTAGAACTGTGAAAATTCAATTCCCTATTCCCTTTTCCCTTTCCCTTACTGTGGGGTTTGTTTTTACTGCCTTCGTCGTTTTTTCTTTGTGTTTTTCTAATCCCAAACTACGATGAGGCTTCATGTCCTTGATGAGGGTGGAAAGTGCGTGTGCTGCGACTCTTGCAGGCATGTAGGCAATTCCCTCCCTGTGCCATAATAATCTTCACGGGAATGGTCGGGTCTCAACAAAGCTATAGCAAACACAATCCCTAGTTTAAGCTGGTTGCATTTAGATGCTTTTTCTTACGCATTTAGGTATTAATGTAAGTACATACATGTGCTTTTGTGTGTACCTGCGTGTCTATCATTAGGTGTGTGGATTGTCAGCGCAAGGCCTGTAACGAGGTTGGCCAGGCTGAGAATAGATTATTGTCATACGTACGTATTGTTATTGTCAATGCTTCCCATCACCACGCTCATACCCTAAGCCTCATCTCTGTGACAGACTTGCTATGAACTCATGAACCTTGTGTCATGCAGTGTAACGATCTATGAGGTACTATTTTGATTACTTATGTGTAAGATCTGTTACATACTTGTTATGTGCAGAGACCCCCTTTGGAGCTCCTGAGGTGAGAACAGATGAATGCTAATGGGGCAGGATGAGAAAGAGGACAAACCATGCAGGTGATAAAAACACGCTCAAGGAAAATAACCCCAGTTATTTGGTTCCGATTGACTGGCTCCCCTGATTCCCATTGAGCTCATTCTGTGTCGTAGTTTCCAACATATAAACTTTTGTATAGTACTGCATCACTGATGCATCTACGCAAGGGGGCTACATGCACAAGCCAAGCAAGCTGGCGGACTCCTGAGCGTTGAGCCTTTCACCACGGCCGACCAACCCCTTACTCGACCAGAGCTAAAGGTGAGCAGCAAATGCGATTTTTGTGGCAAATGCAGCATCTGTGTCTGCTGCAAGTAGCTCTCTTCCTCGTCGGTTGAAAAGGCTATTTGGCCCTGCCAATGTCTGTCCATGACCTGCCATCCAATACACAGATTTATGCACAGCTAAATAAAGGCTCTTACTTTGCCACAGCACTTTATCAAAACCAGGCTGGGTTCCATTGTCTGGGTGCAGATAGGTGTGTTTTGGCCAGTTTCTTGCTGCGTTGACTCGGAAATATGTTAGGGGCCAATTTGTAAGCTGCATTTCATGCATATGCAGTGCACACACAAACTGCCATTTTTGCTGCGAATGTCGTTGTTCCCAAACCATTTTTACAGTCATCCTCTTAATCTAGTCACTGTTGTGCTACCCAACAACTCAAGCAGAGCGGTAACCTTCCCGTTGGCAGGACTTTTTACACCTAGCCGTTTCCTCACTGTTTAAATATAGAAAGAAGCATGGAGGTTTCTTATTTAAATACACAGATCTGCCTGACAAAACTCTTTAATGGGCACACGACAGGATTTGTTGAGTGCTTGCGACATTTACAGCCCAAATCTCATTGAAGCCCAATCAATGCTATCTGCTGCAGACGGAGAGTCACCAGAGGAGCTGGCGTGCAGGTGGGTGTCATTGAAAGTCTTGACCGGTGTTATGAGAAGCCACCCTTCTTTCCATGATGTTTAAGCCTGAAATGGCGTTCTGTACTACAGGTCTAGGTGTATTAAATCATCACAGACTTGGTTCCATGATTTTCCTGCCTGACATGGCACCCTGTACATGGAATCTAGCCATCTCTAGTCATCAAAGGCTCGTGTTAGTGTGCGTGTGTATATATAGGTGTGTATATATATGTGTGTGTCACCTAAAGTCGGAATGCAGGCCTAATAGGGCAGGCGCTGGTGGGGCAGTTAGGATGATACACTTATACATGGTTAGGGCTGAAGATACAATATAACGATCAGGGCATGTTGCAAGCTGATGGACATGGACCTCTTTTTGTCATTTTTAAGAAGCTCGCTTTTTATGTGGAAAAGTGGTTTGCCAATTATATCAAATCTGCTCTTGCTAAAACAAGTCAGCTCGCTCCCAGGACTCCTCTTACTTTGCATTTGCTTAATCTAAATCACACCTTTCAAATCTTCTCTCTGTGTACCCTTTCTTCATGTACCCTTTTTTCATTGATCAAGTGCAGATTGCACGAGGCCGGGGGGCCGAATGGTGCACCTCTGATTGTCATACGGTGTGCGGAGCAAGGCTCAGTTGCCGTCTACAAAAAGCAAATTGGAGAGAATAACTGCACCTTGTTTACAGTACCTGCTGTGCAAGACGTCAACGTGCTTGATGTCACGGTGAGTGCTGAGATATAAGGCTCGTACGACACTCTGCAACAGCACGCACAAACTTTATGGTTGTCCAGATCAGTGTTTCAGACAAAACGCATCTATTTCTGCATGCACTCTGGCTCAACTGCCCCGGGCTTTGCTTTTTGTCACAGGGAGCTGGAAACGCTTTCTGTGGCGGCATGCTAGCTGCTTTAGTGAACAGTGATGATGGACCTCGCAGCAGCTTCACCTGTGTTGTACAGACAGCTGAAGCATGTGCTTGGGGAGCAGTGGCAGCTTCTTTTATGGTACGCTATTTCAACGCTGTTGTGATTCCACAGAGAACAACATTAACCATCTAGCACATATCTGTAACAAATTTTGTTCCAGCTAGTCGTGCGTACTTGCTTTAGCATCTGTGTGTGACGTAGTTCCTTGCCCTCTTTTTGCTTTTCTTTACTTTCAGATTGAGGAAATAGGTGTACCCAAATCCTGCGAGCATCTCCCAGTACGCCCATCAGATCGCTTGGCAGGAGTGAGGGAAGCAACACAAGTGCCGGCACGTACCCAAACCATGTTTGCCAATCGTCAGCCACCGCCGAGGATTCGGGATGTAAAAGCGCATGTAGTGGATCGTAGCAGCCTCACAGTTAGAACAAAACATATCGTCTTTGGAGGCGTTAGCAGAAGTAACGTGCTCCGCAAGCAATGCGTGATCTGAGGACATATCTTTCCGAATTAAAAGATCACATACATCTGACCCTCTGGCAGGCCTTGACCATTATTATTAAGACCAGACACATGAAGCAAGAGATCTATCGGACTGGTTACAAAAAGCAGCAGTCGAGGTTTGTGTCTGCGCAATGTAGGGCCAGTGCAAACAGCCCCCCTCACCCAGATGAATGAGAGTGGTGGTGGGGGGCTTCCTTGTATGTGTGGGACCCCTATTGTTGTAAGATGCACTCATGAAACAAGGCTCTTCCCGCCCGTCTCCCCCCCTTGAATATTTCTTATTTTTTACTTAGTCCATTGCAATAGACGGGAGGTGCTGGCTTTGGCTGTGTGAGGCGCAATCTTTTTTAACTGATTCCAACCGAGAAATGTAGATTGCATAATAGGTTGACAATGGCATGCGAACCCGCAGAATGCTGTGAGCAGAAATCCCCAAACGCCTAACAATTGTCGAGTCGAAATTCTGCGTTCCTTGTTTAATTGTTTAATTAAATGTTTAATGTGTCATAGGCAGTGTCATATGCATAGGCGCTGGTTCCGATGTGATTTCAATAATGCTTGATCAAGCAGCCCTGTCTTGTCTGAGACAGCACATTCTCAGCAATGAACGTGAATCTAGGACACATAGAGAGGTAACATGGCACACACGCACACACACACACACACACACACACACACACACACACACACACACACACACACACACACACACACGCACACACACACACACACACACACACACACACACACACACACACACACACACACACACACGCACACACACGCACACACACACACATACACACACACGTGCGCACGTGCACAGGCACACACACAGACACAAACATACACACAATTGCACACACTCTCGTACACACTCGTACACATACTCACGTACACACACAGCACAAACACACGTGCACGCGCACACACACACACACACACACACACACACACGCGTACACACACTCACGTACACACACGTACATATACTCACGTACACGCATAGCACACATACACACATGTGCACGCACAAGCACACACATGCTTACTCACCTTGCACACGCGGGCACTTGCTGATAACCTTCCTGTCTTCGATGTCTTCGACCCTCAACCATTGATCCGTTCTAAATCCTTCGCAACATTTCTCAGCTCTGGTCCAATCAATGCGGCACGTACCTGGGCTTGCAAAGCTATTTACTGAGCTTGAAAAGCCAAGGCTTGACGCTCCAAGAGGCAGCTTCCCATAGGCTCGCTAACACCGCCCTCACCCTTCATGCTCCAATTTTTGCGAGCAACAACTTTGAATTCTCAGGTAAGAGGATAATGCCGAGTTTTGTGCAGACAGGCTCATTTTCTTTGAGATCATATTAAGGGAGACACACACGCGCACATACTCACACGCACGCACAAACACACATATACCCACACAGGGACCCAATGCGTGCTCCATGCCAGTGGCGGTGCTATCAGTGTGCTGGCCTTTGCCAACGTGCGCAACGACCTGCTAGCGTATGCTGACATGTCGGGGGAAATGTGCATCGCGTACCTGCTGCCTGATTCAACGACGAACGTTGTCAAGGTGAGAGGCCCATGTTTGCTCTTCACAATAAGTTCCACAAAACTAGACAGGTAGACTGGTTCACACAAATAGGTGAAAACTGGAATGTCAATGACAGCGTTCGCACCACGTCCTGTGCTCAATGCCTTGCACTCACACATGCACACACACACACATATACACACATGCACACACATATGCACACACTATCAAACACGTGCACACACACACACAATTGCAAGTGCAAGCCTCCTCTGCCTAGCCCACGTGAATCTGGCACCCACACAACGTGAACAACTGTGCAACTGTGTCTGATAAGGGTCTTGCACGGTTTGACTGCACTGTGTTGAGCCTTTTTGAGGACAGTTGCATGCTTCAAAGAACTATATATAAATCATTCAGCATGCTTTCTCCGCTTTGTTTGCAAAATGGCAGTGTACTTTTAGTCAGAGCGTTCTAACAGATTCATGACCGTGCTTGTGTCATATCCGACCGTGACGAGTGTGCCTGGAATATAATGTCACATGTGCACTTCGTGTGTGTGCATGTGTGTTTGTGTGTCTGTGTGTGTGCTTGTGTGTTGCGTGTGTGTGTGCATGTGTGTGTGTGTGTGTGTGTGTGTGTGTGTGTGTGTGTAGGGGGGGGGGGCACATACGCATGTTTTTTAGTATATGGATTTTTGTGTGTGTGTGTTTGCATGTGTGCGTGTTTCAAAATCAAAAGTCGTGGTTGCAAATGTGTGTGTGTGTGTTTACACGCGTGTCACTATGCAGGCTGAGCGAATGCACTGCAAGCCAATCACATCCCTGGACTGGAGCTTAGACAATACTCAAGTGAGTTCTGGATACCTGTCAAGTTATGTGTGTACCATAAAGTTTGTTGTAAAATCAAAATCAAAAGTAAAGGTCTGCGGTGGACTCGCATTCATACATGTGGTGTGCATGTGTAATAGAAACTGTAGAAGCAACAGTGATGGTTTGCGGTGGACGCATGTTTCTGATGTGTGACCGGGAATGGGCACTCCTTACTTAGTCCTGCCAGACTTCCAAATTTAGACTGCTGAACTGTCCTCGCTGTCTCTGCACAATGCTCTGTACTTGTCCTTGCTGTCCCCGCACGTTGCTCTATGGTTGCCTCTGCACACCGCTACAGTTGTCCTTGCGAGCTTGCACAGCCGTGTTTTGGCCCACATCATTGACATTGACAAGCAAAGCCTGGCAATCAGGGAGGCAGTTTGATATCCACTCATATCATTGCCGATCCTGACACGCAGTGAAAACAGTTTGGTGGTCTAGAATGATGTCAGCGCCACAGCTTGTTGTGCACCTCAATCTTGTGTTCAATACAAATCCTATCGTCGTACATCCTGACAACTTGTGCTTAAACTACCACCCCTGTCATTATAATTTCTGACAAGTAGTGGAGGTTTTGTAGTCTAGAATGCTGCCAGCGCCACAGCCACGTGCACCTCAATCTTGTGTTCAACACAAATCCTATCGTCGTACATCCTGACACGCAATGAAGACAGTTTAGTAGTCTAGAATGCTGCCAGCGCCACAGCATAAGATGAAAAGAAACAGAAAAAAGTAGGCAGGCAGTGAAAAGCCATGTGCATCTCATTCTTGTGTTTTGATTACAATTTTTGTTGCAGATTTTGACAAGCGGCGAAGACGGCTTGGTGATCTGGGATGCTGCCAGTGCCACAGCCATGCGAACCATCAACCATGCGTACCCCTCCCATATCTGCTGCAGCCGTTTCTATGCTGTGAATTCTACGCTTGCATTGGTGGGCACCACCAGAGGCGCCTTGGAAGTCATTAATTGCAGCTCAGGTGTGACTGCTAAATCTCTAGAACGTAATACTCATGCATGAAGAACACTAGAGGTGTCTTGGGAGATCACACTTGCAGCTCAGGTGTTAATTTAACAATTTTATAGCATCATGCTCATGCATGAAGCACCACTCGAGGTGTCTTGGGGGGTCATGGATTGCAGTTGAGATGCGCGTGGTCGTAGCGATTCAGAACGTAAGTACGTGCATGATGAAAAGCCACGGAAGTAGGCACAGCTTCTTCTGTTCACAACTGCTGTAGCAAAAATGCTCTGCGTTCCTTGCTCCTCCTTTTGGCAAAGGACTTGTTGTTGTGATCCTGCTCCCCTTCCACCTTCGACGTATGATGAAATTGCATGCTCAGAGCTGTGTATTTGGTCCTTGTTACACGCACACAAATTGCTATGGCAATGTTCTTTTCAGCTCTAGGTAGCTACACTTGCATGTAGGAATGGCTAAGACTGTACAAATGTTTAAACCTTTACACCATATTGACCGTATACCGTACACCCATACTTATAAATTATAAATATTGCGTATATGTGTAATCTACCCTACTCGTATCCGATGCAATGTGAGTCACATTATGTGATCTTACCCAATCTGCAGGTACCTTGGACCAGTCATACAATGTCCCAGCTCCATTCAGACATTCCATACAAGTCACAGGTAGGAGGAGCCAGGGGTTAGTTGTATTCTGTTCTATGTAGGAGGAGTTCTATGTAGGAGTCCAAGGAGTAGGAGTAGGAGTAGGAGTAGGAGGAGTTCTATGTAGGAGGTCAAGGAGTAGGAGTAGGAGTAGGAGGAGTTCTATGTAGGAGTTCTAAAAAGGTAGGAGGAGCCAGGGGTCAGTAGTGTTCTCATTTCTGTTCTTCATATGTTTGGCGAGATGTATGCTGAATAAAGAAAGGACATAGTGAGGCACGCAGGCAGTGGAGCCAATTCGCACACAAAATTTTAATAAGTAGTAAAGCAAAGGGAAGGTCGCAATCCAGGCCCTGTGACCTTCACATCCCTAATTAACAACTGACTCTCTCTCTCTCTCTCTCTCTCTCTCTATATATATATATATACAGTTGCGCACTTCAAATCATTCATAATCGCGCACTTTTGATCGTTAAATGTTTCCTTTGTTCCAGGCTTCAATGAAGCGCAGCGCCTCCAGGTTTGTGTTTGCAGTGAAACAGGGACGGCTGCTTGCACCTCTGCACCACTGTATCTGCACCACCGCTTTGCACCACCGTATCTGCACCACTGTATCTGCACCACTGTATCTGCACCACCGCTTTGCACCACTGTATCTGCACCACTGTATCTGCACCACCGTATCTGCACCACTGTATCTGCACCACTGTATCTGCACCACTGTATCTGCACCACCGTTCTGCACCACCACCCCTCTCACCACATTCCGATTGGCGTGTGTGTGTGTCTGTGTGTGTGTTCGCTACACAGCGGTGGAGTGCAGCCTGCAAGACGTCTTTGTGGGCGACAGTGAGGGCTACCTGCACCTGTACAATGCCGAACTGGAAGCAGGAGGGCAGCTGCACCGTCTTGTGTGGCATGCCAAGGTGCGTTGACCATTTGTTATTTTTAACCGTGATGTTATGGGTTCTGTGGGTTTGTGTGAAGCAAGGCAAGGTAGGCCACAAGTCAGGGGCAAAACTCACTTGTGTGCAAGCAAGAGTGTACTTGTACCTACACCTCATACTGTGTACTTGTACCTACACCTCCTACTGTGCACTTGTACCTACACCTTATACTTGTGCACGCTACTTTGTATATGCACCTACACCTCGTACTGTGCACTTGTACCTACACCTCTGTGCATGCTACAATGTACTTGTACCTACACCTCCTACTGTGTACTTGTACCTATACCTCCTACTGTGCACTTGTACCGACACCTCTGTGCATGCTACTGTGCGCTTGTACCTACACCGTGTACTTATGCATGCTACTTTGTACTTGCACCTACACCTCCTACTGTGCACTTGTACCTACACCTCCTACTTGTGCATGCTACTTTGTATTTGCACCTACACCTCTGTGCATGCTACAATGTACTTGTACCTACACCTCTGTGCATGCTACTTTGTATTTGCACCTACACCTCTGTGCATGCTACAATGTACTTGTACCTACACCTCTGTGCATGCTACTTTGTACTTGCACCTACACCTTCTACTGTGCGCTTGTACCTATACCTCATACTTGTACATACTACAATGTACTTGTACTTACACCTCCTACTGTGCACTTGTACCTACACCTCGTGCTGTGTACTTGTGCACACTCTAGCCACGAGTGAGGCTTTCTTTGCTTTTGTGTGCATGCTAAGTTCTAGTGCAGTGTACTGCTGCTTGCTAGCTACAACGTAATGGTACAGTGTACTGCTGCTTGCTAGCTACAATGTAATGGTACAGTGTATTGCTGCTTGCTAGCTATAACGTAATGGTGCAGTGTATTGCTGCTTTCTGGCTGCAGTGTGTTGCTGCTTTCTGGCTGCAGTGTATTTGCTGCTAGCTGGAGTTGTTAATATGAGAGGCTTTCTGTTCTTTACATTGTGGCATGCTTAGGTCTGATATCAATGGGTATCGTTATTGTGTTATTGTTGTGTGAGGGTTCGTGCTGTATACTATTATGTGGTGTATATGTGTGGTGCATGATATATGGTTTATGGTATATAATAATAAGTGGTGTAATTGTGGTGCATACATTCTTAAACGCTGTCTTACGTGACTCACTAATCGTAAATCGTGCTTGTCCAGCGTTCCCATCCACCGTCAAAAGGTTGTGGGGGAGTGTATCGATATTGGTGCTGCCAAAGACGGTCAGGAAGTCAGGAGGAAATTAGAGTCAAGCGAAAGAGAATGGGGTAAAAAAATCGCACGCAGCTGTTTTCGAGCATCTCAGTAATAAACGGACCTCAGATGAATAACTTGCACACATGCAACCTTGTGAACACACACATTGCACGCGTCTACACGTGCAGATCCGAGCTTCAGCCGGCAAGCTGCAAACGCCAATCGTCGCCATCCAGTACGTGCCCTTTTGTGGCGCCACCGATTCCCCTGTGCTGCTCATCACTGCAAGAGACAGCACCATTGCCATTGTCAGCCTTCATCAGGTAAGCCTTCATCATCAGGTAAGCCTTCATTATCAGGTAAGCCTTCATCATTAGGTAAGTAGAACCAAGGCAGGATCTATTCTCTTACTGTTAACCGCTCTCGGCACCATACAAGCACCCTCAGCCTCCATTAGGAGAGCAGAACTATGCTGGAATCTGCAGCTGCACACACTCACACCTTGCATGAAATCATGCCGCAGCGCACGTGCACCGTCTGCCGTAGGAGCACGTGCAAAATGGTGCAAACACATTCAGGCACACAAACACACACACACACAGACACACACCTTTTGCTCACACACACACACACGTTCCTTTGCAGCACCACCGCATGAGTGTGCACACCCGCTGTGTGGTGCCCCCTATGGCACGGAACTTGAGGGCCTCCGTCTGCCCGTTGAGTGTGATCCAGGACCTACCACGTGTGGTGAGTGCTATGTGTGTGTGGGTGCATGTGAGTGTTCATACTTGTGTTCATGTGTGTCTGTGTGGCTACACAAAGTTAGGATGGTTGTTCATTATGTGTGAATAGTGAATAAGCAAGCAAAGGCCAAAGGCTTAACCCGCCCATCACGTGTTCTTTTGAAGTGGCCTGCCACATAGGGCGAACATTGTGTGGTTGCGTGTGCACGTAGGGTGAACATTGTGTGGTAGTGTGTGCACGTAGGGTGAACATTGTGTGGTTGTGTGTGCACGTAGGGTGAACATTGTGTGGTTGTGTGTGCACACAATTGCTTAAATTGTCCCAAAGCCCTAGTCCTGCCCTGTGAGTGTGACCAAGGACCTACCCTGTGTGGGGGTGCCGTCTAAGCGGTGGATGTGTGTATACAAGTTAAGCATTTGTGTTGTTTTTTTCTGTATGGCTTCAGACGAGGACAAGGGGAAGATAGGAGATCCTTTGCCAGCTCATGTTTGGAGGGTTGAAAGGGCTGCTATGAGATGTGTAAGTCACTATCTGATGTTTGTGTCCTTTTCGGACGTGCCTGTGTTGAAGTTGATGGGCATTGGGCATAAAGCTTCCTCTGTTCTGCGGTTTATCCTCATCAATGTGCTTCCTTATATGTCGCATTCACACACACACACACACACACACACACACACACACACACACTCACACACACACTCCCTCTCTCTCACATACACACATACACACACATGTACACACACGCACACACGCACACACACATGCACGCACACACCCAGGTCATGGGATCTGAGGATGCGTCTGTGTACATCTACAACCTTGCTGGTAGCTCTCCGAGTTTCGGCATCAGTAGAGGCAAAAGTAGGGGACTCTTCAGAGGAGGTTCGCTTTTGGGCGCAGCTGCAGGCACGGATCGCAGGGATGATTATGTCATTCAGCTTCTCTTACATAGAAATGTACATACGCACAAACAAACAGAAGAATACACACATTGCAGCAGCACTAAGCACGCCACCTCATTGCCATGCGGCACTAAATTTGACACGCACACAGACACACACACACACACACACGCACACGCACACACGCACGCACACACACGCATACACACATAAGTATACTTATACATTCACGTACACACACGCACACACACGCGCGCACACACTGACACACAAACCCCAGCAGGCGCATCACCTCCTGCTGCCCCCTTGGTCATGAAGGCACTAAAGGGCCATAGGAGTCCTGTCGGTGATGTGGCGTGGGCCTTTGACGAGTCGCGCCTCGCAAGCGGGTGGGTGCTGCTGTAGTTGTAACGTTAAGACGTGACAAGGGCGTGAATATATCGGCAAGAATAGTGATGAGAGAAATAAAGGTCGTTGGCCAGAGCCTTTGGGTGTCTGTTGCATAGTTGTGTTAGGAGATGACAGTGTTAGGAGATGACAGTGCCCTCTTACTGCCTGCTTGCCTCAGAACCCAGGTTGAGGGGGGAAAACAGGAACGCCACTGCTGCACAAGAAAGTGTACCTTTTTACTGACTGTCAATTGGGTAAATGTTGACATTGCACCTGCCCTCCCCTTCCCCCCTCCCATTTTGCCTTGATGTAGTGCACTGGCCAAATGTTTCTGCAGTCGACTATTGTTACAGTACTGCTGTGTTGTTGTGTCGTGTGTACTGTTGTGTTGTGTCGTTGTGTCGTTGTGTGTACTGCTGTGTCGTGTGTACTGTTGTGTTGTGTCGTTGTTTCGTCTATTGTTACTGTACTGTTGTGTTCTAGCTCGGTTCCAAAGTGTGGTTTCTTTTCCTTTGGGTACAGGTAATCTCCACTTATTTTGAAAGTCGGTCTTCCTGCCTTAAGCGAAGGTATAGCCTGCAGTGGATCCGCTGGCTTAGGCTTTGTGCTTATGACGCCAGCCTTGTCCTGAAGCAGCTCCCTTTCTATGATCTGATGTGTACTTCTAGGCCATTGCTCCCATTACTTTGCTAACTTTGTTTTAAACACATGGCGTAGTCACGAGTGACCCTCCAGGTTGCATAATGTGCACTGCAGTGGCGGAGTAGCTGTTGCTGTACAGTGCAACAGGCTGCATAATGTGCAGGCCATGTGCAGGTTGTGTGCAGGCCATGTGCAGGTTGTGTGCAGGCCATGTGCAGGCCGTGTGCAGGCCATGTGCAGGCCATGTGCAGGCCATGTGCAGGCCATGTGCAGGCCGTGTGCAGGTTGGGTGCAGGCCATGTGCAGGTTGGGTGCAGGCCATGTGCAGGTTGGGTGCAGGTTGGGTGCAGGGCACTGTGCAGGCCATGTGCAGGTTGGGTGCAGGCCATGTGCAGGCCATGTGCAGGCCGTGTGCAGGTTGGGTGCAGGCCGCGTGCAGGCCGTGTACAGGACTACATACACACTGCTGGAAGCAATTATGTTATCTGTGCGATCCTTACGGCCTCTCCAGCCCGTGGGTGTGTGCGCACTGGTTCACATCCCTCGTGTCCTCCTTGCTTTTACACAGGGACTCGGAGGGTTTTGTTCACATCTGGCAGAGATCCATGGAGTGATGAGCGAGGCTGGGCGTGCAGTATCGCGATCATGTTGTCTGGAATGTAATTTGCATAAAGTTGTGTGTTGCTGGTATGGATTACAGAACACGTACCCGTAGTTTACGCAGGTGTTCTGCAAATAATTTATAGAAATGAAGAAGCCGCTTGCCCTTAGAACTCATCATCAGTAAGCACTTTCTTTGGTGATCTTCTTTAGAGGAAGCTTGGTAGGGTTTGGTTAGGGAAGTGGGCGATTGATTGATTGGAAGCGCATCGCGTATTGAGTGCATACACTTGTTTGTATCCACTAAACACAAATTTGGAAACTTGACACCTGGGTGCAAAAACAATGCTCCTTTCCCAAGATAAATTGAGAGTCGCTTAACATATTTGTTCAATCTTACTTATGATGAAGGCACTTTCTCAACTGCACATAAACGCCCTATTCTTTGCTCCCTTCTTATGTTTCTTGCATTGTTCTTCTAATAGCCTAGACAAGGAAAGGGCGAGCAGGCTCTTTCTTAGCGCTACAATCTTAGTGCTACAAAGGTATAAACCTCAAATGAGCTCACTTAACAACATTGGTAAGAAGGCAAGAGATTCCAATATGTATTGCACCCTGAGGCACATTACGACCTCCCTCCAAAAATGGGCACTAATTACGAGGCAAAAATTCGCTAGCCCCCTAGATTTTGACCCTAGTAACCAAGCCTACTGGATCGAAAATACCAGAGACAGTACTTGGAGCAAGCACCAGTGCTTTCGACGCACAGTTCACAGGCTTCTCCTTTTGCCACCCGATTTATTGCGACTATCTCCTGCATTCACTTGTGGGACATGCACTTCAATCAACAAACTCAACTCAAGATGCTACAGCAATATTCCTGCTCCTCCCTGATTGGCTTGGTTGGAGTAAGAACGGGTACATGACTTAAATAAACGACTACCCTGAGCATACATGCGTTCTAGCCAAGTTTTCTGCAGCCAGCATGCTCTTAAACCCTACAGAAGTTTGGTTAGACGCTCCACCCCAGCCTCAGCACAAAAAGAATAAGATGCAGCTACTTGTCGTCTAGAACAATTAAGGGAAACAAGCCCTGAATGAATCCAACCCAGCTTGGCTCAACAACACGAAGCAGACAATCCTTGAAGCAATGTAGATTTGTAACAATACTGCCCACGTGATTGGCAATGCTCGTGTCGTGTGAAATGCAAGAAAAAGCAGAAAAAGATATTTCAACTCCTACACCCAGATACTCCCATTGCTGTTAACATCAGCCAGTGGCAAATGCCTCATAACACAAACGTCAACCAGTACAAGAGCCCACACATTCCCAAAGTACAAAACTGGAAATTAATCACAAACACTGATGGTAGCGCCATGCAAGATGCGATCAGCAAACAGCAAATTATAGGCGCTGGCATTTTCACCCCCACTACAGACGCTGGTAATAGTGATACCGTCACTATCAATCCTGGAGGCAGCGGTCCCACACTCACCATCAATAGAGCTGAACTTGCAGCTGTGCTAGTAGCGGTACGAAAGGCCACACTGAAATTGCTACAGACAGTGCCTCATCCCTCTTTCAGATAGAAAACAGCTATTGAATCCAATGGCTGTACTCCACCACTTGCACAGAGAACTACTCAAGGACATTGTAAACTTATTCCAATCCTCACCTTCTACTGTCACTTTCTACAAAGTGAAATCCCACTCTGGTATTATTGGCAATGAGGGTGCAGACCACCTAGCACACAAAGCAGCAGTCAATCAAATTTCTGACGTTCTGCAACGTTTGGGACCAATAACATTGCAGTTTTCCTCCCACCAGCTACTGACCCCTTCTATGGCCTGTTCTGGCTAAGCATTCCAAACAAAGTTGGCTCCCACGCAGAAGAGCTACAAGTTTTGACTAACCTGCAAGACAAACTAAAACATCACATGCACGCCCACCATTACCTTAGTGAAGCTAACACAGATACACTGCTTTACAAGCTCTGGCAAAAATTGCATGATACGCCCAAGCGTGCAGCACAGCCCGACTCTCACACACAGCAACCAGCAACCTAATGCAAAGCCCCTTGCTCAGTAACACATTTTGGTCCATGCCAAATGTGACTCTTACGGAGCAGGAGCAAGTCCTTAAGTACAGGACGGACACGATACACACAGACAAGCACACCAAACGGTTTAGCCATATGACAGGGCCTGCCACATGCCCTTTGTGCGGAGGATCAGACAGTGCTCCACAGTACTTCTTAGGTGCAACAACCATACTCTGAAAAGAATGCACATAAACCGACACCATCACGCAGTTAGCCTTTGTGGTGAAGGGATCAGTAAAGGCAAGCTGGGCTCAGCAATTGTTACAATGGATGCTTGTAACAGTGAAAAGTTATCTGACCTTAACATTGAACCTCCCGATGACATGGAAAGAAATATCCCTGACTGGATTTTCCCAACACAACAAAACCTTCCAACTAGACATCAAAGCCATCCAGATGGCGTGTTGGTTATGCCCATTGAGGGAAGAGGCAGGCATTTGGATCCCAAACAGATCCCACCAAAGGACAGAGACATACATCTTGTAGAATTCAAATTTTGCTCAGACATAAACCTGCAACAGACATTAGAAAAAGCGCACAACCAACATCAACCTCTTATTTAGCGTCTACGAACAAGGAGCCAAGCATCTCTCGAAGCAACAAAGTCACACTCCATATTATACTTCTTGGAGTCGGGGGCACAATCTACAATCAGTACACCATAACTCCTCTACTAAACTTAGGCGTCCCCATGCACAAGTGCACAAACTAGCTACTAAACTGCCAGAGGGGGCTGACTGAGCCAAAAAAAAGGTGTTTTTAAAATGTGGATTGAGCATGGGCCCCAAAGTTTGCTAGGATTATGATTGGCACCCAGAGGCCGGCCGTGCTCTGAATTTTTATTTGCACCTGAGCTTGAACCTAGCAACTTACGGGGCCCGTGTCTGATTCTCCGTGGCGTGGACCCCACTTTTCACCACAAAATCT
>Ga0307968_1001833_pt1 | contig 17546 bp, 22 predicted proteins | sample OrgLakmetagen650_FD_201834 | JGI IMG/M metagenome (GOLD analysis project Ga0307968, IMG submission 201834) | Saline water microbial communities from Organic Lake, Antarctica - #650 | ecosystem: Environmental > Aquatic > Non-marine Saline and Alkaline > Saline | place: Antarctica: Organic Lake... | reverse complement strand
GTGATATTCTTAAATTTCACCCATCCTGACCCTTATGTGGTGTACAAAGCTGACAGACCTGCTGCCCCCCTTGCACACACATACACAGACACGCATACACACGTACAAACAAACACACGCACACACACACGCACACGCACACGCACACGCACAAGCACACGCACACGCACACGCACACGCACACGCACACGCACACGCACACGCACACGCACACGCACACACACCTGTAAATCGTCACACGTCATTAGCATCGTAGAATGAGTATGGAAAAAGAAGCGGGGCCCTCTGAACCTTTCTCCGTACAGGAACTGGGACATGCTGCCATCACCGTACCTGCCACGCGCACACACAACAAGTAATTGCAAATTTCTCTATGGATCGTAACACAAGCACTGGCCTCTCTGATACCCCTGCAGCTACAGGATCTGGGACATGGTGCCATCACCGTACCTGCCACGCGCACACGCACACACAACAAGTAATGCAAATTTTTCGACAGATTGTAACACACTGGCCTCCCTGCACCTGCAAAGCCTGAACATGCTGCCATCACCATACCTGCCATGCGCACACACACACGCACACGCACACGCACACGCACACACACACCACACACGCATGTACACACACACATATATAATTGCACATTTTTCAGCAGATCGTAACACAAGCACTGACCTCACTGACCTCCCTGCACCTACAAAGCCTGAACATGCTGCCATCACCATACCTGCCATGCGCACACGCACACACACGCACACGCACACACACACGCACACGCACACACACATATAATTGCAAATTTTACACAAGCACTGACCTCACTGACCTCTGTGCACCTGCAAAGCCTGGAACATGCTGCCATCATACCTACCACCAAACCTGCCGAGAGCATGCACAGGAAGCACGCCCCAAAGAGGGGACACACATTTACAAAAAGGGCATGCGCCCCAGGAGGTGGCAAGCAAACATACGCAAACATATGTACTTATGCACGCAACGCACCCGTATACGTTGTTTCCTGTCAAAGCCAGAGCCGCAGCAGCTGTGCTCATGGCACCTTCCCCGCCCCCTCGCGCACGCCACCTGTATGTACGCATGTGTGCATATGTGTGTGTATGTTTGAGTTTGCGTGCGTGTGAGCATGTGCATTACTGTACGCATGTGTGCATATGTGTGTGTATGTTTGAGTTTGCGTGCGTGTGAGCATGTGCATTACTGTACGCATGTGTGCATATGTGTGTGTATGTTTGAGTTTGCGTGCGTGTGAGCATGTGCATGTACATTACTGTACGCTTTCACCATACTTCCTGCACTCCCCGACACGTGCAATGGCTGATGCTGCGTTATAAACACGTTAAACAGCACAGTTAAGCATCCAAGGTCCAGCGCTTGGTTCGATGTAAAGCTGTTGTCAGTCTATCTCGTGAGCATCTTGTTTAATCTCACACGCACCAAGCAGTGGTCGTGGCCGTGTTTGAAAAGGTGGGCAGAGTGATGATTCACTGATGAAGCAATCTCCCATCGTAATGGGAAGGGCTCTCGTGAGACTACTCAGATCAAAGCCACGTGATCAAAGTTGCTCAGGGAGCAGGCAATGGCTTAGACCCCAATGTTCTTTAAACTAGCCAAGCTATCAACACAATTCATTCAGATTGAAACATGCGCACAGGTTCCAAAAATACAACAAGAGAGCTACAACAACGCAGAACATGCACACAACTCCAGAGTTTGCAGCACAAAACATGCACACGAGCCTGAGACTCAAGCAACACTCAGAACATACCCACAGAGACAAAGCGCACAACAAGGTGTAAGGAAGCAAATAACCAGGACACTCATAGATCATAGATCACACTGCAGAGTGCTCCAAAATAACCCAACCCAACCCAACCCAACTCAACCCAATCCAACCCAACCCAACCCAACCCAGCCCAACCCATTCCCCAACCCAGCCCAACCCAACAGTCCTGTTTCATTAACCCATGCTTAGGGGGTTTCACCGCTTGCAAACAGTCATTCCCTTAAGCACAGGTGGAAGGGCAGCACACATCCTTAGGGTTCAGAACCCTCTGCAGCAACTAGGAACGCACCACTCAGCACCCTTTTATCACAGCTGCAAGTACACCACACAACACCCAGCATTGTACTTCTGTTAGAGACTGCGCGTGCGGTACTCAAATCTGAAGGGTTGGCCAGAACCTTTAATCGAATAAATACACCGTATATGACCGTTTATTTGGTGACTTTCCTCCAAAAATACCTAGGGTTGGCCAGAACCATATATATACGGTGTATATACGGTATTTTTGGCAGGGAAATCATCAAATATACGGTCATATACGGTGTATATATACGGTTATGGCCAACCCTAAAAATACCGTGTATATACACCGTATTCATGCGGTGCTGGCCAAACCTACACGTATGTGATCAGCTGCAAGCACGTCCCTCTTGCTTTATTATTGTGGGGAGTGGCATTCATTGCCAGCGTAGTTTTCCACTCATTTTCATTTTCGTCTTAAATACCTGCGTGACCACCTGCTCGTGTGCCAAGCAAAGTCAGTACCTGCTGCTAGTGCCATGCAAAGCCAGTACCTGCTGCTAGCGTACCATGCAAAGTCAGCACCTGCTGCTAGCGTACCATGCAAAGTCAGCACCTGCTGCTAGCGTACCATGCAAAGTCAGTACCTGCTACTCGTGTGCCATGCAAAGTCAGTACCTGCTGCTAGTGTGCCATGCAAAGTCAGTACCTGCTGCTAGCGTACCATGAAAAGTCAGCACTTGCTGCTAGCATACCATGCAAAGTCAGCACCTGCTGCTCGTGTGCCAAGGAAGTCAGCACCTGCTGCTAGCGTACCATGCAAAGTCAGTACTTGCTGCTCGTGTGCCAAGCAAAGCCAGTACCTGCTGCTAGCGTACCATGCAAAGTCAGTACCTGCTGCTAGCGTACCATGCAAAGTCAGTACCTGCTGCTCGTGTGCCAAGCAAAACCAGTACCTGCTGCTAGCGTAACATGCAAAGTCAGCACCTGCTGCTAGCGTACCATGCAAAGTCAGTACCTGCTGCTAGTGTGCCATGCAAAGTCAGTACCTGCTGCTAGTGTGCCAGGCAAAGTCAGCACCTGCTGCTCGTGTGCCATGCAAAGTCAGCACCTGCTGCTAGTGTGCCATGCAAAGTCAGTACCCGCTGCTCGTGTGCCAGGCAAAGTCAGTAACTGCTGCTAGCGTACCATGCAAAGTCAGTACCTGCTGTAGCAGCGCGTTGTAAAAGGCTTACTCGAGATGTAAAAATAAGGAATTGTATTCCTTATATATGTTACATTTGTCCCAACCTCATGTGCTTGCGTCCTCAAAAGCTTTATCACAACCACCATAACCCGAAGGTTTTATGTGATTGCTTGCAAGAACAGCACTTCAGGACGATTATGACCTGAAAAATGCGTGCGCCAAGATTTGAACCAGGGATCCTTACACCTGCTGCTAGTGTGCCATGCGAAGTGAGCCTCACCGTGCGCTTCCGTCTGCAACGTCAGCTTGACGCAGGGTGAGCGGAACCACAGATGCTTCTCCTGCACAGTGAACAATACCAATGTTGTGTACGTGCACGTGTGCATGCGCGTACATGTATGTGCCTGTGTAGGGAGGCCAGAACCATATGATAAGAGTTTATATTCACGGTGTTTTTGGCAGGGATATCACCATATATACGGTGTGGTGTACGTTTACATGTGTGCGGATGTGTACGTGTAGGGTTGGCCAGAATCGTAAAATAACGGTTTATATACATGGTGTTTTTGGCAGGGAAATAACCAAATATACGGTGTTTATATGTTTATATACGGTTCTGGCCAACCCTATGTGTGTGCATACATGTGTTTATGTGTCTGTGTGGGTCTGCGTGTGGGCTTGCGCACGTTTGTGTATACAAATGTTTTGTGTGCGTGTGTGCATGCGCGTATGTGTGAGTAAGGGGGGGGGTGAGAATGAAGGAGAGAGAAGGGACATCGCATATGCCTTTCACACAATCTGTTGAATGGATGGCTGCATATCTCTCCCTGTGCTTTCCTGCTCTTCCGTGAAAGGTGCAGCAGTATCAGACAACCATACACATTGAAATTTATATATATATATATACATAAACGCGCACATTGGTGCCCCACAACCCCCTTCCTCATTACACACACTTAAACACACACAGTGTACACACACCTGTTACCCCACCACACACGCACACACCCATACACACACGTAAACACACGCAGACACACCTGTGCGACCTCCCCCCCTCTGCTCCATCATACTCTTGAATCCCTCCACTCGTCCCTCCCAATGATAGGGCTGGTCGAGCTCATAATGGGGCGGTCGACGTAACAAAGCGTGCCTACACACGCGTGTATGTTATGTGTGTGTGTTTGCGTGTGCGCGTGTGTGCGTGTGCACATGCACACGTGTGTGTATGTGTGTGTGTGTGTGTGCGTGCATGTGCGCATGTGTGCATGCGCACATGCACACGTGTGTGTATGTGTGTTTGTGTGCGTGTGTGCAGTACTTCAGTTTTGTGATGTAGAACACGTGTGTATGTGTGTGTGCGTGATACTCAAGTTTTGTGATGCATAGCACGTGTGTGCTCCAATGCATAGATGGAGGGTTGAAGGCTTTAGGCCTGAAACCGCTCCTGATGCGAGGTCACACTACCATTATTATGAAGGAAAGAGTAAAACTCTTTGGAATGCGCGTGACGAGTGAGTAAGAAATCAGTTCCTTTGTAAATGCAGGTGATATTGTTGAATTCTAGTATTCACGCACGCACACACACACACACTCACACACACACAAACACACACACACACACACCAATACATGCACGTGCTCACGCACAAACAAAGCATACACACACAACAACACACACACATGCACGTACGCACATTGCATGCATGCATGCACACACACACATTCACTCACACACAGCACACAGCACACACCTGTTTATGCTCTGCTGCTCGTTACCCCCACGCCCCTGCGCCTTGCTTCCCTTGCCCTTCCAACCCCCCCCCCCAGCCACTCTATTGCATAGAGCAGGGGCAGCAACAGCGGCAGCAGCGGAAGACAGTTTACTGGGGGGGTAATTGACCTCTATATCCAGGGTGCTGCCAGGAGTCACATTATGGGTGATGATGTGAGTGGGGTGCGTGCGGCGGTGGTAGAACCACAGCTGCAGGGTGTGTGGACATGTGTGTGTGTATGCGTGTGTGAGTTTATGTGTGTGTGTATTTGTGTGTGTGTGCACGTGTGTGTATGTGTGTATGTGCGTATGCACGTATGTGCATGCATGCGTGTACTTTGCTGAGGCTTGTTTACGTAAGAGAGAGGGGGTGTGCCACTTCAACACTCACACACACACATGCACACGCACACACACACACACAGACACACACACAGACACACACACACACCAGACGTGCATCCTGGCGATCCTGGTCCATGACAACGTCGCCATCGGCCACTAGCATGTGCCCCTCTGAGCTGTACATAGCAGCAGGAACGTGCACCTGTGCGTGCAGTGGGGAAATTTGTGTGCATGTGTATGTGTGTGTATATGTGTGTGTGTGCCCCTCTGAGCTGTACATAGCAGCAGGAACGTGCACCTGTGCGTGCAGTGGGGAAGTTTGTGTGTATGTGTGCGTATATGTGTGTGTGTGTGCCCCTCTGAGCTGTACATAGCAGCAGGAACGTGCACCTGTGCGTGCAGTGGGGACGTTTGTGAGCATGTGTAAGTGTGTGTGTGTAAGTGTGTGCGTGTGTTTGTGTGTGCTTGTGCATGTGTGTGTATGTGTGTGTGTGTGCGTGTGTGTGCGTGTGTGTATGTGTGTGTGTGCGTGTGTGTGTGTGTGTGTGTCTGTGCGTGTATGTGTGTGTGCGCGTGTGTGAGAGTACAAGTACACTGCATCTCTTTCTCATTCAGCATCCGGCCTTCTGAGTTGAAAAGAGCAGCTGTGAGCATGCGAGCGGGTGTGCATTTTGCTCATGTTGTAGTATATGTGTGCATGCATTTGTGTGTGTATGTGTGTGTGCCTGTGTGAGTGGTTGACGCTGCAGCAAAAGAGCATCACGGCACGACAGGCAACAGTCCCCCCCACCCCCAACCACTTCAACACCCATAGACAGACACAGACACAGACACAGACACAGACACAGACACAGAAACAGACACAGACACAGACACAGACACAGACAAAGACACAGACACAGACACAGACACAGACACAGACACAGACACAGACACAGACACAGACACAGACACAGACACAGACACAGACACAGACACAGACACAGACACAGACACAGACACAGACACAGACACACAAACACAGACACCAACACACCGACACCGACACACCGACACAGATACAGACACAGACACAGACACAGACACAGACACACCGACACAGACACAGACACACCGACACAGACACAGACACACAGACACACCGACACCGACACAGACACAGACACAGACACACCGACTCAGACACACAAACACAGACACGACACACCGACACAGACACAGACACACCGACACAGACACATACACACCGACACACCGACACAGACACAGACACAGACACAGACACACCGACACGGACACACAAACACAGACACCGACATACCGACACAGACACAGACACACCGACACCGACACAGACACACCGACACACTGACACAGACACAGACACAGACACACCGACACGGACACACAAGCACAGACACCGACACACCGACACACCGACACAGACACAGACACACCGACACAGACACAGACACACCGACACACCGACACCGACACAGACACAGACACACCGACACGGACACACAAACACAGACACAGACACAGACACACCGACACACCGACACAGACACAGACACAGACACACCGACACGGACACACAAACACAGACACAGACACCGACATACCGACACACCGACACCGACACACCGACACAGATGCAGACACAGACACAGACACCGACACACCGACACACCGACACAGACACAGACACAGACACAGACACAGACATAGACATAGACACACCCTAATAAACCACAGTACTCACCAACACCAGCATGCGGCCATTCCGTTCAAGGTGGGCATGTGGTGTAACAAACCCCGCTTCTAAACTCTGTCCCGTCTCGACCACCAGCTGCTGGTGCTGCTGCTGCTGTTGCTGCTGTTGCTGCTGCTGCTGTTGCAGGGACAGCTGCTGTTGCTGCTGCTGCAGTTGCAGGGACAGATGCTGTTGCTGCTGCTGTTGCTGCTGCTGCTCTTTTGGTGATAGATGCTGTTGGCTCGATGAATAGAGAGGGACAGGGCCGGGAGTGGGAGGAGGAGGGTGTGTGTGCTGGGAGGGGGCGATGGGCTGCTGTGGCTGGAAGGTGGGGGGCAGGATGAATTCGTAGTAAAAATGCTCGTGTGTGGCCACGAGGTGTTGCTGCAGGCCCTGTGGGTACACGAGTGGGTGCGCACAACGAACTTGTGTGTGCGCGTGCGTGTGTGTATGTGTGTGTGCGTTTGAGGTGCGTTGCAGTATGAGAATGTGGCCGCAAGGAGCTGCTGTAGGCCTTGTGGGTACACGAGTGGGTGCGCACAACGAACTTGTGTGTGCGTTTGTGGTGCGTTGCAGTATGAGAATGTGGCCGCAAGGAGCTGCTGCAGGCCCTGTGGGTGAACGAGTGAGTGCACACAATGTGCTTGCGTGTGCTTGTGCGTATGTGTATATGTGTATGCATGTGCACGTGTGTGTGTTTGTTTGTTTGTGGTGCGTTGCAATATGAAAATGTGGCCACGAGGAGCTGCTGCAGGCCCTGTGGGTAAACAGGTGGGTGCGCACATCAAACTTGTGTGCTTGCGTTCGTGTGCTTGTGTGTGTATGTATGTGTGTGTTTGTTTGTGGTGCATCACATTATGATAATGTGCCACACAGAGCTGCTGCAGGCATTGTTGGTACATGATGGGTTGCGTGCAACGTGCTGTGTTGTATATTTCCGTGCTGTGAGTTTGACACTTGAACAACGAAACCAATATTGCAGAACACGGAACAAAAGGGGTCAGCTACACATGCGTTCCAACACAAGCATGCCACACAAACGCACTTGCCAGCACGCAGAAGGGGCACCGACAGCCGCTTCTTCTTCCCTTACATTCACAAGCTTTCCACACACACTATGGCTCGCAAAACAAAACTCACCAAGCCATTTCCGCATGCCAGGTCGCAGAAGGGACACCGACAGCTGCTGTGCACTTCCTCCTTGTAAGATTGCTGCTCAGCATCTCTGAACCTGCGAACAGAGGGCAGCCTTCTTTGACACAAGCCACCACTGTGTGCGTGTGTTCACCTGTGCTAGTGCCAGGATTGCTGCTCAGCATCTCTGAACCTGCGGACAGAGGGCAGCCTTCTTTGACACAAGCCACCACTGTGTGCGTGTGTTCACCTGTGCTAGTGCCGAGCACTTGCACCCTGAACAAGAGGCGGCACGTTTGCGTGTTGTGTAGGTACAAAGTGCGTCGTAGCTTGCTGGGTCACATAGTTGGCTGCGTGTGTATGTGTGTGTATGTGTGCGTGTGTGTTTGTGTGTGTATGTGTGCGTGTGTGTTTGTGTGTGAGTTTGTGTGTGTGTGTTTGTGTGTGTGTTTGTGTGTGTATGTGTGTGTGTGTGTGTGTGTGTGTGACCGACCATGACACTACTAGTGCTGAGCACATGTGTGTTGTTGAGACACATCCTAGCTCTAGTGCTGTCCGTGCATTGCTCACTCTGTATTGCGCATCATCCATACACGTGATTTCATGACAAGGGGCTCAGAGGCTCCCACCGGAGCCTGTGTGTGCCTCACAGATTTCAGGGGTGGTGATGTTTGAAAAAGAATTCATGGGGTGGTGATGTCCTTATGTCCTTATATTACCCCAACTTCATTCCAAATCCACTGGAAGATGCACACTTTGTTCGTACAGGTAACAGGGTTGCTACGTGATCCACAGTATCTGGGCAAGTGCGCACTAAATGCACGTACTGAGGCGACTGCCAAGGGGTTTAAGGACCTTGGTCAGACCAGGCTCCCAGGAGGTGTGGGTTCACTTGATCCACAGTACCTGGGCAAGCGCGCACTACATGCACGTACTGAGGCGACTGCCCTGGGGTTTAAGGACCTTGGTCAGACCAGGCTCCCAGGAGGTGTGGGTGAGGTGTGGGTTCAAACTCGTTGGTAGGGGGTTGCTGCAACACTTCTGGGTAGCAAAAACAACCCCTTTTCTCAAACAATGCTTGAGCTTCGAGCTCAAGTGCTGCACTCTTCTTGCAGATAGGGTTACATGCACTTTTGGAAACAGCCTTGTCAGACGTATTGAGTTGTTTGCCGAGAGCACGTGTTCGTGCGTGCGTGCGTGCATGTTGAATTATTTGCCAACAACGCATTTTGTTTTAACGGCCTCGTCATCAGACGTATTGAATTGTTTGCCGACAACATGTGTTCCTTTTACAAACACGTATTTGATCGTTTGCCGACAACACATTTTGTTTTAATGGCCTCGTCATCAGACGTATTGAATTGTTTGCCGACAACATGTGTTCCTTTACAAACACGTATTTGATTGTTTGCCGACAACACATTTTGTTTTAACGGCCTTGACATCTGTGTGTGTGTGTGTGTGTGTGTGTGTGTGTGTCGACATCAGACGTAGTTAATTGATTGCCGACAACACGTGCTACTTTATCGGCCTCGTCAGACGTACTAAATAGTTTTCTGACTTGACTGTAGCATTGACTGATTCTAATGGTAGCATTGACTGATTCAAATGGTAGCATTAAATGATTCAAATGGTAGCACCGCCCATGCTATGCAATATCACAGTGGTCCTGGCAGAGAACCTAGCAGATTCAGCGTTCCAAAGGTAGGGACGAGAACCTAGCAGATTCAGTGTTCAAAAGGTAAGGACGAATGACCAAGTCAGGTAAGCTCTCACCGCGACCCAAACGTTGCATGCTTGCATGCACAGGTGGGTGGCACATAGGCCTTGATACTAGCAGCGCTCAAAGAGCTCAGCTCAACCTGATTGCTACCTTTTGCACACACCAAACGCAAACACCAGACGGAGGGCAAAACACTCGCTTCTCACTCGTATCACAGAACGTGGCAAACACTGCGTCATGAGTAGGGTTGGCCAGAACCATATATATACGGTGTATATACAGTATTTTTGGCAGGGAAATCACCGAATATACGGTCCTGTACGGTGCATATATACGGTTCTGTCCAACCCTAGTCATGAGCTTCTCCCTGCTTGGCATCTATAGCTGCAGCTGGAGACACACAGCCACACAGCCACAGGGACAAAGCAGCCCACACACAGGCACACGGACACACAGACACAGCCACACAGCCACAGGGGCAAAGCAGCCCACACACAGGCATACAGACAAACAGCCACACAGCCACAGGGGCAAAGCAGCCCACACACAGGCACACAGCCACACAGGCACACGGACACACAGCCACACAGCCACAGGGGCAAAGCAGCTCACACTCAGTCATACAGCCACACAGCCACACAGCCACAGGGACAAAGCAGCTCACACACAGGCACGCAGACACACAGCCACACAGCCACAGGGGCAAAGCAGCCCACACACAGGCAAATAGTCACACAGCCACAGGGGCAAAGCAGCTCACACACAGGCATATAGGCACACAGCCACACAGCCACAGGGGCAAAGTAGCCCACACACAGGCACGCGGACACACAGCCACAGCCCCAGGGGCAAAGCATCCCACACACAGGCACACAGACACACAGACACACAGCCACAGGGACAAAGCAGCCCACACACAGACACACAGACACAGGAACAAAGCAGCCCACACACAGACACACAAACACACAGCCACAGGGGCAATGTAGCCCACACACAGGCACACAGACACACAGCCACAGGGGCAATGTAGCCCACACACAGGCACACAGACACACAGCCACAGGGGCAAAGCAGCCCACACACAGGCATACAGCCATACAGCCACAGGGGCAAAGTAGCCCACCCATGCTCACATGCATTAGAGGAACGGCACACATGCGCACTCACTTGCGTTGAACCAACGCGGCATTCACAGCTCAACTTGAACGTGTCCCTGCCGACACGTGCACGCACTCAATGCGTACGCGTTACACACAGGGACAACACACTCACATGTACCGGAAAGTGGCCTGTGAGCACTGCGTCATGAGCTTCTCCCTGTCAGATTGCGGCGGCTGTCGATGCCTCCATGGGATTGTTGACGTGCTGCGAGATCGGTCGCCACTCTGGTGGCACCTGGGATGCTGCTGCTGCAACAGCTGCTGTTTGGTGGCAGCCTGTGTGCACGGGGAAGAAGTAAGAGATTGGTCACCACTCTGTTGGCGCCTGGGATGCTGCTGCTGCAGCAGCTGCTGTTTGGTGGCAGTCTGTGTGTACGGGGAAGAAGTAAGAGATTGGTAACCACTCTGTTGGCGCTTGGGATGCTGCTGCTGCAGCAGCTGCTGTTTGGTGGCAGCCTGTGTGTACGGGGAAGAAGTAAGAGATTGGTAACCACTCTGTTGGCGCCTGGGATGCTGCTGCTGCAGCAGCTGCTGTTTGGTGGCAGCCTGTGTGTACGGGGAAGAAGTAAGAGATCGGTCACCACTCTGTTGGCGCTTGGGATGCTGTTGCTGCAGCAGCTGCTGTTTGGTGGCAGCCTGTGTGTACGGGGAAGAAGTAAGAGATCGGTCACCACTCTCTTGGCGCCTGGGATGCTGCTGCTGCGGCAGCTGCTGTTTGGTGGCAGCCTGTGTGCCAAATATGCTGGCTGACAGTTACTGCCTACAGTCATCACAACAACCATCATAACTACCAATGAGCAACAGTCAACACAACTACTAATGAGCAACACTCATCACAACTACCAATGAGCAACAGTCATCACAACTACCAATGAGCAACAGTCATCACAACTAACTACCAATGAGCAGCAGTCATCACAACTACCAATGAGCAACAGTCATCACAACTAACTACCAATGAGCAACACTCATCACAACTACCAATGAGCAACACTCATCACAACTACCAATGAGCAACACTCATCACAACTACCAATGAGCAACACTCATCACAACTACCAATGAGTAACAGTCATCACAACTACCAATGAGCAGCACTCATCACAACTACCAATGAGCAACAGTCATCACAACTAACTACCAATGAGCAGCAGTCATCACAACTACCAATGAGCAACAGTCATCACAACTAACTACCAATGAGCAACACTCATCACAACTACCAATGAGCAACAGTCATCACAACTACCAATGAGCAACACTCATCACAACTAACTACCAATGAGCAACACTCATCACAACTAACTACCAATGAGCAACACTCATCACAACTACCAAGGAGCAACACTCATCACAACTACCAATGAGCAACCGCGCCCTCCACACCCTCCACACCTTTTAACCAACAGCCAATCAGTCCAACCCTCCACACCCTCCATCAAAACCCTCTCTCCATCAGAACCCTCCATCCGTCCAACCCTCCACACCCTCCACACCTTTTAACCAACGGCCGATCAGTCAAACGACCTTCTTGATGGTCACCAAAGCGAACTGGCTGGAGGTCACCCCCTTTGCAACCATCATAGCCCTTGAACTACAAGGCCTCCCCTATACAACGCAACCAGCGGCCGACCAGCAAATCAACAGAAACCTTAAGAACCTGGCTCAATGGCATTCCCCTTTGCAACCAACATAGCCCTTGAACTACCACACACCCCTACCTACCGCAGCAGCTGCAGCAGCTCGCAGGGGCCGTCCTGTGGCAGTGGAGGGTGCTAGGGGGGGGGAGGAGGGGGGTGCTAGTTCAAAGCCGCTTGGCACTGAGCCCTGGCCGTTCGGACCTGATGCGAGCTGCAAACCATGATAGAGCTGCTGCTGCTGCTGCTGCTGCTGCTGATGATGATGCTGATGCTGATGATGATGACCAGTGGGCGGAGGGATCAGAGAGGCGGCAGTATCACTGACGGGCGGAATTAAGAGGTGGAGAGGACTCGGGCTATCTACACCCCCACCACCACCATTTAGCTTGTGGTCAGCAACATCATCTGCTGCTGCAGCCAACCCTGATGCTGGTGCTGCTGCTGCTGCTGCTGCTGCTGCTGCTGCTGACGGCGAAGTGTCCGAACAGAGCATCAGTGGAGAGAAAGGTGAGGGAGGGGACAGCGCGTGAGCATAGACATGAAGGATGATAGGGCAATGAGCTGGTGCAGTTGTTGCTGGCGCTGGTGATGCTGCTGGAGCTGATGTTGAGTTTGGTGGTGGCGCGGGTCGTGTTGCAGTTTGGGGGAGGTGCTGCTGCTGCTGCTGCTGCTGCTGCTGCTGCTGGCCTGGCAGGGTGTCTTCTGGTGTGCGGAGCAGGCGCAATGTGTACAGGTCATGTACTCCGGAGCCCTCTAGTTGCACCTAAAATGCAAGCACACATACACACAAACGCGTAGGGTTGGACAGAACCATACATATATATGGACCACATAAAAAATATGGTGTATAATATGGTGTATATACGGTGTACTTATGGTGTTTTCTGCAGGGATTTCATTGAGTGTACGGTCAAATACGGTGTATGTATAAACACATGTATATAGTGCAAAGCTCCATCTGCCAACTAGCAACCCCTTTCCTACTACTGTTATGTAGGGTTGGCCCAAACCATACATACATACGTATATACGGTAGATGTACGGTATTTTTAGCAGGGAAATTACCATACATACGGTCATATACGGAGTACATATACGGTTCTGGCCAACCCTACTGTTATGGTATGTCGTGCTGCTCCCTCCGTCTAATAGTGGCAATCCCTCCGCTGCCAGTGGTGTGCTTGAATACCTACCTACACGCACCTTGTGGTAGCTGGCCACGGCAATACAGCGCTCCATCTCAGCTAGTAACGGTTCCACTGCGACAGGATATTGTGCTTGGCTCCCCTCATTTCCCTGCTGCTGCGGCGGCGGCGGCGGCGGCGGCGGCTGCGGCTGCTCCTGTCGTGGCTGCGGCTGCTGCTGCTGCTGCTGCTGCTTCTGTCGTGGTTGCGGCTGTCGTTGCTGCTGTGGCTGCTGCTGCTGCGGCTGCTGCGGCTGCTGCGGCTGCTCCTGTCGTGGCTGCGGCTGTGGCTGCTGCTGTCGTTGCTGCTGCTGCTGCTGCTGCTTCTGCTGCTGCTGCTGCTGTCGCTGCTGCTGTGGGGACGGGCACAGCAGCACGTGCTTGCTGTGCTCACTGTGCCTGCGCCTCAATTCAATGCACCTCCCACTAGGCTCAAACGTTTTGGCCCTGCAGACTGCACAGCCGACATATGCATACCGGCACCTGCCACACCCAAATCGTTGCTCCGGTACCCCCTCTGTACACTGCAGCCCATCCCCCGCGGGCTGCTGATTTCGCTGTTGCAGGCGTGCGCTCTGCCGCTGCGCCTGGCTGCTGCTGCTGCTGCTGCTGAAGCTCTGCCTCATACCCAGGCAGTGCTCGGGGCGCGTGAAGTTAGGGTTCTTGCACAACTTGCAACCTTGGGGGCAGTAGCGGCACTTGCTACAGCCGTACATATGATGATGATGATGCTGCTGCTGCTGCAGAAGATGGTGTTGCCCGTACTGTCCTCGCTGCATACCCTTGCAGTAGCGGCACTTGCCACAGTCGTACATAGGTTGCTGCTGCTGCTGCAGAAGATGCTGCTGTCCGTGCTGCAGCCCCTGCTGCTGCTGACCATCATTGCTGGTGTGTTGTGTCTGCTGCTGCTGTAGTGTGTGTGGGTCTATGGGCAGGCAGGCACTCAGCACAGGCTCCCCTGGGAGAGAATGGGAACACAAACACAGTTCATTGCTTGCTGCTGCTGCTGCTGCTGCTGGAGCGTGTGTGTGTGTGTTTCTATAAGCAGGCAGGCACGCAGCACAGGCTCCTTTGAGGGAGAATATGGACAGGCACACACAGCCTGGTGATTGCTGCTGCTGTAGTGTGTGTGGTTATGTGGCCAGGCAGGCACTCTGCTCAGACACTGCTGAGAGCATGTGCACACACACACATCCACAAGTAAAGATATTGAGGAGGGCACCGAGATTCAGGCTAGGCCTGCCACTTCTAGAGTATCCAGTGCCGCATTGTAGCACAACGGGCGTTCCATAAAACATAGCGCACTTGCACCATTTGACCATTTGCTTTGTAAAGGCCAGGCCTGCCAATATTGTGCTGTGTTGTGTTGGGCGTACAGCACTGCAGTGGTACCCCAACCCTGCATTTTCTTCCCAAGGCACTGCAGTGGTACCCAACCCTGCATTTTCTTCCCAAGGCGTTGAAGTGGTACCCCAACCCTGCAGTGCGTTGGGCGTGAAGCACTGCAGTGGTACCCAACCCTGCATTCTCTTCCCAAGGCACTGCAGTGGTACCCAACCCTGCATTTTTTTCCCAAGGCACTGAAGTAGTACCCCAATCCTGCATTTTCTTCCCGAGGCACTGCAGTGGTATCCAACCCTGCATTCTCTTCCCAAGGCACTGCAGTGGTACCCAACCCTGCATTTTCTTCCCAAGGCATTGAAGTGGTACCCCAACCCTGCAGTGCGTTGGGCGTGAAGCACTGCAGTGGTACCCTAACCCTGCATTTTCTTCCCAAAGCACTGCAATGGTACCCAACCCTGCGTTTTCTTCCCAAGGCACTGCAGTGGTACCCCAACCTTGCATTCTCTTCCCAAGGCACTGCAGTGGTACCCCAACCCTGCATTGCGTTGGGCGTGAAGCACTGAAGTAGCACCCAACCCTGCATGGCGTTGGGAGTAAAGCACTGAAGTGGTACCCCAACTTTGTGCTGTGTTGCGTTGGGTGTGAAGCACTGCAGCGGTACCCAACCCTGCACTTTCTTCTCAAGGCACTGAAGTAGCACCCAACCCTGCATTGCGTTGGGCGTGAAGCACTGCAGTGGTACCCCAACCCTGCATTCTCTTCCCAAGGCACTGCAGTGGTACCCAACCCTGCATTTTCTTCCCAAGGCATTGAAGTGGTACCCCAACCCTGCATTGCGTTGGGCGTAAAGCACTGCAGTGGTACCCAACCCTGCATTCTCTTCCCAAAGCACTGCAATGGTACCCAACCCTGTGTTTTCTTCCCAAGGCACTGCAGTGGTACCCCAACCCTGCATTTTCTTCCCAAGGCATTGAAGTGGTACCCCAACCCTGCAGTGCGTTGGGCGTGAAGCACTGCAGTGGTACCCAACCCTGCATTCTCTTCCCAAAGCACTGCAATGGTACCCAACCCTGCGTTATCTTCCCAAGGCACTGCAGTGGTACCCAACCCTGCATTTTCTTCCCAAGGCACTGAAGTAGCACCCAACCCTGCATTTTCTTTGCTCGTGGTCCGTCCCATGTCTATAACAACAACATTATCTTATCCATTGATAAGTGTTTGATGGCAACACAGCGGTGTTTGATTAAGTGTTTGATGGCAACACGACTTTGTTTGATTAAGTGTTTGATGGCAACACGACTGTGTTTGATCAAGTGGTTTGATGGCAACACGACTGTGTTTGATCAAGTGGTTTGATGGCAACACGACTGTGTTTGATTAAGTGGTTTGATGGCAACACGACTGTGTGTTGAAATGGGGTATCTGTGCTGTGCTGACGAAACGTGTTTCACTTTTTGCGCAGTCTTCCTTTCTCTTTTTTTGCGTAGTTTTTTTTTGCGGTATTTTTTGCGGTGTTGTTTGCATAGTCTTCCTTCTTCTTCTTCTTTCCTCGCTCACGGCTGTACACGACTGTGTGTTGAAATGGGGTATCTGTAGGTTGGCCAGAACCATACATATAGATGGTGTATATACAGTATTTTTGGCAGGGAAATCACCCAATATACGGTCATATATGGTGTATACATACAGTTCTGGCAAACCCTAGGTATCTGTGCTGTGCTTTTCATTTTTTGCGAAGTTCTCCTTTTTTTTGCGTAGTTTCTTTTTCAAACTTTTTTGCCGTAGGTTTTTTTGCGAAGTCTGCCTTCTTCTTTCCTTGCTCAGACACGGCTGTACAAGCCTCAGTTGTATATGAGATGGTGACAGCCAGCAAATGAGCGCAGTATTTACAAGCTGAGCACCTTAAATGGCAAGCTCTGCTGCGCTTGCGGTGAACAGCCAGCAAATGAGCGCAGCATTTACGAGCTGAGCACCTCGACTGGCAAGCTCGGCTGCGCTTGTGGTGAACAGCTAGCTAATGAGGGCGCAGCATTTAAGAGCTGAGCACCTCGACTGGCAAGCTCGGCTGCGCTTGCGGTGAACAGCTAGCAAATGAGCGCAGCATTTACGAGCCGAGCACCTCGACTGGCAAGCTTGGCTGCGCTTGCGGTGAGCAGCTAGCAAATGAGCGCAGCATTTAAAAGCTGAGCACCTCGACTGGCAAGCTCGGCTGCGCTTGCGGTGAACAGCTAGCAAATGAGCGCAGCATTTACAA